>ERZ773213.33-NODE-33-length-104702-cov-35.006718_pt1 | contig 104702 bp, 92 predicted proteins | sample MGYA00580996_ERZ773213 | MGnify/ENA primary metagenome ERZ773213 (study PRJEB29015, sample SAMEA2738152) | human oral metagenome | biome: human oral; feature: human-associated habitat; material: saliva | place: China | collected 2197 ...
GCATGTGTTAAGCACGCCGCCAGCGTTCGTCCTGAGCCAGGATCAAACTCTCCAAAAAAACATGAAGAACCAGAAAACAACTAGCTCAAAAAAAATATTAGTTGACAAAGAAATCAACAAGAAAAACCCCCCAACAAACAACACATTCGTTGGAGAAGAATTCAAGACATAAAAAACTTGACACACTATCGAGTTCTCAAACAACGCACCCACAAGAAAAACCCACAAACCAAACCAGCTCGCAAGCTTTCCTCAAAGCACCAGAGAATCTTACAACCAAGACTTCCGATCCGTCAACCCGACTCGCTATGAACCAGGCAACAACAGTTCAAAAACCATGTTGAGAAAAGATCCCGATCGCCACCAAACCAGAACCAGCTTTAAATCACCAGCCCCTCGCGGCAGCGGGAACTATCCTAACCCCACACACACCCAACCCGTCAACCCAAAAACACGTGCACCACAACACACTTTTGCTCTCGCTCGCCACAAACGCGTGATGGAGCCTGCCCCGCACGGTGTGCCAGGAGGTGGAAGAAGTCGCTCGCCACAAACGCGTGGCGGAGCCTCTCTATCCAGAAGTTTCTCTTATCCGAAGCCGCTCTTATCCAGAAAAGCAAGTGCGGGGCCGCCCCACAATGGGACGGCCCCGCCACGCTTAGCCAAGCAAAACTCAGGCAGACGCTAGAGATAAATCAGGCGATGTCACGCACAGCGTCAGCTACGGCGTCGGCAACGCGAGTGTCAAAGGCACCCGGAATGATGTAAACCGGGCTGAGCTCGCGCTCAGAAACTACCGAAGCAATACCGGTGGCAGCAGCACGCAGCAGCTCGGTGGAGATGTCGGTGATGCCGGTGTCCAGCAGGCCACGGAACAGACCCGGGAAGGCCAGTACGTTGTTGATCTGGTTGGGGTAGTCGCTACGGCCGGTAGCCACTACGGCGGCGTACTTGGTGGCGGCAATCGGGTCCACCTCGGGGGTGGGGTTAGCCATGGCAAACACAATGGCGCCCTCGTTCATAACCGCTAGGTCTTCAGGCTCCAGCAGGTTACCGGAGGAAACACCGATGAACACGTCGGCGCCCTTGAGGCCTTCCTTCAGGTTGCCAGTAACGTGGCGGGGGTTGGTGTGCTCAGCCAGCCAACGACGGTGCTCGTTCATACCCTCGGTGTTGTCACCGTTGAGGGCGCCGTCACGACCGTAGCCAACAATGTCGCGAGCGCCGTGAGCCATCAGCAGCTTGGCGATAGCAGAACCGGCCGCGCCCACGCCGGAAAGCACAATACGTACATCCTCGATGTTCTTGCCAACTACCTTTAGGGCGTTGATTAGGGCAGCTAGGGTAACGATGGCGGTGCCGTGCTGGTCGTCGTGGAAGACCGGAATGTCTAGCTCTTCACGCAGGCGGGCCTCAATGTCGAAGCACTTGGGGGCGGCGATGTCTTCTAGGTTGATACCACCGTAGGCGGGGGCTAGGGCCTTAACGATCGCCACGATCTCATCGGGGTCCTTGGTGTCCAGGGCCACCGGCCAAGCGTCAACCCCACCGAACTGCTTGAACAGTACAGCCTTACCTTCCATTACCGGCATGGCGGCGGCCGGGCCGATGTCACCTAGACCCAGTACAGCGGTACCGTCGGTAACCACGGCAACCGTGTTGCGCTTGATGGTCAGCTTGCGAGCCTTGGAGGGGGTGTCGTAGATGGCCTTGCAGACACGGGCCACACCGGGGGTGTAGACACGGGATAGGTCACGACGGTTACGAATGGGGGTACGTGCGGCGATTTCAATCTTGCCGCCGATGTGGGCCAGGAAGGTGGAGTCACCTACGGTTTCAACTTCCACTCCGGGCAGGTTCTTAAGCAGGTCAATTACTTCAAGGCGGTGGTTGGAGTCCCGCAGGTCCATGGTTAGGTCAATTACGACCTTCTCACCGCTGGGGTCATCCACGTCAACACCGGTGACGATGGCACCGGTGGAAGCCGCAGTGTCAACCAACTGCGCTACCGAAGCCTGGCTGCGCGGTACCTGTAGTCGCAGAGCGACGGTGTAGCTAGGGCTGGGCTGTGCCATTTTTGTAGTCCTTTCACAAAACGACGGCGGTGGCTAAGGCCTGTATGCCGTTCATTGACACTATTGTGTCCGACTAATTAGCCGCTGTGCAGCGAGGTTTCCCACAATAAACGCCCAGCTTGTTTGTAAGCCTTACAACTCGAGCTATTTATCATTACTAAACAATAGGGGGCGTGGCCGCATGGCCACGCCCCCTACGTTATTTTGGCTTGGAATTTAGCCAGTTTCGTTTAGCCCTGTACGCGCTCCATGATCAGCTCACGGACACGCTTGGCGTCAGCCTGGCCGCGCGTAGCCTTCATCACTGCGCCCACAATTGCGCCGGCGGCAGCTACCTTACCGGCGCGGATCTTGTCGGCCACGTCGGGCTGAGCCGCCAGGGCGGCGTCCACAGCTTCCAGCAGGGCACCGTCGTCGCTAACTACCTTCAGGCCACGCTTAGCAGCAACCTCAGCCGGGTCGCCTTCGCCAGCTAGTACCCCAGCGAGCACCTGACGGGCCAGCTTGTCAGTCAGCTCACCGTCGTCGACCATCTTCTGCAAAGCCGCAATCTGGGCGGGAGTAACCGGCAGCTCAGTAAGTGCCTGCTCCTGCTCCTTGGCGTAACGGGCCAGCTCACCCATCCACCACTTACGGGCAGCCTGGCCGCTAGTACCAGCCAGGGCGGTAGCCTCAATCAGGTCCAGGGCCTCAGCGTTGACCACATCGCGCATCTCTTCGTCGCTTAGGCCCCAGGCTTCCTTTAGACGACGGCGCTTAGCGGCCGGCATCTCCGGTAGCGAGGCAGCAATCTCCTGCACCCACTGGCGGCTAGGAGCCACGGGTACCAGGTCAGGCTCAGGGAAGTAACGGTAGTCGTCGGCGTCGGACTTAACCCGGCCGGGGGCGGTAGTACCGTCAGCCTGGCCGTGGCGAGTCTCCTGCACGATCTCGCCACCGTCAGCCAAAATCGCGGCCTGACGCTGAATCTCGTAGCGAATGTGCTGCTCAATAGAGCGGAAAGTGTTGACGTTCTTGGTTTCAGTGCGGATACCCAGCGGCGCATCGGGGCTCTCGCGCAGTGACACGTTCACGTCCGCACGCACGTTACCGCGCTCCATGCGGGCCTCAGAAACCCCAATGGCACGGAAAATGTCACGCAGGGTACGCACATAGGCGGCGGCCACCTCGGGGGCACGCTTACCGGCACCCTCAATGGGGCGGGTCACGATCTCCACCAGCGGCACACCAGCACGGTTGTAGTCCACCAGCGAGTATTCCGCACCCTCAATACGCCCGTCGGCACCACCAATGTGGGTGTTCTTACCGGCGTCTTCTTCCATGTGGGCGCGCTCAATGGGCACGCGGAAAATTTCGCCGTCTTCTAGTTCCACATCCAGGTAACCGTCATAGGCGATGGGCTCATCAAACTGGGAAGTCTGGAAGTCTTTAGCCAGGTCCGGGTAGAAGTAGTTCTTGCGGGCAAAGCGGCAAGACTCAGCAATTGAGCAGTTCAGGGCCAAACCGATACGGATGGCATACTCCACACCCTTGGCGTTAACCACCGGCAGGGCGCCGGGTAGACCCACCGAGGTGGGGGTGGTTAGCGAGTTAGGGGTGGCCCCAAACTGGTTGGGGGCGGCGTCGAACATCTTGGTGGCAGTACCCAGCTCGACGTGCACTTCGAGGCCCAAAACCGGATCGAAACGCTCAACGGCCTCGTCGAAATCCATTAGCTTATCGCTCATCGCACTTCCTTATAGCTGGGGGGCACGCTCTAGCAGCGCGCCACCAACACGTTCGTTTACCAGCGCCTCTAGCACCGCACCCACGCGGTAGAGACGGTCATCCTTACGTTGCGGGGCCAGGATCTGGAAGCCCACCGGCAAGCCTTCGCTAAGACCGCTAGGCAGGCTCATGCCGGGGATACCCGCCAGGTTAGCCGGAATGGTGGTTACATCCAGCTTGTACATGGTCAGCGGGTCGTCCTTCTCACCGAAACGGTAGGCGGTGATCGGACTGGTGGGGCTGACCAAAATGTCGACGTCGGCAAAGGCGGCGTCAAAGTCGCGCTGTACCAGGGTGCGCACCTTCAGGGCGCTGCCGTAGTAGGCGTCGTAGTAACCGGCGCTGAGCACGTGGGTGCCCAAAATGATGCGGCGCTTAGCCTCGTCACCAAAACCGGCGCCACGGGTAGCAGCCATAACGCGCTCAGCGGTGACCGGGCCTTCCTTGGGTTCAACACGCAGGCCGTAACGCATACCGTCGTAGCGGGCCAGGTTGGAGGAAACCTCGGCGGGCATGATCAGGTAGTAGGCGTCTAGGGCGTATTCCAGGTGGGGCAGGTCCACGGTCTTAATGGTGGCGCCAGCGTTCTCCAGCAGGGTTAGGGCCTGGTGGAAGGAGTCCACTACCCCTTCCTGGTAGCCTTCGCCGCCGTCGAGCTGAGAAATTACACCCACGCGCAGACCCTTTAAGTCCATGCCGGCCTGGGCGGCGCGCACCACGTCGGCCATGCCTCGGGGGGCGTCAGACAGTGAAGTGGAGTCCAGCGGGTCATAGGAGGCCATCACGTCGTGCAGCAGCGCAGTGTCAAGCACGTTGCGGGCCATGGGGCCGGGGGTGTCCAGCGAGGAAGCCATAGCGATTACACCGAAACGCGAAACCGTACCGTAGGTGGGCTTAACCCCCACGGTGCCGGTGACGGCGGCGGGCTGACGGATCGAGCCACCGGTATCGGTACCTACCGCTAGTGGGGCCTCATAGGCGGCCAAGGCGGCAGCCGAGCCACCTGAAGAACCGCCAGGGATACGCTCTAAATCCCAGGGATTGGCGGTGCGGTGGAAAGCCGAGTGCTCAGTGGAGCCACCCATGGCGAATTCGTCCAGGTTGGTCTTACCCAAAATCGGCATCTGGTTGGCGCGAATGTTGGCTACCAAGGTGGCGTCGTAGGGCGGCACCCAGCCTTCCAGGATCTTGGAGGCGGCAGTGGTCACCTGGCCGCGAGTGCAGCACAGGTCCTTAACAGCTACGGGCACACCGGCTAGCTCAGGTAGCGCGGCGCCTTCCTTGCGGGCAGCGTCGACGGCGTCAGCGGCGGCCAGGGCGCCGTCGTGGTCTACGTTTAGGTAGGCACCCACGGCAGGCTCTAGGGCATCAATGCGCTCTAGGTGGGCCTGGGTTAGTTCGCGGGAGCTAAATTCTCCGGCGGCTAGTTTGGCGGCCTGCTCGGCTGCGCTTAGACGGGTAAGTTCGCTGTTCACGCTCACTCCTCATCACCCAAAATCTGGGGTACTAGGAACATGGAGTCTTCGCTGGCGGGAGCGCCGGCTAGAAGCTCTTCTACATCCAAGGTGGGGCCCGGTACATCTTCACGCATCACGTTAGTTAGCGGCACCGGGTGGCTGGTGGCGGGGATTTCTGCGGAAACCACAGAGTTAACGCGAGCAAATGAGGAGGCTACGGCGTCGAGCTCTTTAGCTAGGCGCTCAACCTCGGCGTCTGTTAGTGCAACGCGAGCCAATGCGGCTACACGCGCAACTTCGGCGGTAGAAATTGTCGACATGGTCTCAAGTTTAAACCCCGTCAGGCAGCCGTTGGTTACTTGGCCTTAACAAAAGTGGCTGCGCCGTTAGCGAGTTGTGTCCTTAAAACTATCCCAGCCTGCCTGCTTGGCGCATAACATGTAAGCAGCACGACTGCCACAGACAGGCGACAAGTGCACCGGACCTAAACTAAAATAAAGTTGATCCGTAAACTATTGGTTAGTTTACCCCCCTTACACCTTCCCCAAATATCTAGGTGTAAATCTCACGGAAGTTGACGGTAGTGATAAAACTCTTCAACCGTTCACAGAAGGTAAGCGCGAACGTTGAAAAACGGCGGCGCTGGCCCTGGCTGGTGGGCGCCGCAGCCCTCCTAGCTGTGGGCGGTGGCGCTGGCGCTTGGGCCGTGCATTATTCGGACCATGCCCTCCCCGGCACGAGTGTGGCCGGCCAGGATGTATCAGGCATGACTCAGAGCGAAATCGCCAAGTTGGTGTCCTCTAAGGCAAGCTCTGCCACAGTGTCTATCTCCGGCGCGGTTAATCGCCAGGCTAGCCTCAGCGAGCTGGGGGTTAAGGTCGACGCCGCCGCTACTGCTAAGGCTGCTCTGTCACCTAACGCTTCAATCATGAACCGTTTCACGGCGCCGTTTACCTCTAACAATTCAGTAAGCGTGGTTTCCACCAGCTCTTCAATCAAGATTGACGAGTACATCGCCAAGATTTTGCCGCCCGGCTCTAACGCCCCGGTCAATGCTTCGGTGACCTTTAACGAGGAAGAAACCACCTTTGAGGTTGTCTCCGGTAAGGATGGCCAGAGCCTGTCTCCTAAGGAGATTGAGCAGGCCGCCACTAGCGCCGCCGCGCAGCTTAGCTCTACCTCGGTGAAGGTGGCTTATGTGAACACGGCCCCCACCATTACTTACACCAAGGCTAAGGCTGCCGCTGATAAGGCCAACACCATCGTTAAAAACGATGTGACCATTACTGACCCTGACGGCGACACCTACACCGCTGACACTGAAACTAAGGCTGCCTGGATCAAGGTTGGCCCCAGCACGGATGGCAAGAATCTGGCCGTAACCGTCGATAAGGAAGCGGTAACCAAGTGGGTTAACAAGCAGGCTTCGGCCGCGCAGGTGACCCTGGTTGAGGGTGAACGTAACGTTTACTCTGACGGTAAGGTGGCCACGGTGGTGGTTGAGGCTAAGGACGGTAAAGACGTCCAGAACGCTTCTACTGTCTCTGAGCAGCTACTGACTTCGCTTAACAGCGGCAAGGTTTATGCCGGTAAGTTCGAGTACAAAACCACTAAGGCAGAGTGGAAAGAGCGCACTATCGCCAACGGCGCAGAAAAGCTGGTTTACCCGGCAGCTGAGGGCGAGAAGTGGATTGACGTTAACCTGTCTAACGCCACAGTGACCGCCTATGAGGGTGCCACGGTGGTGCATGGCCCGGTGGGTATGGTTCCGGGCGCTCCGGGAACTGAAACCGTAACCGGCACCTACCACGTCTACCTCAAGTACGCTGCCCAGGACATGGGTTGTACTGCCGGTTGGGATTACTGCTCCAAGGATGTTCCTTGGGTCACCTACTTCACCGGTTCTTACGCCCTACATGGTGCGCCTTGGCGTAACTCCTTCGGCTGGTCTGGTGAGGGCGGCTCACACGGCTGCGTTAACATGCCAGTTTCTGAAGCCAAGTGGGTTTATGACTGGGCCCCTGTGGGCACCACGGTAGTTTCGCACTACTAAACCGCTAGGCACGCTTAAACCGCTAAGCGCGCTAATGGGGTCGGGTTTTAAGCCCGGCCCCATTTTTGTTATGTCTCCCTTTGGTTGCTTCAGGCGGGGACGACGGCGCCCGCCCCTTTGCATGGTCAGGTTCCGGCTCTTTGGGCGCGTCAGCCCCCTTGGAGGCCCGCCGGCCCTTTGAGCGACGGGCCCCGCCCCTAGCGTTTAGGCGGGGGCTTGTCCGGCAAGTAGGGCCACAAACTGTTCCTCATCCAAAACCGGCACCCCTAGCGAGATGGCTTTGCGTTCTTTAGAGCCAGCCTTCTCCCCCGCCACTAGGTAATCGGTTTTCTTCGAAACACTACCGGCAGCCTTGCCGCCCCTAGCCACAATCGCCGCCTGGGCTTGGGAGCGGGTAAAGCCAGAGAGCGTGCCGGTGACCACCAAAGTAAGCCCGGTCAGAGTTTGCTCCAGCTCTTGCGTCTCAGCAGTGGCGCCATCGCCTGCGCCGCCAGCGACGTCGTCGCCAGTGCCCCCCGCAGCGCCGCCAGCAGGTGCCTCACCCTCGGCGTCGTCCATACGCACCCCGGCGTCTTGCCAGGCCTGCAAAATTTCGCGGTGCCAGTCCACTTCAAGCCAGCTCAGCCAAGCCTGGGCAATGGTCTCGCCCACGCCCTCAACCGCAGCTAGCTCCTCTAGGGAAGCTTGACGTAAAGCCTGCATAGAGCCAAAGTGGGCAGCCCAAGCCTGCGCCGCCGTCGGCCCTATGTGCCGGATCGAAAGCGCCACCAAAACCCGCCACAGTGGGCGCTGCTTGGCCTGCTCAATGGCGGCCAGCATGGCGATAGCGTTTTTACGCGGCACTGAAGGTTTCTTGGCTGTGGGCTTGGTGTAAAACACCGGCACCTGCTCGCTTACGCCGGTGCGCGCATTAGTGCGGGTGGTGGTTACCTGTTCAAGATCTTCAATTTTTAAGTCAAATAGCTGGGCTTCGTTGCTAAGCACCGGCGGGTGCTCACTAGTGGATTGAGTCAGCGCCAGGGCAGATTCCTCCCCCAATCCCTCAATGTCAAAGGCACTACGGCCGGCCAAATACACCAGACGCTGGGTCAGCTGAGCTGGGCACGAGCGCTGGTTGGGGCAACGTAGATCCACGTCGCCCTCCTTCATGGGCGCCAAGGCGGTGCCGCAAGAAGGGCAGTTGGCGGGCATAACAAAGGGGTAGGCGTCCTCGGGGCGCAGCGACAATACCGGCCCTAAAACCTCAGGGATCACGTCCCCGGCTTTACGCAGCACCACCGTGTCGCCGATCCAGACGCCTTTACGGGCTACCTCACTGGCGTTGTGCAAAGTAGCGCGGGCCACCGTAGAACCAGCTACCGCCACCGGCTCCATCACCGCGAAGGGGGTGACGCGCCCAGTGCGCCCCACCTGTACGTCAATGTCTAGCAGCTTGGTGTGCACTTCCTGGGGCGGGTACTTGTAGGCAACTGCCCAGCGCGGCACGCGGGCGGTAAAGCCCAGCTCACGTTGACGCTGGACATCGTCTAGTTTGAACACGATACCGTCGATGTCGTGTACCAGCTGGTCGCGACGCTTAGCGTAAGTGGCGATATATTCTTCGCGCTGTTTGCGCCCCACTAGCACCTGCGTGTAGCTAGACACTGGCAAGCCCCAGGAGCGCATTAGCTCATACCATTCACGCTGAGTTTGCGGCAGTTCTTGGGCTTCATCTTGCACCTCAACCGCCCCAAAGCCGTGCACCACCATAGCTAGTGGGCGCGAGGCGGTCACTGCCGGGTTTTTTTGGCGCAGCGAGCCGGCAGCGGCGTTGCGCGGGTTAGCGAAAATCTGCAGCAGCGGCTCAGTTTTACGTCCCTGCTCACGCGCTTTTAGGTTGCGCTGCTCGCGGCGCTGATTTTCTTCCTGGCGCTCACGGTTAAAACGGGCAAAAGCTTCGCTTGGGAAATACACCTCACCGCGCACCTCAATGCGCTTGGGGTGATTGGCACCGGCTAGCACTAGCGGAATTGAGGTGATAGTGCGGGCATTGGCAGTGATGTCTTCACCCACACGCCCATCTCCGCGCGTGGCAGCCTGGGTTAAGACGCCGTCTAGGTAGGTTAGTGAGATGGCCAGGCCGTCAACCTTAACCTCGGCGGTCATGGGTAGCTCATCGGTTGGGTCTATGCGCGCACACCACTGAGCTAGCTCCTCCAAGCTAAAAACGTCTTGCAGCGAGTACATGCGTTCAGCGTGAGTGATGGGGGCAAACTGGTTGGCACCTTGGCCACCTACATGCTGGGTTGGCGAGGAGGGCAGGGCCAGTGCCGGGTAGGTGTCTTCAAGTTCTTCTAGCTCGCGGTAAAGGCGGTCATATTCCTGATCGCTGAGCGAACTTTGGGTGTCTACGGCGTCGTAGTAATCGTGGCGGGCGCGATCGATGGTGCGTACCAGCTGCCCCCAACGCTCGCGTGCGGATGCGGGAATTTGGCTTACTGCCTGCGGGCTAGTCATGGCTCAATCATCGCAGAAATCCGCCCTACTCGCGATTTTTCCCCAGCACTAGATTATATTTGATTATGTTGTGTTATGCTTGAAATATGGCAACGCCGCTTAATGATGTTTATTCGCTGCGTGCAGCCACCGACGCTGAGCTGCACATAGCAGTTGTGCACGGCCCTCATGCCGGCATGGTTCTGCCCGCGAGCGCCGCTGCTTTAGGCCGGGCTGATTTACCTGATGACCAGTTTGTTTCCTGGCAGCATTTGCGCCTGCGTCAGCTGCGTGGGGCTTTGCGGGTGCGTGATGTGGGCTCTGTTAATGGGCTTTGGTTGCGCTGTGGGGGTTGTTTTTGGCGACGACGCCGCCGCCTGGTGTGGTATCCGCGCGCCCGGATTCGTATTGGCACTACCGTGTTGCAGCTGCGGCGCTTGCCGCGCCAGTTGCAGGTGCCCCAGCCTCATGCTGGCGGGTTTTTGTTGCAAAGCTTGTATGTGCTTTTGCCGCTGGTGGCCATGGCCGGGTTTTTGCTAACCGATCAGGGCTGGTCAATGATGCTAATTAGCGCCCCCATGTTGGGGCTAATGATGCTGCGTAGCTATCCCTCTGGTCGAGGCGCTAGCCCCGGGCGTCTACCTGATCCGGCTACTTTGGCGCTGGCCTGCGCCATGGTTGGCGAGCATAAACCCAATACGAAAAACTGTTTGCGGGCTTGGCCGGGTATCCGCCGCTTTCACGCCACCCGGATTCGCCCCGATGAGCGTATTACCATTACCGGCCCTAATGCCCAGACAACCGGGCGCTGGCTGTGTGCGCAGCTGTTAGCCACAGCCCAGGCCCGGGTGCAACCGGTTAGCGGCGGAGCCCACCTGCTTTGGGATGAGGGCCAAAACCAGGCTTGGTTGATGTGGGCCACCACTAAGCCAGCTACCCGCTGTATTCGCGCCCCTAGGCGCGTAGCTGAGATTTCTGATTCATGGTGGCGCCAGATTTTTACTCCCGCCACTTTGCAGGCCACGCAAGAGCGCCAAGGCCCAGCTTGTATTGCCTTGGCTTCACTTTTGGATTTAGAAGCTGGCCCTACTTTTGCCAGCCAGCTTCAAGAACCTAAAGCAGCCACCAAGTTTACCCAGGCTGGGGCAGCCTTTTCTAAGGCCAAGCCTGCCAAGTTTACCCAGGCTGATCCCAGCGCTTCCGCCAAAAGCCCCACCCAGCTGCGCGCCTGTTTAGGGGTGGGTGACTGTGGCCAAGCTTGGGTGGATTTGGTGGCTGATGGGCCCCACGCCCTGGTGGTGGGCACTACCGGGGCTGGTAAATCAGAGCTATTAACCAGTTGGCTATTGCAGTTAGCTTGGGCCCATTCCCCCTCAGCTTTGCAACTGATTTTGGTTGACTACAAGGGCGGCACCTGCCTGGGGCCGCTAAAGCGCCTGCCGCACTGCGTCGATCTACTAACTGATTTAGAGCCTGCCGCCACCGCCAGGGCTATTGAGGCCATCAGTGCCCAACTGCGCCGTCGTGAACAAATTTTGCGCAAAAGCAACTGTAAAGACATAACCGAATATGAGCAGCTACGCCACCACCAACCCAGCTTGGCGCCGCTAGCCCGGATGCTAGTGGTGGTGGATGAGTTCGCCACCCTGGCGGCCACCCAAGAAGAGCTACTTGAGCATCTGCTGCGCCTGGCCGCGCAGGGACGCAGTTTAGGGATGCACCTGATTTTAGCCACCCAACACCCCCATGGGGCGCTAAGCACCTCAATTACCGCCAATGCTGCGCTACGAGTGTGCCTGCGGATGCTTGACGCCAGCGAAGGCGCCCCACTGCTGGGCCACGGTGACCTGCCAGATTTGCCGCGTGCGCCGGGGTTTTTATGTCTAAGCACCCAGCGCGGACATTTTCGCTGCCCCTATGCCGGCACTGCCCAGGAAAGCGCTGTGTGGATTGATGCTTGTGTTAAAGCCGCCCAGGCCCTGCCACCTTGTCAGTCACCCTGGCTAGCGCCGCCCCCAGCTAACCTCACTTTTACCCAAGCCCAACAGTTACTTACTGCCCACGGCGCCCCGGCACCCGCTAAAGGACTAGCTACCAGCCTGGTTAGTACCCGCCAAAATTTGGCCTTGGCCCTATGTGACCTGCCTGAGCAGCTAGCCTATGGGGCTTTTAACTGGGACAGCGCCACGCCGCTAGGGATTTTTGGTACCAGCGCTTCGGGGCGCACCGCTGCGCTGCGGCAACTGGCTAGCAGCGCCGCCCAGGCTGGTCTGGTTACCCATGTGATAGGCGCTGATTTAAACCAGCTGGCTTTGCCAAATGCAGCCCTGGCCGGCTCGCAATTAGACACCTTTCATCCTTGCGAAGTTTTGCGCCTAACCCAGTTAGCTTTGGAGGGAAAACTACGTGGCCAACTGCTACTAATTGATGATCTGGACTGTGTGGGCGAGGCAATAGACACTGTCTTGGGACTGGGTGAAGGCCGCGACGTGCTAGAAAAACTGGTTAATGCTTCACGTCGAGGCCTGTTTGCCCTAGCTTTAGCTGGGGATTTAGCTAATGCCCCAATGCGTTGGTGCGCCAATATTTCCCAGCGCCTGTACCTGGGAGTTTGCTCTGACACCCTGGCTGATCAAGCCGGCCTTAAACGCTGCCAGCAGGCCCCTAATCAGGTGGGTGCCGGGGTGCTCACTTTAGCCTCGCACTGGTGCGCCGCCCAGATTTTGCTGGCGCCGGTTTTGCCCACTAGTGCCGCAAATTTGCCTGCTAGCGTCGTAGATTCGCCCGCTAGCGCCTCAGATTTACCCGTTAACCCCTCAGACACGACGACGGCGCTCGCGGCTGCCCCAGTTGTGGCCCTGCCGGAGATTGTCCCCACCTGCCCGCCCTGGGCGCTGGGTTTAGGCGGTGACCAAGCCCAGCCTTGGTGCCCGCAGCTAAGCCAAGGGCTGGTCATCATTGGGCCTGCTGGTAGTGGCCGCAGCACCGCCCTGGCGCGCGTCTACGACATTTTGCAGGCCACCGACCCAGCCCTGGCTCAGCGTGCAATTTTTATCGACAACCTAGACCAAGCCTACCCAAGCGCCATTAACACCGTAGAAACTGCCCTAGATGCTGGCATCCCAGTTTTTGCCACCGCCTTAACCAGCCGCGCCGCCAACACTTACAGCGGGCCTCTAGCTCAGCTACGCAGCCTAAGCCCACTGCTACTACTTGCCCCTGGCCTGGGCGAAGGGACGCAATTAGCTAATGTGCGCTTGACGCGCTGGCTTGACCCTCACCGCCAGCACCTACCAGGCAGGGGGCTTGTCATAGCTAGCTCACAAATCACACCTGTACAAATCTGCCAAAATGCAAGCTCCATATTTGCAGACAACCCACAAGTGTAGGCTTTTCCACAAGTAAACCTCTTGAAATTTGCAAAAACTGCTCAAAAGTGCCCAAATGTGATTACTTCCACCGCATTTCTGCGCAGTTCTCAGGTAAAAAGTCTTGTCCTAGCGCTTATACCGTGTGAGAGTTGGACAGGCAAATCGAACGGGCGATCGGCGCTACGGCGGCGACGACCGTTCATCTGTTTTTACCTGGCCTTAATGGCGGTATTAAGAAGGGAGAATGTCATGGACTGGCGTGAGCGTGCAGCGTGCCTGAACGCAGACCCGGAGTTGTTCTTCCCTGTGGGTAACACCGGTCCGGCAATCGCCCAAATCGCGGAAGCCAAGACTGTATGCCGCAGCTGTTCAGTTGTGGATGTGTGTTTGAAATGGGCTCTGGACAACGGTCAAGACGCTGGCGTCTGGGGTGGAATGAGTGAAGACGAACGGCGCTCCCTAAAACGTAGGGCTGCCCGTGCTCGTCGTTCTGCCTGACCGAAAATTTATGGCCGTACCAACTTGGTGCGGCCATAAATTTTTAGCGCAGCTATAAATTTTTTTAAGGCGCCTAGTCTTCTAGGCAGGCGTGGATAGTTACCACTGTGCCGCCTTGCGGGTTAGGTGACCAGTCAATGACGCCGTGCAGCTCAGTGCGCACCAAAGTGGAGACAATCTGGGTACCCAAACCACTCATTACCTTGCCCTCAGCCAAGCCTTCGCCGTCGTCGCTAACCAGCACCTTCAAAGCGGCCCCATCACGCTGGGCGGTAACCGTAACCGTACCGTCACGTTTAGCCAAGCCATGCTCAACAGCGTTAGCGACCAGCTCCGCCAGCACCGTAACCAGGGCCTGGGCGGCGTCGCCACCGACCATGCCAAACCTGCCCTCCAGCTGGACACTTACCTTATGGTCACTTTCAGCCACCACTGCGGCCTGACGCAAAACCTGACCGAAAACCTCATCAAAATTAACGATTTCATCAATGTTTTGACTCAGCGCATCATGCACGGTGGCGATGGTAGCCACGCGCCGCTCCGCCTCACGCAGGGCTGCCTGCGCCTCCGGCTGCTCAGCGCGCCGCGCCTGCATACGCAGCAGCGCCGAGACGGTTTGTAGATTGTTTTTAACGCGGTGGTGAATTTCGCGGATGGTGGCGTCCTTGCTCAGCAGCACCTGTTCTCTACGACGCAGCTCGCTGATGTCACGCACCAGCAGCAGTCCCCCAGCCCGCTGGCCAGCGTCTAGCAGCGGCACAGAGCGCACCGCCAAGAACACTCCCCCTAGCTCCAGCTCAGTTAGCCAAGCCTGGCGTCCCATAAGCACTAGCGACATAGTCTCATCCACGTGGCTATGGGGAGGAATCAGGTTAGTTACCTGCTCAAGTAGCTGTACTTTATCCAGGCTTCCCTTAATACCTAACCGGTGAAAACAGGTGGTTGCGTTAGGCGAGGCGTAGGTAACATTCCCCTCAACACTGAGGCAGATCATACCGTCAGTTACACGCGGCATCCCGTGGCGTACGCTGGTGCCCGCCCCTGACACGGGAAAATCTCCCTGAGAAATCATCTGGCACAGGCGGTTAGCCGCTTGCAGCTGGCCATCGTCAATCAGGCGCCCGCCGCTAAGCAGCCCCACGGTGGATTCACGAGTTAGCACTGCAATAGCTCGCCCACTGCGCACCACCGGAATGAATTCTTCTTTAACCGCTACCGTGCCGTTCCAAATATTGTTTTTAGCGACCCTTACCTGGCAGGAGGCCAGCGCTTCCAGGGCCAATGCTTCACGCGCTGCCGGCATACGCAGACCGATTACGTCGTCATGGTGCACAGTGGTGTTGTTGGAGGGACGGCACTGATCCATAGCCATCAGACGCCCATTCTTGTTACACACCCACAGCACCAGGTCAGCCATCGACATGTCAGCCACCAGCTGCCAGTCCCCCACAAGTTGATGCAGCCAGTCCAGGTCAGCTGGGGCAAACTCAACTTTGTCTCGTAGCGCTGCGGGGAGAGTCGTCATGACTCCAGCCTAGCGCGCATGGCAGGCTTATCTCATGCGTACATCAGTGAAAATAAATTATCAGGCTCCTTGCGAACAGATTTTGTCGATGTTTAACGACCCGGCTTACCAGTTAATCCGTTTTGGTAGGGCCCCGCTAGAAAATTTGCACGCTAACGCCTTGCCTGCCAGCGCCGACGACGCCGGTAAAACCTGGCAGGGCACGCTCACCAAGGCCGCCGTAAGCCCCACTGTTATTCCGGCAAACGCCAGCCGTTTTATAAAGGGTGAGGTAAACCTGGCTCTGGCCCAGCGTTGGTGCACCCAACCCCGCTCTGACTCAAGCTACCAGGGCCAAATCGCCACCCAGATCAGTGGGCTACCACTCAAACTAAGCGGCCAGGCTACTTTAACCCCCACCGCCTCAGGTTGCGAGCTAAACGTGGATATTGACGCGACTTTGGCGATCCCGCTTTTTGGTGAACGCATCTTACGCAGCGCCCTGAAGTTCTCCGACGACGCCGTCGCCTATGAGCTTGCCTGCGCCGCTAAATACCTGGCGGGCCACAGCGCCAACTAGGCGCACCCAAACTGCCTGCCCGGCCGCAGCCCTAGCGAGGCCAGATGTCGGGCACAAGGTCCATTGCGCCGCAAGCAATAGCCCTGCCCGCTGACGGCGCAGCATGTAAAGATATTGCACATGAGTGAACTACATCCTGAACTTGTCCCTGCCAACCTACCCGCCGCCGGGGTTTGGGCTAAGCGCCTAGGCACCCGCCACTACCTGGCCGGAAACGAAAACGGCGTAAGCGTTGAGGTTGGCGGCGAAGGCAACTTCACCCCCGGTGAACTAATGAAGATCGCCCTGCTCACCTGCCAGACTCTCTCAGCCGACCACCGTATCGCCCGCGAACTGGGCCAAGACGGTCAGTTGACCGCCGTGGCCACCGCCGTCAAAAACGATGCGGAGGAGCGCTACGAGTCCTTCGTCGTCGACATTGACGCAGCCCTAGCCGGCCTAGACGAAAACCAACTCGCCAAGCTGCGTGAACGCGTGGATGTAGCCATTGACCGTTACTGCACGGTAGGCCACACGGTAGAGCACGGCGCCCCCGTAACCACCCGCCTCAACGGCACCCCTATCGCCTAAATTAACCACTAACTGAAGGGAGCGGGGGCTTGTCCCTAGAACCTAACAAGTTTGAAACTGCACTAGATAAGGCCCTATCCATTCCGGCAGACCGGGTGGTTGTGCGCGCCGAGCGTATGCGGGCCCAACACCCCCACGCCACCACTGAGGAACTGGTGGAATTAGCTGGGCGCGCCCTAGTGCGTGACGTTTCGCTATCTAGCGGGGCAGTAGGTACAGCCGCCGCTCTGCCTTCAGTTGGCACCATTACGGCAGCGGGCCTAACCACGGCCCAAACCGCCGCATTTTTCGTGCAAGCCGCCTACTATGTGCTCACCGTAGCCCAGCTGCAGGGCATTTCCGTGGTAGACCGCGAGCGCCGTCGTACCCTGCTGCTCAGCGCTCTGTTGGGCAAGGAGGGCCAGGAAATTATTGAGGGTCAGCTGGGGATGCAGTCTCTGGTGTGGGTGGGGCAGCTGGTTAACACCCTGCCTATTTCCACGGTGCGTACGGTTAACGCCAAACTGGCTACTCGCGCCGCTAAGTATGCCGGGCGCAAGGTTTTGGGCGTGGCTGCTGGGCGCCTGGCTCCCCTGGGGATTGGCGCGGCTGTGGGCTGGTGGGGTGGACGTTCCCTGGCCCGGCAGGTGATTGAGTCCACCCAGGTGGCGATGCAGGATCATGCCCAGGATCTTTCCACCTTGAAAGTTTCAGACCTGGACTTAGATGAAAGCAAGGTTATTGACCTATGAGCTACCCCTTTTTGGAAGCTATGGGGCTGACCGCGCCTGAAGGCGTGGATGTGGCCTATGAGGAGCTTTTAGCTGAGGTGCTCACCAGTGGTGCCCGTAAATCTGACCGCACCGGTACGGGCACGCTCAGTGTTTTTGGCCGCCAGTTGCGCTATGACCTAAGTAAGGGTTTTCCGCGTATTACCACCAAGTTTGTGGCTATGAAGGCGGTTAAGGGGGAGCTGCTGTGGTTTTTGCGTGGCGACACTAATGTGCGTTGGTTGCAAGAGCGCGGCATCACTATTTGGGATGAGTGGGCCGACGCCGCCGGTGAGCTGGGCCCAGTTTATGGGCACCAGTGGCGTAGCTGGCAGGGTGCTGACGGGGCCACCTATGACCAGATTGCGCAGCTAGTTGCGGATTTGCGGGCTAACCCTGATTCGCGCCGGATGATTGTTTCGGCCTGGAATGTGGGGGCTTTGCAGGATATGGCGCTGGCGCCTTGTCACGCTTTCTTCCAGTGCTATGTGGCCGACGGCAAGCTGTCTTTGCAGATTTATCAGCGCAGCGCCGACCTATTCTTAGGGGTGCCGTTCAATATTGCTTCTTATGCGCTGCTAGTGCATATGTTGGCGCAACAAACTGGTTTGCAGCCCGGTGAGCTGGTGTGGACTGGCGGGGACTGCCACATTTATTTGAACCACTTGGAGCAGGTGCGCACGCAGCTAAGCCGGGTGCCGCAGGCTTATAGCTTCCCCACTTTGCGTCTCAACCCGGCTGATTCGATTGATAGCTATCAGATGGATGACATTGATGCTTCTGATGGCTACCGTCACCACCCCACGATTAAGGCTCCGGTAGCGGTGTGAGCGGTGTAGTTACGACGGCGCCGGCAACCACGACGGCGCCGGATTCGTCTCCAGCTTTGGGGCGCGTGGGGCTGATTTGGGCCCAGTCTGACGACGGCGTGCTTGGGGTTGACGGCGACATGGCCTGGCGGGTGCCGGCTGATTTCAAGCATTTTCGCGCCGCCACCATGGGCTGCGGCGTGGTCATGGGTTCGCGCACCTGGCATTCGCTAGGTGGGGCCCTGCCTGGACGTAACTGCGTGGTGCTTACCCGCCGGGGCGTGGCTGGGCCCACCTGCGCCTCCACCCTAGATGAAGCTTTGCAGTTGGCTGGCGCGGACCTGGGCCCAGATCCACGTGAGGGTATTTACCGTACTTTCCCAAGGGTTTGGGTGGTAGGCGGAGCCCAGGTGTATCAGCTGGCTTTAGATAGCGACCTGGCTGATGTGCTGGTAATTAGCGAGCTGGAGCTAGATGCACGCGCCAAGCTGGGCCCATTGCATGGGCGCCAGCTAACCCTAGCTCCCCAAGTGGATTATTCACGTTTCCGTCTAGAAGCTAGCGCTAGCGACAGCCATTGGCGTCCGCTTAGCGGCGATGCCCGCTGGCGCGTAAAAACCTGGGTGCGCGCCTAAAGCGCCCCCAAAAAGTCGTACCTAAAGCACCCCAAAAAGTCGTGGCCAGCCGGTTTAACCCGGCTGGCCACTAGCGTTTTATTTGGCTCTTACTTGGCGCTTTCTTGTACTCAGCGCCTTCTTGCTCCTGACGCTTACTCAGCGTTTTCTTGCTGCTTGCGCCAGCGGATGCCGGCGTCGATGAAACCGTCAATGTCGCCGTCGAACACAGATTCAGGGTTACCTACCTCGTAGCTGGTACGCAGGTCCTTAACCATCTGGTAGGGGTTGAGCACGTAGGAGCGCATCTGGTCACCCCAGGATGCCTTAACGTCGCCAGCCAGTTCCTTCTTCTTGGCGTCTTCTTCCTGCTGCTTTAGCAGCAGCAGGCGCGACTGCAGCACGCGCATGGCAGCGGCGCGGTTTTGGATCTGGGATTTTTCATCCTGCATGGACACCACCAGGCCGGTGGGCAAGTGGGTGATGCGCACAGCCGAGTCGGTGGTGTTAACGCTCTGACCACCCGGGCCTGAGGAGCGGAAGACATCAATGCGGATGTCGGTTTCGGGAATTTCAATGTGGTCGGTGGATTCAATCAGAGGAATAACCTCAACCGCCGCAAATGAAGTCTGACGCCTGCCCTGGTTATCGAAGGGGCTGATACGCACCAGGCGGTGGGTGCCGCCCTCAACCGAAAGCGTGCCGTAAGCGTAGGGGGCGTGTACCTCGAAGGTAACCGACTTTAGACCAGCTTCTTCAGCGTAGGAGGTGTCCAGCACCTTAACCGGGTATTCGTGGCGTTCAGCCCAACGCAAGTACATGCGTAGCAGCATCTGGGCGAAGTCTGCCGCATCCACACCGCCGGCACCTGAACGGATAGTTACTACGGCGTCGCGCTGATCGTATTCGCCCGAAAGTAGGGTGCGGATTTCCAGATCTGCCAGGTCTTTGGAGATAGCTTCCAGGTCAGCGCCGGCCTCGTCTAGGATAGCCTCGCGCTCGTCGCCTTCTTCTTCCTCGGCTAGCTCCACCATGGCTTGTAGGTCTTCAATGCGCTCGCCCAGCTTCTCCACGCGCGCCAGTTCAGCCTGGGCGTGGGACAGGGCGCTGGTGACCACCTGGGCCGCCTCGGGATCATCCCAAAGGTCTGGGGCGGCAGCTTTTTCGCTTAATTCGTCGATGCGTACCCGCAGTGCTTGCGGGTCGGTTACTGCTGCGATGGAAGAGTAGGTGTGTTCTAGTCGCTCAATTTCAGCTGAAAAGTCAATGGCCACTGCTCAAGTCTAACGGGTCGACAGGCAAATTGTCGGCCTAGATGGGCCGCAAGTGGCACACTTTGCTTATGCGCGTGTTGCACACTTCCGACTGGCACCTGGGCCGTTTCTTCCACGGCCATGATCTGCATGAGATCCACAGCGCTTTTTTGGATCACCTCATTGAGGTGGTTAAAGACCAAAAAATTGATTTGATGGTGCTATCTGGGGATGTTTTTGACCGCGCGGTTGCCCCCACCCAGTCGGTGGCCCTGGCTGATGAGGCGTTTAGGCGGCTAACTGAGCTGACCCGCGTGGTGTTAACTGCCGGCAACCACGACAGTGATATTCGTTTAGGCTTCAACGCTGAGCAGCTAAATGAGCGCCTAACTATTGGGGCCCGGATTGAAAATTGTGGGCGCGGCTATGACTTTCCTGACGCCAGTGGCCGGGTTGGTTTGCGGGTTTATCCCCTGCCTTATCTTGATCCCGACGCCGCCCGGGTCACTTTGCCGCCTCACTTGCGGCTTTTGGGTGAGCAGGTGTGGGCTGAAGGCGAGGAGCATCCACAAACTTGGCAGATGCTGGCGCGCTCCCATGAGGCGGCGGTGGGCGCCGCGCTGCGCCTGGTACAGGCGGATTTGACGGCGCATAAGCCGAAAACACCGGTGTTGGTGATGGCCCATGCTTTTGTGGTGGGCGGCCAAGCTAGCCAGTCTGAACGCGATATTCGCGTGGGTGGGGTTGATAGCGTGCCTAGCGAGCTTTTTACCCAAGTACCGGGCCTGGCCTATGCGGCTTTAGGGCATTTGCATCGCCCCCAGGAGATAGCTTTAGGTGACTTAGACTCTGCCCGCCCACCGGCGCGACTGGTCTATAGCGGTTCACCTGTGCCCCTGTCTTTTGGGGAGGCTGAGTTTGAAAAATCTTCTGTTATCGCTGAGTTTGACGGCGCCGGGCTAGTTAGCTTGGAGCGGGTGGTGGTGCCCAGCTTCCAACCTATTGCCACTATTAGCGGCACTTTTGAGCAGCTAATGGGGCCCGATTTTGATAACTACAGTGAGCATTGGCTGCGGGTGCGCCTGGCTGGAGCGCGTCCACCGCAGGCTTTAGCTCAACTCAAGCAGCGTTTTAAGGGCTTGTGCGTGTTTGAGCAAACAGATTTGCCCCAACAAATTGACTCCCCGCGCCTTAACCGCGACAACACGCTTTCCCCCTTGCAATTAAGTCAAGGTTTTATGGATGAGATGGGTATTGAGTTAAATCCCTACCAGCTCCAGATTTTGCGTAGCAGCTATGAAAAAGTTGTTAAGGAGGCGCACTGATGCGCATTTTGCGGCTAACTATGGATGCGGTGGGGCCATTTCCAGGGCACGAAGTTATTGATTTTGAGGCTTTTAGCGACGCCGGCCGCTTCCTACTCTCTGGCCCTACCGGGGCGGGTAAATCAACTATTATTGATGCAATTGTGTTTGCTCTTTATGGCAAGGTTTCTGGCGGTAGGGATTCTTCCGATAGCCGGATCCGTTCACGCTATGCCAGTGAGCAGGCTAAAACTGAAGTGGAGCTGATTTTTTCTACCTCCTCAGGTAACTATAAGGTGCGTCGCCAACCAGCCTATGAGCGGGTTAAGAAAAACGGTAAAGGCGTCACTAAACAAAACGCTAAAGCCTGGCTATTTAAGCTAGATGAGCAGCTGCGGGAAGTAAGTGAACCACTTACTAAAACCAGCGACGTCGGCACTGAAATAACCCGCATTGTGGGCCTAAGCCGTGAGCAATTCACCCAAACCGTGGTTTTACCGCAAGGTAAGTTCGCCCAGTTTTTGCGTTCAACTTCAAAAGACCGCCAAGATCTGCTGCAAGAGCTATTTGGCACCACGATTTTTGAAGATTTGCAGCTTGATCTAGTTGAGCGTGCCCGTAAGGTCAAAAAGAATCAGGAAGCTTTAGACGCCACCTTGCGCGCCAATTTGGGGGTGCTGGCCTCGCTGTTAGATGAGGCGCCTCAGTTAGACCCGGCGCGCTGCCTGGTCTACGAGCCGGTGCCGGAAGTTGACTGCGAGTTTAACCCGCTAGAAACCGCTTGGGACAGCCGGTTTAAGCCGCTTACGCCCTGGCTGGAGCACAACCAGCGCTGCGCCAATTTGGAGGTGAGCGCGCTTAGAGAGCAGGAAGATAAATTACGCAGCGACTTTGCATACCAGCGTGATTTGGCAACCCGCCAAGAACGCTATTTGGCGCTCACTAAAGAGCATGAGCAGCTAGTGGCCCAGGGGCCTGCACAGAGGCAGCGCCTAGCCCAGATTCAGGCCTTGCAGGCTCTATCTGACTTAAAGCCTTGGCATGAACAGCTAAAACAGGCCCAGGACCAACAAGCTGTAGCGCAGCGCCAGCTAAGCCAGGCTCTGGCGCTTGAGCAGCTGGAGTCAGATGAGCGCGCACAAGCTGTTTTACAGCCTTTAGATTACCGAGGTGCCCAGGCCTTAAGTGTGCAGCTAACCGCCCAGGTGGCAGCCCTAAACCCGCAGGTGGAATTGGAGGCGGGGCTGGCCGGGCGGCGTCGTGATTTACAGACCAAAACCCAGGCCCACGAAAGCGCCAGCGCCAAACTAGCCCAGGGACGCGAACGCGAAAACCAGCTACCCACCCAGATTGCCTCCAAGCAGGAGCTTTTGGAGCAGCTAAACGAGCAGGCCGCCACCTTGCCCACCGCCCAGCTGGCCCAGGAGCAAGCCACCCAGACCCTGAAACTAGCTAAAGCCCATGAGCAGCTAGTCAAAGATCATCAGCGGGCACGCAAACTTCAACAGCTCGTGGCGCTGGAGTTAAAGCAGGCTAGCCAGAGACATAAGCACATGTTGGAGCAGTGGCTAAGCCAGTCGGCCCTGAACTTGGCGCAAAACTTGGTTGCTGGTGAGCCTTGCCCGGTCTGCGGCGCCACCGAGCACCCGGCCCCAGCCACCCAGGGCGGTGAGAACATCAGCCAGGAGCAGCTAGATCAGGCTCTTGAGGAAGTTAACGAGGCTCAAGAGGAGCTTTCGCAGGCCAGCGAACGGGTAACAAAACTGGCCGCCCAACTTGAAGCTCAGCCTTGCCAGCTAAGCCCAGCCCAGGCCCGTGAGCAGTTACAGGAAGCTAAAGCGGCTCTGACTGCTGCCCAGCAGGCTAGCGAGCAGGCAAGCAGCTGTAAGGCGCAGATTGCCAAGCTAAATGCGCAGCTTGAGGCGCTGCGGGCAGATAATCAGGCTGCCCAGGCTCGCCTGGCTGGTGACGCTAAAGAGATCCAGTTGTTGGGTGAAAAGATTGACGCCGATGCGGCTTCGCTAAGCTGTGAGGGATTTGAGAGTGTAGCCGCGAAGGTTGAGTATTTGAGTCAGTTGGCCGCCGCCCTTGAGCAGTTGGCTAACGCTGCCCAGGAGCTGGACCAATGTAAAAAGCGTGCGCAGCAGGCCGCTGACAGTTTCGCTGCGCAATGGGCCCATGCCAGTGAGAGCTTTGCTGATCACAGCGCTAAACCGGCGGCCCCTGCCCCTACAGACCCAGCCGAGACAGGGCCAACCCAAGCAGAGCCAACCCAAGCAGAGCCAACCCAAGCAGAGCCAACCCAAGACACCAGCGTCGCTAACGTCCAGGATGACTATGCGCAGGCCTGCCAAGATTTTGCCGGGCTAGATTTGGACGCTTTGAAAGCTACCTCAGCCAGCTACGAAAAATCCTTATCCATTAACCAGGCGGCTTTGGCTGAGCTTGAAGGAATTGAGCTGACTCCTCCCCCACTGGAGCAAACCCAGGGCCAGCTAGAGCAGGCTCAGGCTAAAACGCAAGCGTGCCAAACCTACGCCAGTACCTGGCAGGCGTTTGCCGGGCAGGTAAATGCGCAGTTAGCTAAGCTAAATGAGCTTTTGGCTCGCCGTAGTAAGGCCAGCGATAAGGATGGCCAACTATTGGCTTTGGCTAGCGCCGCCAATGGCGACAACCAGGCCCGCTTGACACTGTCTGCCTGGGTATTGCAGGCCCATTTCCACCAGGTGTTAGTGTTCGCCAATGAACGCCTGGGAGTGATTGGGGCGGGCCGCTATGAGCTGATTAATGTTGATAGTGAGGAAGACACTCGCCAGCAGAAGCAGGGCTTGGGCCTGGCGGTGGTTGACCATTTAAGTGGCACTACCCGCTCTCCACGTACACTTTCAGGCGGCGAGAGTTTCTATGTGTCTTTGGCTTTAGCCCTAGCTTTGGCTGATGTGGTGGCCACCCAAAATGGGGGCATCGAGATGAACACCCTGTTTATTGATGAGGGTTTTGGTTCCCTTGATGAGGGCACGCTGGCTGAGGTTATGGACGTGCTTAGCGCCTTGCATTCAGGCGGGCGCGTAGTGGGGATTGTTTCTCACGTCAGCGAGCTAAAGCGCGCTATCCCTGCCGCCGTTGAGGTGCGTCCCCTGCTTGGCGGTGGTTCCACCCTGCGCACACGGGTTTAGGGGCGCGCCCTCGCCGCGTGCAAGTCTGGCGCGGCCCCAAGCTTGCACGCGAGTTTAGGTCCTGCGCGCAGTTTTAGGACCAGTTTTTGGCCAGTACCGCCACTTCACACACGTCGAACCAGAGCAGATCGGCGTCAGCGCTGCGTTCAAAAGCGTCCTCGTCGCCTTCGGCTGCTAGTTTTACATCCGCACTGGCTTGATCTTCATCTGCCAATACTGCGGCCACGTCATCCCAGGGCACATCCACCAGCACCTGGACAGTGCCAGGTAGGGTTTCGTCGTCGACCTCTAATTCACGCAGGTTCTCACGCTCCACGTCAGCAGCAATTACTACGCGACGGTAGCGTTTTTGCGCCTCATCTTGCTCAGAGATAGCAATTACTGAGGAGTCGGCTGCGCACAGGCAGGCCGACACTTCCAGGCCTTCCTCGTCTTCGTCAGGTAGCGCCGCAGCCAGTGAAGCGGTGGCGGCGTGAGCCTGGCGGGAGGTAATGGCCGGGGCGGAAAGGTCCGCCACTGTGGCAGGTAGATATACGCGCATAACGTCTAGTTTAACGGCCTAACCGGAACTAAAGCGCTAGCGCCTCGCCAAAGCTAGCTGGTTACACGCCGCCACCGCCTAAGCCCACAGGCCGCTTAAGCCAGCTGGGTCATCACTAGTTTGGCCAGTTTGGCAATGGATTTGGCGGCCGCGCTACGGCTTTCCACCACTGCCACCGGCTGGGCTTGCATCAGGGCCTTATCGAATAGGCGGTAGTCTGCGGGCACGTAGACAATGTCTGAAGCGCTGGTGTAGCGGGCAAGTACGCTGCCGATAGCACTGTTGGGGTCAGCTCCAGCGGTGCTTGAGCGTACTCGGTTAACTACCACCTGGCTGCGTCCACCAACTGCTTGACGGTTGGAGTTAAGCAGCTGGATTAGGCGTCTAATACCTACTGGGTCGGCCGCGCCCACAATCAAGGTCAGGTCTGCTTGTTCAAGTAGGGCGGCGGCGACGGCGTCATGGTCGGGTTCCATGGCGAAGTCTTCTACCCGTTCTTCTTCCAGCCCACCGCTTAAGTCCACCACAGTGTATTCGGCGGTGTGGCGGCAAACTTCCCAGACCTTATTCATGGAGGCTACTGGCAGTTCACGCCAGCGTCCTGAGCGTCCCAGCCCGGTTAGTACCTGCAGGTCAGCTTTGGCGCTGAGCAGGGTTTGTACCAGCCGAGTGGAGTCGAGCTCGCCGTGGGTGGCCAGGCGTGCGGCGCTAGCTAGGCCAGAGGAGTCTTCAGGCAGTCCCAGCAGCTGTACCTGTGCGGGAGCGTTGATGTCGCAGTCAACCAAAATGGTGCTGCCTTGCTCGTTTAGGTAGGCAGCCAGTGCCAGTGCCAAGGTGGAGCGCCCCGGCGCCCCGTGGGTGCCCCAAACTGCAATGATTTTGCCGATTTGAGGCTTGCCTGCAGCGTCAATTTCTTCGCGATGTGAGGTTGGTGCAAAAGCGCTGGTGGCCGGGCTTGAGGGGGTTCCGGCGGTGACCGGCCAGCCGAGCTTTACTTCAGGCTGCGCTGAGTGGGTGGTTGCGGCTGCGTTTAGTGGGGCCGCATTATTTTGCGACGACGCCGCAGCCAAGGCGCCTGTAACTCCAGCCCCGCCCGCCCTAGCCGGCCCTGCGCCAGCCGGGCCTGCCCCGGCCGCACCTGATCCAGCCGCACTGGCCGCTGAAAAAGCGGCCCGTGTTGAGCGGCGGGTAGGTAGCCCCCCGTTCGGGGTAAGCGCAGCCCCAGGACTAGCTGGGCCATTAACTGCGCGAGGTTGCCCATTGGGGGCATAAGCACTCGGGGCACCCTGGCTGCCAGGCATGGCCGTGGGCATGGCGGCGCCAGGGGTGCCTTGCCCGCCAGGCATACCGAGTCCACCTGCACCCGGGACGCCCACAGCGCCAGGGATACCCACAGCGCCAGGAACCGCGCCTGTGACTGGCCCAGCACCGGGCATCGGGGCCATGGCACCAGGAACGACGCCTGGCACGCCCGCAGCCGCAGGCGCGGCCATAGCGGATCTGGGCATACCGGGCAGCCCCGGGGCGCCAGCCCCCGACGCTCCAACACCAGGCATGGCACCTGGCGCGCCCGCACCGGGAATACCAGCACCCGGAACGCCACCAGAAGCAGTACCAGGCATGGCGCCAGGAATACCAGCCCCAGGGGCTGCGCCACCAGGAGCAGTACCAGGCATAGCACCCGGCGCGCCGGCAACTACTGGACCACCTGCACTGGGGGTACTGGCCCCATTTTTGCGCGCCAGCAAAGCACGTAAACCTTTACGGCGTGGAGGCTGAGCCCCATTGCTGCCAGCTGGGTTTTGGTAGCCGTTAATTTGGCCAGGCGCCAGCACCTGAGTCTGCGCCGGCATAGGGCCACCAGGTGCCGCTGCTGAAGCCGCGAATGGAGCCGAAGTAGCCGACCAAGCAGTCCCTGCAGCCGACATTGCCGACCAGGGCCCACCGGCTCCTGAGGCTGCAGTAGGGATTGCCGCTGAGGCGGCGGAAGCATAAGGCGCCGCTGAAGCGGCCGAACCATAGGGCGCAGCTGAAGCGGCCGAACCATAGGGCGCGGCAGAAGCAGCCGAGCCATAAGGCGCAGCTGAAGCGGCCGAAGCAAAGGATGCGGCTGAAGCCAGCGGCCCAGCCGAAGCGGCCGACATTCCAGTGCTAGCTGAGAAACCAGAACCCGCCAAATCTGAGCTAGCCACGCCTCGCTGCTGCGGCGGGGCAAAAGGCGAGACTTCGATACCAGCACCTGCCGCCTGGGCAGCTGCAACAGGATCAGAGGGCGTGGCCGGGCGCGCCGTTTGAGAACGGCGCACGCTGCGGCGCGTAACTGGTTGAACCGGCTGCGGCAGCACGCGAGCAGCTAATGCCCCCTCAGGCAATGGAGGCGAGTCAATACTGGTCTGGCCAGCTGAAACAGCCGACTTGACAGCGTCTACACTAGAGTCATTGAGCTGCTGCGGCGGATCGTCCGGCTCAACCCTAGCTTTAGCCTCGCCGCTTTGCTCCTGACTAGCCGTACTGAAGTGGCTAGACGTATTGCCTTGGCTCGGGGTAACTGGGCTGGCAGTGTGGCTGGCATGGCGGGCACGACGGCGCCCCATGCGGGTGGTTGGCTGCGCAGCGGTGATGTCTGCTGGGCTTTGTTCAGAGCTGGCAGCTGGCAGCTCAGCTGGCACCTCAGGTAAGTCGGCGCTGGGCGCCGGCGGCTCAAAGCTTGGAGCTGGCGGTAAGGGCAGCGCTAAAGCCGGATCTAACTGCCCACTAGGGGCCGGAGCCTCGGTTGGCGCTATAAGCGGCACTTGCCCCACCGCACTATCAAAGGGCGGGGGTGGTAGCTGCTCTGGCGGCGCGGGCGGCGGACTGGAAGCTGAAGCCTGACTTTGCACGACGGCGTCGAACAAAGGAGAGCTAGCCCCGTCCGTCGTCGCCGCCATGGGCACATCTAAAGGATTAAAGGCTGCAGAACGCGCGCTAGGCAGCCCCAAGGCGCCGTCGTCAACTGCCGTAGGCGAAAGCCCAAAGAGCTCATCACCCAAACTGGCGGCAGCGGTGGGCTGGGGCGAAACCGTGCCGGCAACCAAAACCCGTGAAATTTCGGCAACCACTCGCTGAGGCGAACCCGGCCAAGGCGCCACCCAGGCGCCCAGATCATGCCAGCGCACCCCGTCATTGCGGGTCAACACAATCGCGGGCACGCCATAAGAATTCAAAGTGGCAATCACTGTGCGGTCTAGGCCGTCAAGCTGCTCATCGATAATTGCCAGCTGCCCTAGTCCCACGGCAACGTCAGCTAAAAGCTCACTTATATCTGCACAGCGGCGTGAAACATACAGGTCACGCTCAGCGTCAATTTGTCGCAAAAGGGTGGAATCGTCATCCCACAGAGCTAGTAATACAGCTGTTCTCATTGCTCAGACCCCGTGTTCACCAGCACCAAGCCGGCACCAGAGCCTACTGCAGTGAGCACAGGCTCAACTTGTTCGGCCGGTACCAGCACACGCACACTGGTGCTTTTATCTGCGACGATGGCGTTTTGATCGCCTCCGATTGCGTCCACTATCAGTCCTTGAGCCACGCGCCTAGCTCCATTGGTGCTAGCTGCTTTAGTTGCCGACGGCGTGGGTGCTACAGCCGCTACGTTTCTGGAAGGCAACTGCCACAGCTCCACGGTATCGCCAACCCGAATGCTATTTAAAAGCTGGCCACTGCTTTGCACCACAATTGAGCGCATATTCAATTTGCTTTGCTGGCTAGTGGCGTCGGCTGGCAATAACTCTCCTGAGTGTAATGAACGTTGCGCATATGTGTCAGCTTTAAGTTGCTTTTGTTGCACATAAGCGCTACTTGCGCTCCCAAGATTCACTGAGACTAATTTCAGGTTTTTTCCAGCTTTTAGAGCAGTTCCTGGGGCTACATCCTGACTCAAAGCCCATACCTGCTGTGTACTAGTGGCTCTATCAATTAGTACTGAACCGGCTACCATAGACACGATGACCAGCACTATTCCAATAAAAAGCCTAGGATCTCGCCAAGTTGGGCGCCTCCAGCGCCAAGCGTCAATGCTCGCACCAGCATCATTTTGATGCTGCCGCGCCCCGTATCTATTCGATTGATTTAATTCAGACATATGCGCACCCCTTGGTAACAACCCCCAGGTCGTCCAGCTATCTGCCTATCCTAAGAGAAATTCTGGGCAGCCATGAAGTTTTCACAATCTCACCTAACCAGTTTGCATCTGGGCTAACCCGTGACATTATTAGGACATGGCACCTCGATTTTTATCTATCGCCGACGTCGCCGAGCAGTTATCGATTTCCGCCCAGGCCGTCCGTTCACTTATCCGCACCGGAGAGCTACCCGCTATTCAGGTTGGCGCTCGCGGTCTATGGCGCATTGAAGTAGCTGCACTCGAAGACTACATCGACAAACAGTATGCGCACACCCGCGAGGCCGTATCCGAAGGTGGATTAGATCTCTAAGCGCTATCGCTAGCACCCGATTTTGGGTAGCAATAGTGACCACACGACCTAAATATTAGCCGCTTGCGGCTAAATACTGGTCACAATTTCAATTGCTGACAGGATAAGCGTGACCCGATCGGATAAGTCACGCTTATCCACACTCAGCACGTCCACATGATCCGCACCGACACGGATGATCCTGCCGGTAATATCACCTGCCGCCGTATTGAATCTGGCCGGTCGCTTAGTTCTCATGATTTGACGCAAAACTGCCGCAACCGTGTAGCTAACCCGTTGCGACGGCGTCGTCTCTAACTGGCGCCCCACGCCCCGCACACTAACTACTGCCCCCATTGGCACCAGCATCTGACTGGCGTCAGAGGCACGCAGTAGCAAAAATTCTTGGCGTGCTTGCAGTAGCTTGCCGCTAGCTACCCGCCCGCTGCGAGTGGTTACAGTAAGAGCACCACCCTCCACCGCGCGTAGGCGATCTACCAACGCGGTTCTACCAGCTTCAGCCTCGGCTAGCTCCCAAGCCTGAGCTGCCCTGGCAGAGCGTTCATACTGCTCAAACTGGCTATCTAGATCCGCTAGCAGGCTCTCTAAGTGCATGATTCAAGATTGCCATAACCAAAGTCACATTCGCTATTGACAGTCCAGTTCCAGCAAAACATAATTAAACATCACTATTTCTCACCAAAGAAGGTGTACCGATGTCTAAGAGCCTAAAATGTTGGCTAGGTCTTCACCTAGTTGCCTGGCTCGGCACAGCGCTGAGCGTCTTGCTGCTAGCAGCCGCCGTGGCTTTGCTAAGGGCCTTGTCTTTGCAGTATTTGTCGCTGTGGTCGATGGCGGATGTCAGCACTGCACTGGCCGGCCTGGCCGCCGCAGCCGGTGCCGCACTGGTGGCCTGGCACGCGCTGGGAGCCATGTGGGTGCTGCTATGTGCTTGCACTCACCGCACTTTGAATTTGCGTCACAGCGCGCCTTTAGTGCGCAAACTGGCCACCGGGGCCGCCATTATTGCCCTTAGCTGCGCCCCGGCCAGCGCTAATGACGACAATCTAGGCTGGGGCGCGCATGGCCCAGGCCCCTCCCCTAGCGCCACCGCGAGCGCGAGCGCTTCAGCCAGGCCCAGTGCTTCAGCCAAGGCGAGCGCCCCGGCCACAGCAAGCTCCCCATCCAGGAGCCCGCACACTAGCAGCGCGCCCACTAGCCGAGCCAGCGCCTCGCCTACTAGTCACGCCAGCGCGCGAGCCAGGGCTAGCGCAAGCGCTAGTGCCTCACCCCGGCCTAGTGCACGGCCTTCAGCCAGCCCGAGCCGCTCTAGTGCTCATCCGCGCTCTGGCGGGCCTGGATCTAAAACCCCGGCGGTTAAAAGTCCGGGAGCCAAAGCTCCGGGAGCCAAATCTCCAAACTCGAAGGCCAGCCCCAAGAGCGGCAGCCTCAAGAGCAGCGTCCCCAAGAGCGGCAGCCTCAAGCCGGGTAGCGCGCAGCGCTCGGGCACTTGTGTCCCGGCTCCGGATGCTAAACCCGCCCCGGTTATTCGCCAGCACCTGGTTTTAGCTGGAGAGAGCCTATGGTCTATTTCCCTCCAATGGCTGCAGCAAAATGGGGTACCCTCCCCCACCAACGGGCAGGTAGCTCAGCTGTCTAAACAGATTTTTGCGGCCAATGCGGCGCTTATCGGGGCTAATCCAGATTTGATTCGCCCCGGCCTAGCACTGACGATTCCCACTAGGGGTTAACCATGAGCACGCTTTATGCCTCCAGTTATGCCCCTAGTGCGCGCCAGCAAACCTCCCAAAGGCGCCAAGGTGCAGCAGCCTCCAGCCGCAGCCCGCAGCGCCAGGCAAGCAAGTCGCAGCGCCAGGCAAGCAGCCCGCGCCAGGCAAGCGGCGCCGTCGGCCCTGGCTCACCTAAGCCACAGCAAAGCCGCCAGCCCCAAAATCACCAGTCCCAAACTCGGCAACAAAGCCAGCCTCAAAGCCAACAACTGCCCGATCCGGGACGCTGGGCGGGGACGGTAGCCGTTTACGCCTGGGAAATCATGCACGGGATGCGCCAGCCGCAGCATTTAGCTCGCTGGCTCACCCCGGAGCTGTACGACGCCCTCAGCCGTCGAGCACAAGTAGCCGCACGCTGCCAGGCCGGCAAGCCAGCCCGGATCCCCTACCTATATGCGGTGCGGGCCCAAGCCAGTGCCAGCGGCTGGGAAGTCAGTGTGCTGCTCTCCCACGATGGGCGCATCCACGCTTGTGCCTGCCAGATCCAGTTGCGCCATGGGCACTGGGTGATGACCTACCTGCACATGGGCTAAAGGATCCTTAGGCGCTAATGGATCTTTGCTGGCGCGGTGGCCTGCTCAGCTACCCCAGGGCCCTGATCAGCTATCCCAGGGCCCTGATCAGCGACGCTTACGTTTCTTGTTGGAGCGACGACGACGCTCAGCGCGGTTACCCCGGTTGTCGCTGCCTTGAGTATCGGCGTCGGAGTAGGTCACCCCGGTAGACAGGGCCTTACGGCCGGTGTCACCCATGATCGAGGCCTGCTCGCGGGCCTGAGCGGCTTCGCGGGCGGCCTGCTTGGCCTGAGCTTCAAAGCGGGCACAGTAAGCGAAAATCTGCTCGATCGTGTCTTCACGAATGGCGTCCATCATGGCCTTGAACATATGGGCGCCCTCGTTGGCGTATTCAACCAACGGGTCGCGCTGGGCCATGGCCCGCAGTCCAATACCTTCCTTGAGGTAGTCCATTTCGTACAGGTGCTCGCGCCAGTGCTGGTCCACCACGGCCAGCAGCAGGCGACGCTCCAGGGTGCGCATGGGTTCTTCACCCAGCTGCGCCACAGCTAGATCGTTAGCGGACAGGTTAGCTTCGGCGTCCTCATAGGCCACCGCAATATCCTCAGTTAGCTCTTCAGTTAGGCGTTCACTGGTTAGCGCATCCAGGCCGCCTACGCCGTCGACCACCTCATCCACGGTCAAGCCCATCGGGTAGACAGTGGACAGGTCCTTCCACAGCTGCTCCAGGTCCCACTGGTCGCTGCGACCCTCGGCAGTGCGCTGCGCCACCACATTGGCAATTACGCGCTCACGGAAGGCCTTGATGTGGGGTTCTAGGTCCTCACCCTGCAGCACCATGCGGCGCTCGTCGTAAACCTTTTGACGCTGCTCGGTGAGCACGTCGTCGTACTTAAGCACGTTTTTACGGATCTCAAAGTTACGTGCTTCTAGCTGACGCTGGTAGGAGGCGATGTTGCGGGTGATCATCTTAGATTCCAGCGGCACGTCGTCGGGGTAACGGTCCGAGGAGATGATCTGCTGAGCCAGACCGGTGGCGTAGGTGCGCATCAGATCGTCCTGCATGGACAGGTAGAAGCGGCTCTCACCAGGGTCACCCTGACGGCCACTACGACCACGCAGCTGGTTGTCGATACGGCGTGACTCATGGCGTTCGGTGCCCAGCACGTACAGGCCACCGAGCTCCACCACCTCGTCGTGCTCCACCGAGACGGCTTCCTTGGCTGCCTTCAGGGCGGCCGGCCAGGCTTTTTCGTACTCGTCGGGGGTGTCGATGGGGTCTAGGCCGGCTTCCTTCAGGGAGGCCACGGCAATGAACTCAGCGTTACCACCCAGCATGATGTCGGTACCACGACCAGCCATGTTGGTGGCTACGGTTACCGCACCTTTACGTCCGGCCATGGCCACGACGGCGGCCTCGCGGGCGTGCTGCTTAGCGTTTAGTACCTCGTGGGGGATGCGGCGCTCACGCAGCAGGGCCGAGAGCTCCTCACTCTTTTCCACACTGGTGGTACCCACCAAAACCGGCTGCCCGGCGTCGTGACGCTCTTCAATGTCGTCAACTACCGCGTTCAGCTTGGACTTAACGGACTTGTACACCAGGTCCGGCTGGTCCTTGCGGATCATGGGCTTGTTGGTGGGGATGGGCACGACGCCGATCTTGTAGGTACCAGCGAATTCTGCGGCCTCGGTTTCAGCCGTACCGGTCATGCCTGAACGCGAACCTTCCGGGTACAAACGGAAGTAGTTCTGCAAGGTAATGGTGGCTAGAGTCTGGTTTTCACTCTTGATCTCTACCCGCTCTTTGGCCTCAATGGCCTGGTGTAGACCCTCGTTGTAGCGGCGCCCAGCCAACACGCGACCAGTGTGCTCATCAACAATCAGCACTTCGCCGTCGGCAACAATGTAGTCACGGTCGCGCTTAAACAGTTCCTTGGCGCGGATGGCATTGTTGAGAAAACCGATCAGGGCCGTATTGCCGGCTTCGTAGAGGTTGTCAATACCTAGACGGTCCTCGATCTTCTCAATACCGGGGGCCAAAATACCCACGGTGCGTTTCTTCTCGTCAACCTCATAGTCCTTGTTGGGGCTGAGAATCTCAGCCACATCAGCAAACTCGCGGTACCACTTGTTGTTGTCGCCGTCGGCAGGGCCGGAAATAATCAGCGGGGTACGGGCTTCGTCAATAAGGATGGAGTCAACCTCGTCAACAATCACGAAGTTGTGCCCGCGCTGGACCATGTCCTCAGGGCGCTGGGCCATATTGTCGCGTAGGTAGTCGAAGCCCATCTCATTGTTGGTGCCGTAAGTGATGTCGCAGTCATACTGCTTGCGGCGCTCAGAGGGGTCCTGACCAGCAAGCACACAACCGGTGGTCAAGCCTAGGAAGCGGTGCACACGCCCCATTAGGTCAGACTGGTACTCGGCCAAGAAGTCGTTGACGGTAACCACGTGCACCCCCTTGCCGGTTAGTGCGCGCAGGTAGGAAGGCAAAGCGGCAACTAGGGTTTTACCTTCACCGGTTTTCATCTCAGCAATGTTGCCCAGGTGTAGGGCCGCACCACCCATTAGCTGTACCCGGTAGGGGCGCTGGCCTAGTACGCGGTCAGCGGCTTCACGCACAGTTGCAAAAGCTTCAGGCAAGATATCGTCGAGGGTTTCGCCTTCTTCTAGGCGCTGGCGAAACTCTTTGGTCTGATTACGCAGTTCTTCGTCAGTGAATTCGCGGTAGTCATCTTCAAGAGCATCAACCTGGTCTGCGATAGCACTTAGCTTTCGCAAGGTCCGGCCTTCACCGATGCGTAGGATCCGGTCAACAATAGACACGCTTACAAGCTCCTTGCTGGCTTAAGCCTGTTACGGGCAGCCATTTGAATATATTCAACCTTGTCTATCGTACTATCGCCCGGCTAAGGCTTTGAATCTATTCGCTATTTGCTTTTCGTGCACTGAGCCTCACCAACCAAGCCCTACCCCTTACGCGCTAGCCTTACGATTCAGGCGCCCGCCACACGCCAGCCTTACCGCGCTGACCAGCGCTTGCGCAAGTTTTCCACAGATTTATTTTAGCTATTGGCACAGGCAAGACATGTTAGAGATATTTGATTTATGTTTAATGCTCTTACGCCTCTTGCCCGGCCCCCTACTTCGAAAGTTAACGCCACTTCCAGCAGCAAAAACGGCACTATTCCTACCTCCAGGCTAACCTCGTTTAGGGCGCCACACTTAGGGCTGTCACATCCATGACTAACCCCCTTAGAGCCGCCACGCTTAGAGTCGTCGCAACCATGACCAACCCCCTCAAGGCCGCAGGTCAGCTGGTTTTACCGCGCCAATGCGCTGGTTGCGGTCTGTGGGATACAGACCTGTGCCCACAGTGCCGGAAATTACTAAGCCGCAGCGCCACCTTACTCAACAGCGATTTACTGCCGGCCACAGATCTGGCCATCTGGAGCCAAGGCACCTATGCGGGAGCTTTGCGCCAGATTGTGCTGAGTTTTAAAAGTGGTCGCCACCGCGCTATCACCGGTGCCATATTGGCTGGAATTAACGACGGCGCCACCGCCATGATCCCTTGGCTTACCTACCAGCTCGCTAGCGACAAACCCCTAGCGATCATCAATGCCCCCTCTAAGCTTTCGCGACGTTGGCACGCCAACCTAGTAGCTCGTCAACTAGCCCAAGGCTTAGCCGATTTTTTAGCTCCACAGCTAGACATAGCTGTGGTCAGCGCCGATCCGCTACGCCTACGCTCTGGCAAACAGCTTGGTAAAAGCTCACGTCAGCGTGCTCAACGTCAAGTACAGTGCCTAGCTGACGCCACCGGCTGGCAGGTAGTGCTGGTGGACGACGTCGTCACTACCGGATCCACGCTGGAAGCTAGCGCTAAGGCTTTAGAGGCGGCGGGCGGCGTCGTCGTTTGCGCCTGGACACTGGCTGCAGCCCCTAGCAAAAAACGCACAGCGCGGCCCTAAATTCAAGGCAAAACATGATTTCGCCTACAGAATACTAGCCAAAATAAGGGTGACACAGAACACGATCATGTACTATAGTGTGTCTTACAACACACCATCCCAATCGTTGGTATGTTACGGAAACAACCAAGGAGGGTTGATTCAACTATGGAAATCACGGTTGTAGGCCGCCACGCTGAAATTAGCTCCCGCTTCCGCGCTTACGCAGAAGAGAAGATCAGCAAGGTAACCCAGTACGACCCGCGCGCACAGCGAGTAGAAATCGAAGTCAGCCACGAGCGCAACCCCCGTTTGGCAGACACTTCTGAGCGAGTTGAGCTCACGGTGATCTCCAAGGGCCCGGTTATCCGCGCAGAGGCCAGCTCCAGCGACCGCTACGCAGCTTTTGACTTGGCTATCGACAAGCTATTCGAGCGCCTACGTCGTGCACGTGATCGCAAGAAGGACCACCGCCGCTACCCGATGATCACTGCTGAGGTCGAGCAGGCCCTAGTTGAGCAGGGTATCGAAGTAGCCCCCGAAGCTGAGGCTGAGGAAATCGTACTGCCTCCCACCAAACCAGGCGAGGTAGTTGAATCCCAAATCGGCGACTCCCCGGTGATTGTGCGCCAGAAACTGCACCAGTCCACGCCTTTAACCATTGAAGAGGCGCTTTACGAGATGGAACTGGTAGGCCACTCCTTCTACCTATTCATTGAAGCATCCTCCGGCCAACCTTGCGTGATCTACCACCGAAAAGGTTGGACCTACGGTCTACTGCGTCTAGAGACGGTGTAGACACCTAAAGCGGGGCATCGAGCGTTTTAAGACGCCTGCCCACAGCTGCTAATGCAGCACGGGTGGCTGGGGAAACCCAGCCACCCTTTTTATGTCCTGTTTATGTTCTAGCGCGAGCAGCGCCGTCGGCAGTGCAAGTAAGTAAAGCCGGGGCAGGCAGTTCAGAAACCTGCACTGGCGCCGTCGGCAGTGCAAGCAGGCAAAGCGCCCGGCGCCGTCGGCAGTCAAAGGCAGCGGCCCACATTTACACCCAAAATATTTACACCCAAAATCGTCCGTCGCCTATGAAAATACGCGTTTAAATTATAGGGAACGGACGATTTTGCCTGTATTTGTCTGCATCTACCTGTGTTTACCTGCACCCTAATTTGTGCCTGTGACACATATGCAAACTAGACGCGGCTGTAGGTGGCCGCTTTCAGGCCCGAATAGCTGGGCACCCAAGTGGCACCCGAAGAAACCATCAGCTGCCCCTGGTCAGTCAGTACCGACACCTGTCCACCATGCTTGCCTGAAACCAGACGCTCGGCGTTAGTAACCTGAGTCATATCAGTTACCATCCCGCCCACCGGGGCGTAGGCCAGCTGCGCCACCCCAGCAGTATTAGCTTTAGCCAGCACCGCCACGGTTACCTCATCAACCCAGCTCAGCGCCGCCACGTCAGTTTGGTAAATCGAATATGCCTCACCCAGCCCAGTGGGTACGCCCTTATCGTCGCGCACCACCGCACACACCGAAACCCGCATAGATTCACCCACAGCCACCGCGTAGGCTAGGCGGTAGCCGTCACTAGACACATTAAAAGCCGCAATAGGCAGGTTTGAGGGCACCGCAAGTGTGTAACGCACCCCTTGAGTCGAGTAAGCCAGCACATTAGCACCCTGGCACAGCCACACCCAACCCAAGTTATCGGCACACACCGCCCCTAAATCAGTGTCGCCATTTACCTGCGTAAGGGTTTTGGTAGATACGCTCAGCCGCTCCAACGCATTATTGCGCTGCAGGTAAACAGTGTTTGCGTCAGCCACCGCCACCCCATTAATGCCTTCACCAAGGGCGCCGGCATCTAGTAACACCTTCGTGTTATTGCCCTCCAGACGCACCAGGCCCGCCGCGCTAGCGGCCACCACCGCACCGGGCGAACGGTGGCCCTGGCGGATTGTGGCACTAGAACCAATAACTGTGCTGCCACAGTTAACTATCACCTGGTTAACTGAGCCTAGCTGCCCCAAAGTAGTGGCCAGTTGGCGCACAATTGCTTGCTTATCGTTAGCTGAAGCGTTAGCCACCTCGCTGGATAAATCCACTGTGGCCACAGCCTGACTGACCTCAACTCCCGCGCCACCTAAGGTGACGCCGTCGGGAATGGCACTAGAAAGAGTCTGGTTAAGCCAGGGGGCCGGGCCGGTCAGCAGCGCACTAACCACATGGGTAGTTAACCTGCGGCGCAGCACCCAGCGCCTATCGGGCACCAAAGAGGTGCGGGTACGGTTAAAAAAGTACAGGTTTTGCGCCACAAAAGCGTTCTGGAAGGAAGTAGCAGAAAGCAAAACACCGTCAGGAAGCGCCGCAATACGCCACTGCCCGGCCCCATCGGTGGCTAGCGACAAGGTCAGCTCATGGTTAGCTCCCCCAAAAGCCACCGAGTAGACACCTTTAGCATCCAGCGTGGCCAGGGCAGGGGCAGACACGTTCAAGGAGCCGTCACTGGCGTCACTGACCCGCGCGTTGCCGGCAGAGTCATAAATCCACACTTGGGCATCCGGGCGCCAGGAACTGGCGGCCTGCCCCAGCAGGAAGCTGCGGGCAGTAGCAAATTCGTCAGAGTAGCCGGCCGCGCATGCCAGCAAAAAACCCTCCACAATCTGGGTGGGACTAGCGCCTTTAACCGGCCCCTGAGCGTATTGCAGCACCAGGTCAGCTTGGCGCACGTCATGATCGGCCACTCGCACCGGCCCGCTAGTGGGCAGCTTGGCACAGGCACTAGCGCCCAGCCCCACTCCCGCCAGCAGCGAGGCTTTAATCAGGCTGCGGCGTGAAGCAAGGCTTGAATTAAGGCTTGCATCAAGGTTCGCAGAAACAGGCAGGTTTGCAGCAAAAAACCGCCCTGCAGCAGGAAAACGCTTGGAAGAGCTAGGACGCATCGTTTTCCTCCTCCTCATCAGCCCAGCGCGTAGCCGGAATAAGTAGCGGCAAGCCCAGCGATGGCGTCGGCACCGGCTCGGGGTTGGGGCCCATATGCCCGGCCACATCCTTAACCAAAGCCTCCAGCGGGGCGTCGGGCGGAATCACGTCCAGTGGCCCTCGCCCTGCAGGAACATCTTGGTTGCGAGGAATTAGCAGCAAGAATGCAGCGCCGTCGCCAGGCCACCCCCAGGCGCTGAGGGTACCGTTGTGCAAGGCGGCGTCTTCACGCGAAATCGACAGGCCCAGCCCGGTGCCCCCGCTTTTGCGCGCCCGCGAGGGATCGGCCCGGTAGAAGCGGTCAAAGACGTGCTCGGCCACCTCTTCGCTCATGCCAATGCCGTGGTCACGCACCCGCACAGCCACGGCCGTATCGTCACCCACCACGTTGATATCGATGGGTTTACCTTCGCCGTGTTCGGTTGCGTTAACCACCAGGTTGCGCAGGATTCGCTCAATTCGGGTGTGGTCGACGACGGCGGTCACCTTATTACCTTCAATGTGCAGGCGGATTTGGCAACCGTTAGCTTGAGCTAGTGGCTGGGCAAAATCAATGACGTCGCGGGCAATTTCGCCCACATCCCATTCCTGCAAAGATAGGGCCGCTGAGCCGGCGTCGAAACGCGAAATTTCTAGCAGGTCCGCCAGCATCTTGTCGAAACGCTCAATTTGCCCAAATAGCAGCTCGGTGCTGCGTTTTAGGCGCGGATCACTGAAGTTATCGCGGGCATCAAACAGGGTCTCACCAGCCAGCAAAATGGTGGTCATGGGCGTGCGCAGCTCATGGGAAACATCAGAAACAAAACGCTGTTGCAGACGCGAAAGCTCACTTAGGCGATCAATTTGGGCTTCAATTGAATCAGCCATGTTGTTAAAAGACAGCGCTAGGGAGGCCGCCTCATCCTGGCTTTTAATTTCTAGACGCTCACCAAAATTGCCAGCGGCTAGGCGCTGGGCAGCTAGCGAGGTGCGTCTAACTGGCAGCAGCACACGCCAAGTAAGTAATGCCACGGCAATTCCCATGGCTACCACCAGCATGGCTCCACCCGACACCAGGGCGCGGGTGGCCACATCAAGTAGGTGTTGCTCATTTTTTAGCGAATACACCAGGAACACGTTGTAAGTACCAGCCAAAGGCAAAGTAAGTTGGCTAGCCACCACAATGCCGGGTACCGCATTACCGTCGTCGGTCACCTTGGCGTACTGCCAGTATTGGCGGTGCGGATTAGATTCCAGCTGGTTGATTAGATCATTAGAAATGGCCTGGCGTAACCCGGAGGTGGAAGACAGGTCGTTAATAACAATCGAAGAGTTTGAGCTACGCGAACGCATTAGCACCACCCCCACCCCGTTGGCGCCGCTAATGGCGTCTTTTAGGGAGGTGACTTGGCTTTGGGCCAGGGCCGAGACTTCCGCCGTGGTGTTGACGGCGGTGGCGTCCATTTGGCTTTGGGCTGTGGCCACGCGCGTATCGGCATCTGCAATTACTGCGTCTAGGCGTTCGCGCAGTAGGTCGGAGCGTACCCAGGAGGTGGCGAAGATGATCAGGGCTAGCACTGACACCATCCCCACCACCATGACCTGCACGGCTACGCGCAGCACTAGTGAACGTGCTAGGGCTAGGCGAAAGTATTTTAGGGGGCTACGCGCCAGCCACTGGCGTATAGCGTCTAGGCCACGCATCAGCCCTGGGCGCTACCGGCGCGGTAACCTACGCCGCGCACAGTGATAACCACCTTGGGGTGTTCGGGGTCTAGTTCCACCTTGGCCCGCAGGCGCTGCACATGCACGTTGACCAGACGGTTGTCGGCGCTGTGCTGGTAACCCCACACACGCTCTAGCAGTTCCTCACGGGTAAACACCTTCCAGGGTTCACGCGCCAGGGTCACTACCAGGTCAAATTCCAGCGGGGTCAGCGGCACTACTTGGCCTGCGCGGCGAGCCTCGTGGGCGAGCACGTCAATATCGATATCGCCAATGCGCAGCTTGTCCTTGGGCGGCTCAGCATTGGCGGCGACGTCGCTGACACGGCGCAGGCGGGTACGTACCCGGGCCATCAGCTCACGGTTTTTGAAGGGCTTAGCCACATAGTCATCAGCCCCTGCCTCCAACCCGGCCACCACATCCTGGGTGTCACTGCGGGCGGTGAGCATAATAATGGGCACGTCAGAAATAGCCCTAATGCGGCGGCAGATTTCAATGCCATCCATGCCCGGCAGCATCAGGTCTAGCAGCACTAGCTCTGGCTGGTTAATGGTAAAAGCCTGCAAAGCATGCGTTCCGTCTGCGCAATAAACCACGTCATAACCCCCGCTTTCGAGGGTCATGCCAACCATTTCAGACAGGGCAGTATCATCATCTACCAGTAAGATACGCGTGCTCATAACTACATTGTGACACTTAAAGCATATTTTTGCATGGTTATACAGGAATGTAGCTAAACCTCCTCCTCAAGGCGTAGGTACAAGCTACACAAACCTGGCAGGATTAGTTACGTAGCATATTCCCAAGGAGGTAACGGTGAGCGAGACTTGGCGCACGCCTAATTTCGATGAAAGCGCTGGAGAGCAATCTGGGCAGCCGGCTGACTCTGCAAACAGCTCTGGCGGCTATGCCAACCCCTACCCTGGGCAAGGTTCCTACCCGGGTGCTGGTTACGACGGCGGCGCTGGCGTGCCTGGTGTCGGTGCAGCTGGTGCTGCTGGGGCTGGTTATCCCGGAGCCACTCCTGATTACTCTGGCGCTGCCCCTGGTTATCCCGGGGCAGGCGGTTCTGCCACCTCCGGGGCTGGTAGTTACCCTGGCGCCACCCCTGGTTACCCTGGCGGTTACCCGGGGGCGGCGGGTTATCCCGGCGCGGGTAGCTACCCGAGCGGCGGCGCCTATCCGGGCGCTGGCTATGGACAATCTAACGGCGCCGCAAACTTCTATGTCTACAAGCCTGGCATTATTCCCCTGCGCCCCCTGTCTATTGGCGACATCTATCAGGGCGCATTTGCGGCAATTAAAACTAATGCGCGCACCATGTTTGGTTTTACTGCCGCCCTGCTAGGGGTAGTGCTAGTAATTAGCATTGCCACAAATTATGCAATTATCAACCTGGTATTACCTAACTACCTCAGCCCCAGCTCCCCTTACGCCGCTGTTTTCACTTCCTTATCCGGATCTTTTTCTCAGCTAGGCGGCAGTCTCTTACAGGTTTTAGCCACGGTTTTACTTTCAGGTTTAATTGTTGTAGCGGTATCGCGCTCTGTACTTGGGCGAGTAGCTTCCAGCAAAGAAGTGTGGGAACGCACTAAATCAAAGTTCCTGCCATTAATTGGGTTGAATATAATCACCAGCATCATTAGCGGCCTGATGATGATAATTGGAATCGTCGTATTTTTTGTGCTGTTAGCTAGCGCAGCTTCTACAGCTAAGACAGACCGCGAATTTCTCCAAGACCTGGGTGTCAGCCTAGTTGGCTTATTGATACTGATGGTGATTAGCGCACTAGTAAGCTCCTACTTATCCATTAAATTCAGTGTTGCCTCACCAGCCATGGTGCTTGAAAACCTGGGAGTATTTGCCGCTATTGGCCGCTCTTGGAGCCTAACTCGTGGAAACTTTTGGCGCCTGTTCGGCATTAATATTCTGACCGCCATAATCACCTCTATGGTGGCCGGCATCTTTGTCGGTATTGCTGACGCACTAGGTGCAATTTTTATCGTCGTTGGATCATCGTCGCCTGAAGATGTGATCGCATCCCTAAATACCACTTACATACTGGTTATGGTTATGTCTACCATTGCTCAGCTATTAATTTTGCCTTTCACTTCCTCGGTCAACGCATTGCTATATATCGATCTGCGTATGCGTAAAGAAGGCCTGGATGTGGAGCTACGTAACGCGGTAGCAGAACAACAGGCACAATGAATTTAATCTGGAAGTTAGCCCTCCTACCGACTTGGAGTCAGCCCACTCCAAGCCCAGATGAGGCACGCCAACAAGCCCACCATGAGCTCAGTAAAGTAGCTTATAAACCTAAACAAAATATTTTAGAAAAGCTGTTTAAATGGCTGGACTCCACGCTAAGTAAAGCTAAGCTAAATTTGGGTTTACCGGAATGGGTTGGAGTGTTGCTTACCTTTTTGATCTTTATGGCGCTGATAGCTTTGCTGCTCTACTTGGCCACAAAAATCACTTTGGCACGCCGTAAACGCAAATCAAAAGCACTTTTTGACGATAAACGTGACGCCAGTATGCTCACGCTTAGCGCCAATAAGGCGGCTGCCGCCGGTGACTGGGTAAGCGCCGTCGTAGACCGTTTCCGTGCCATTATCCGCTCTCTAGACGAGCGCGCCTTGCTGGAAGATTATCCAGGCATGACCGCCCAGGAGGCCGGTCAGCTTGGGGCCCAGGTAATGCCAAACCTAAACGAGAGCTTTGCTTACGCCGCTAACCTGTTTGACCGGGCTCGCTATGGCCATGAAGAAACCGGCCCTAGCGATGATCAGTGGATGCGCGATTTCGCCGTCACCGTCACCAAAACCCCAGGCATAACCCACCAAAGCGCCCATAACCTGACCCCGGAGCTAACTCACGGCTCAGCTGGCCCACTGGATGTTAACCCATATGCCTCTAACCCCTATGCCACTAAAGGTAGGCGGCGATGAGCATACAAACAGCCCCCGTACAAGCCAGCGCCGAGTCTAAAAAAACTGGCTCTAAAGGCTGGAAACTACTGGCAATCGCACTTAGCTTGCTGCTGGCAGGCATGGTTATCTACGCCTCCATGAAAGAGGAACTCACTAAAGACCCCTACGACATCCACAGCGTTAGCTCTGAGGGGGTGCGGGGTTTAACTCAGGTACTTGGCGATCACTATGACGTCTCAGTGGACCAAGTGCGTTCACCTGCAAAAGCTATCGAGGCTGCCGCGCAGGGCAAACCGGTAACCATCTTTAATGCTGGCAGGCTACAAAATAACGACTTTGAAACTCTACTAACTACCTCAAACGCTGATATCACCCTGGTTGGCTTCGGCTACTACCTGCTTGAGTCCCTGGCTGAAAGCGGCTTGGAACTGCAAGGTTACAACGATAAACCTGTCTCTCGCGGCACCTGCTCTATATCCACCAAAGCCCAAACCATCAGCGCAACCGGAAACGCCATAATAGTGCGTGACCCGCAGGCGCTGGCCGATAGCCAGTACCTGGGCCGTGGCCCAGCCCAGCTGTGTTTCGCTTACGCTAACGGCTACGGCTACCTAGAACTGCCCTTAAAATCAGGTAAAACCCTGCGCATCATTGCTAATCCAGAGCTAGTTACCAACAAGTACCTAGACAAAGATGACAACGCAGCCTTGGCGCTTTACGCTACCGGCCGGGGCAGTGAAGTAGTTTTTTATAACGCTGAAATTAATGAGTCAGTTTATGCAGCGCAGGCACCTAAGCCCTACCCATCCTGGCTGGTGCCATTAATGTGGCAGTTTGGGCTGTTGGCATTGGTGTGGGCATTTATTGTGGGCCGGCGCCAAGGCCGGATTGTTAACGAGCCACTGCCGGTAGTTGCGCAAGGCACCGAAACCACAGTGGGGCGCGCCGGACTGTATCAGCGAGCTAGAGCCAGTGAGCACAGTGGCCGTATTTTGCGTATAGCCACCATTATTAGGCTGGGCCGACGCCTGGGGATTTCCCCAAATGCTGACGCCACCTTAGTGACACAAACGGTATCGATGGCCTGTAACCGCACAGCTAAAGAAATTGAATACATACTCTACGGGCCCGCGCCAGCAAGTGCAGTAGAACTGACCCAGCTAAGCCAAGCCCTTGAACAATTAGAAGAAGAGGTAAAGCACTATGAGCGCTGAAAACCTAGACTATAGCGTCCCCACCCAGGCCCGCCTGGCAGCGGTGCGCAGCGAAGTCGCTAAAGCTGTGGTGGGCCAGGACGCCGCCGTCACCGGCCTAGTGGTAGCCCTGCTAGCGGGCGGTCACGTACTGCTTGAGGGTGTGCCCGGGGTGGCTAAAACCTTGCTGGTTAGGGCTTTGGCAGCGTCGTTGGAGCTGGATACTAAACGTATCCAGTTCACCCCGGACCTGATGCCCGGTGACGTAACCGGTTCGCTGATTTATGACTCACGCACCGCCGAGTTTTCTTTGCGCCCAGGCCCGGTGTTCACTAACTTGCTGCTGGCTGACGAAATTAACCGTACTCCCCCCAAAACTCAGGCGGCTTTGCTTGAGGCCATGGAGGAACGCCAGGTTTCTATTGACGGCACGCCTCGGGCTTTGCCTGAGCCTTTCATGGTGATCGCCACCCAGAACCCGGTTGAGTATGAGGGTACCTATCCCCTGCCTGAGGCACAGCTGGACCGTTTCCTAATGAAACTGGTGCTGCCGCTGCCTGAACGCGACACCGAAATTGAGGTACTCACCCGCCACGCTAACGGTTTTAACCCGCGTGACCTGGTTAGCGCCGGGTTGCAGGCGGTTACTAACGCCCAGGATCTGCGCCTGGCCCGCAGTGAGGTGGCCAAGGTGGGTGTTGGCCCGGAGGTGACCGCCTATATTGTGGATTTGGTGCGAGCTACGCGGGTTTCGCCGTCGCTGTCACTGGGGGTCTCCCCGCGTGGAGCCACCGCTCTGCTGGCTACTTCGCGGGCTTGGGCTTGGCTTAACGGGCGCTCTTTTGTCACTCCCGACGACGTCAAAAACTTTGCGCTGCCTACCTTGCGTCACCGTATTAAGCTGCGTCCTGAAGCTGAGCTTGAAGGGGTCAGTGCCGCTTCGGTTATCGACGGCGTACTGCGTATGGTTGCGGTCCCGCGCTGAGGTAAATGCATGTTTGCCTCCAAACGGCTGGCTTTACTGCTGGCCCCGTGTTTGCTGCTGGTTTTTCTTTCCACGCGCGCAGCCCTGATCTGGGATCTGGCGGTGATCTGCCTGGCCCTGCTGGATGCCTTTTTGGCGCCAAAACCCCTGGAGCTTAGGGTTGAGCGCGAAAATGGCACCACCGTGCGTTTAGGACAACCCAGTTCTGCGCGCATTACGATCACTAACACTGCTAAGCGCACTATGCGCGGAAGCCTGCGTGATGCCTGGGTGCCTAGCGCCGGGGCTAGCGATAATTTTTACCAGTTCAATTTGGGCCCCGGCCAGAAGCGACGTTTCACTACCCCGCTGCAACCTAAACGCCGAGGCAAGCGCCGGGCTGACTACGCCACTGTGCGTTCGCTTGGGCCGCTGGGTTTGGCTGGGCGTCAGCGTTCCTTGGTAGCGCCGGCACATGTGCAGGTGCTACCACCGTTTAATTCGCGTAAGCATTTGCCTTCACGCCTTAATTTGCTGCGTGAGATGGATGGGCGCAGCGCGGTTATGGTGCGTGGGGCGGGCACGGAATTTGATTCTTTGCGTCAGTATGTTCCTGGCGACGACGTACGTTCCATTGACTGGCGTTCGACGGCGCGGCGCGGCGAAGTGGTGGTGCGTACCTGGCGCCCTGAGCGTGATAGGCATGTGCTGATCATTATTGACTGTGCCCGTCACAGCGCCACCCGTATGGAGGAGGGCACGCGTTTAGACGTGGGTATTGATAGCTCATTTTTGCTCTCTGCCCTAGCTAGCGCGGCTGGCGACCGGGTGGAGGTAATGGCGCTAGACACTAGGCGCCGGGCCTGGATTGCCGGTAAGAAGTCAGGTGAGTTGATTGCCACCATGGCTAATGAGCTAGCTGATGTGGAGCCGTATCTAGGTGAGCTGTCGGCGCCGGCGCTTAACTTGGCCGCCTCTCAGCGTCTAAGCCAACATGCCCTGGTGGTTTTGCTTAGCAGCCTTGAGGCGGTAAGCCACGATCAGGCCCTAACTGACGTGCTGGCCATGATTGCCCATAAGCACACGCTTATTTTTGCTAGCGCCATAAACCCGCAAATTGAGCAGATGAGCCATGAGCGTGACAACGCTGACCTGGCTTATCAGGCCGCCGCCGCTGAGCGCACACTGCTAGAAACTAACCAGGCACGCAGCCAGCTAAAGCGTCTGGGCATTGAGGTGGTGGAGTCAGCTCCGGCCACTTTGGCTCCCGCTTTGGCTGACACTTACCTGGCTCTTAAGGCCGCTGGCCGCCTCTAGAGAGGCGCAGTTAGCCAAGCTCCACTTAGTCAAGCGTGAGCTCCACTTAGTCAAGCGCAAGCCCCACCGCGCATCCGCTAGAGCGCATCCGCCGCTCTGCGCGGCCGCAGACATGGCCCGCCCCTGATGGGGCGGGCCTGAATGTTTGGGGCGGGCCTGAATGTTTTAGGCCTGGGGGTTAGGCTACAGGTTTAGGCCCGGGGGTTAGGCCTGGGCGGCGTAGGCGCCGATTTGGCTTGGGTCTAGGTCGCCGTCGTCGCCTTGCAAAGCCGCACGGCGCCCCAAAATGAAGGTATAAGCCCACAAGCCCACAGCCGCACTGGCCCCCAGCGTAATCTTGATCCATAGCGGCAGATCCGAGGGGGTAACAAAGCCTTCCAAAGCCCCGGCCACAGCCAAGGCGGCAGTTAGGGAGATAACCGCTGAAACCAGCACGCGCCCTTCCTGGGCTAGGGCTTGGCCGCGAGTGCGCCTGCCGGGCACCAGCATGGTCCAAAACAGGCGCAGCCCCACCCCGCCGCTCATAAATACGCAGCTAAGTTCTAGCAGGCCGTGGGGGCTTATGTAGGCAAAGAATTTACCGATTTCGCCCTGCTCACTCATCACCGCGCCCATTAGCCCAACATTTAAAGCATTTTGCCATTGCACCAAGATCGGGAAAAAACCGGTCAGGCCGCTAATGATGCTGATGGCGGCCACGCGGGCATTGTTGGTCCACACTTGGGAGGCAAACTCTGAATGGGCGTATTGAGAGTAGTAACCCACGAATTGACTTTGGGCAATAGAGCGGCGCGTAGCTGGAGGAACCAGGAGGTCAAAAACCGTCATATTGTTGAGCAGGTACAGCGCACAGATCAGCGACACTGCCAGGGACGCCACCATCACCCCAATTGAGAACCAGCGCGCCTTATATAGCCCCATAGGCATGGTGACGGTAACGAAGCGACGCACATTGGTGGCCCGCGCATTTTGGTGGTAGCCAATGCGTCCGCGTGCTCGTGACAGCAGGCGGCTGAGCTCCACAATTGCGTCAGGGTCGGGGGCTTGGCTGCGTACAGCGGAAAGCTGCTGGCCTACCTGACCGTAGAGCGAGATCAGCTCATCGGTTTCTTTGGCGCTGAGAATACGTTTGCTAGCTAGCTTGCCCAGACGTTCCCACTGGTCTTTATGAGATTGGCGCAGCGCATCTATATCCACCCGGGTACTCTTTTCTTGTGGAGACTTTGAACAGCTCATCGGAAAGAATGATCGTCCCTGAGCAGGTTATCACTGGTGAAGGCGTGGTGGTTGATATCGCCCCGGCGCCTTTGCCTACCCGCATGGGCTCAGCAGTGATTGACTATGCCGTATATTTCCTGGGTTTATCGTTCTCTCTGCGGCTTTTGTACACCGCTGTTAACCAATCGACTGTGTCTGCGGCGGTTTTGGCAACCTGCGTGGCGCTGATGCTGGCCTTTTGGCTTATTTTCATGCCGTGGCTGGTGGAGGTGCTCAGCCGGGGGCGTAGTTTAGGCCGGTTAGTTATGGGCTTGCGGATTGTGCGCGACGACGGCGGTCCGGCTCACCCTTATCAAAGCTTTGTGCGGGCTATCTGTGCTCCCTTTGAAGTGCTGTTCACCACCGGGATAGTAGCCGTGGTGGTGATGTTGTTTTCTAAGCGTTCCAAGCGTGTTGGTGACATGCTGGCGGGCACCTATGCCGCCCAGGAGGACAATATTATTACCTCTCCCCCGGTACTGATCATGCCCCCTGAGCTGCGTTATTGGGCGCGTGGAGCGGATATTCGCGAGCTACCCACCCACCTGTCGCTTTCGGCCTACACCTTCTTGCAGCGCGCCTCCAGCTTGGATCTGCGCCACCGGGCCTCCCTGGGGCAGGCTTTAGCTGATCAGGTCTCTGGTTTGGTTTCTCCTCCGCCCCCGCCACACACGCATCCGGAACGGCTACTAGCTGCGGTTTTGGTGGAGCGGCGTGACAGGGAGTATTTCTTGAATTTGCAACGCGAACGCCGCCACCAACAGCAACAGTCAGCGGCGGCGCAGCTTCCTTACGGTTTAGGCACTCTATAGGCGCCCTATATCGACGCCGGCTGGCCTAGGTGGCCAGCCGGCTTGCGTTTAGCTGGCGCGGGCAGTTTGCCGACGTCGGCTTAGCGCTAGGGGCTAGTGCTTAAGGCTAGGCGCTTTTAGCGCGGCAGCAGCATGGCCACCCCGTCACGTACCGGGTAGGCTCGCGTAGCTTCGCGGTTAACCAGGTAGTAGTCGGCGCCAGGGGCCTGTACCTGCACGCTGCCAGATTCAGGGGCTGCCTGGAGCGAGCCAAGCCCGGGCACCAGCAGCACCGTGGGGGGCATGTGCTCGGCGTCGGTTAGCGGTGAAACATCCACCGGGTCACGCAGCAACTCACGCAGCCAAGGGGCAATCTGGCTCATCAGCCCTCCTTTTCACCCTTTAACAGGCGCAGATGTGAACGACGGGTAACCTCAGTGGCTGAGCGCGGGTTACGCAGATCCGCCGGCATAGAGCTGCGGGCACGGTCTACTGCCTCAGAGCGTTTAGGTGAACGCCGCGACGCCGCCCGCACCGCCTCAGCTAGCGCGTCTAGATCATCTGGAGTAGGCGGGGCCGGTTCAAACTCGGTCACCAGGCGCACCACCTGCCACTGGCGCGGAGCCGTGAAAGATTCCACGTGCACCTCGCACAGGTCATAGGCCTGTGGATCTGCCTCCACCGACAGCGGTCCAATCACAATAGTTGAGTCCGCATAGTTGGAGGTCAACGTAGCTACCGCATTACGCCCGCAACCGGGGCGGCGGCACTTTCTGCCTCGCACTTGTGTTACACCAGCTTCTCTTGGCCGTCTGCCTTGAGGCTGTCAACAATTGCCTTAACCTGCTGCGCGTGTGCCGGGTCTGCCACCAGTAGGGCGTCAGGGGTGTCCACAACCACCAGGTTGGGTACGCCCAGTAGCGCCACTAGACGCCCGGCAGAGCTAGCCACCAGGGCGCCGTCGGAATCTACGTTACGCACCTGAGCGGTGCCAGAAAGATCTAGCTGCTTAACCCCCGCGCCAGTGCCCTGCTTGGCGGCCGGAATCAGCTCAATGAGGGCATCAAAGCCACCTACGTCATCCCAGCCCATAGCAGCAGGCACCACGGCTACGCCACCAGCGGCCGCTACCGGTTCAGCAATAGCGTGGTCAATGGCGATTTTTTCCAGGCCCGGCCAGGTGGCAGCCAGTACCTCTTCACGCTGCGGGGTGTCCCAAGCCTTAGCGATAGTCTCAATACCTGCAGCCAGAGCCGGCTTGGTGGTGGCCAGGTGATCTAGCAAAACCCCAGCCTTAACCACAAACATGCCCGCATTCCAGCGGTAGTCACCGCTAGCCAGGTAGGCGGCGGCAGTCTCAGCGTCTGGCTTTTCCGTAAAGCCAGCCACCGCGCGGCCACTGGGAGCGCCGGGCACAGTAATGGGCTCAGCGCAGTGAATGTAGCCAAAAGCAGTAGAGGGACCGCTAGCTTCGATACCAATAGTGACCACATATCCGGCCAGGGCCAGCTCAGCAGCCTCTAGCACAGCCGCGTGGAAAGCAGACTCATCAGCAATAGTTTGGTCGGCGGCAAAAGAACCCACCACAGCGTCGCGACCATTGCGGTTAGCGATCACTGCCGCTGCCAGGCCAATAGCGGCCATAGAGTCACGCGGGGCCGGCTCAGCAATTAGCTGCTCACGGTCAAGCTCAGGTAGCTGGTCAGCTACCGCAGCCACATGGGCGATACCGGTTACCACAGTAATCGAGTCAGATACCGGAGCCAGACGGGCCACAGTCCCCTGCAGCAGGGAGCGACCAGCGCCGGTCAGGTCAAGGAGAAACTTCGGGCGCTCACGACGCGAAAGCGGCCACAAGCGGGTGCCGGCTCCACCGGCAGGGATGATGGCGTGGATTTGGGTCATAGACCAAGCCTAGCGGGTTTAGCTGCCAGTTAAAGCCGCGCCACCCGGGGCAGTTTCAGCTGTGCTTTTCTCTTTAGTAGCAATCGCCATCCAGGCGCTGGTGTAAAGCAGCACCATGGCCGCTGCATGCATCCAAATAAGCAGCACCACAACCGTCGAAAACGAGCCTAGCAGCGGATTTACAGTACCAGAGGCCAATCCCTGACTGCCCACCAGGCGCAGCACTGTCATCATGCCGGCTCCGGCAAAAGAGCCAATTAGTAATACTCGCCGGCGCACCTCAACCTTGGCGAGTATAACTATTGCAGTTAACACGCCGCCGTCGACAATAAAACCCAGCCCATAAGCAAACAGCTGCAACAGCACAGTGGAGCCAGGAATATGCAAGTAGCTATCAAGCTGGGAGTGCAGCGCCACCGCCAAAGCCAAGGCCGCTGAGCTCACACTCACCCCAATAACCACCACCAGCACCATGGCGGCGTCACGCAAACGCAAAGCCACAAAATTTGCGCGCAAAACCGGGGCTGAAAACATTGCCCGCACCCCGCCGCGCAAAACCGCCGGAATTTCCAGGGCCGTGGCCACCAGCGTCACCGTGCCAATAAAAGCAGCTATCCCAATACCCTGATTTAGCTCCAGTTGATCCAAACGCACCAGCCCCGAGCTAGAGCCATCAGAAATAACCCCCGGCAGGGCATGGCTAAGCGTTTTAACCATGGCCGCGCGCCAAGCCGGAAACATGTCCGAAAGCTGCAGCAGCGAGGAAACCACAAGCGTCAGCGCCGCAAACAGGCTGACCAAGCCGGTATAGGCAATACCGGATGCCAAAATCGCCCCACGTTCAGCCTTAAAACGCGCATAGGCTCGCCCAAACGTGGTGGCCTGCCAGCGGGCATAAACCGCTTTACAGGCCACCACAATTTTACGGATAGTTAACACTAGATACGGCCCATACCCGGGGGACGCAAATCCCCAGGGCCCCCATAGTTACCGCCAGGGGTAACAATCGTGCCGCTGTGACCAGCGATGATATCTAGCGCATCTTCCAGGCGGCCAATTGCAGCCATATCCCCAGTTAGCTCCACGAAACGGCAAGCTGCCTCCACCTTGGGGCCCATAGAGCCAGCAGGCAGCCCCATTTCGCGCAGACGCATCGGGGTGGCGCGCTTAACCATGCGGGCTTGGGCTGTGCCATAACCTTCGTAGACACCGTCTACGTCGGTGAGGATGATCAGCGCATCAGCTTCCAGGTCCTCAGCTAGCACCGCAGCGGTTAGATCCTTGTCAATAACCGCCTCGGCGCCTTGCAGCTGACCCTTCTCGTTACGGATCACAGGCACGCCGCCGCCACCAGCACAAATCACCACTGCCCCAGAGTTAACCAGGTTGCGGATCAGGCGGGTTTCAATCACTCGCTGCGGGGCGGGGCTACCCACCACACGGCGGAAGTGCTCGCCGTCGGCCTTAACTACCCAGCCGCGCTCGCGGGCAATGCGCTTGGCGGTTTCCTCGTCATAAACCTCGCCCACGAACTTAGTGGGATTGGCAAAGGCGGGGTCTCCAGAGAGCACCAGGGTTTGGCACACCATGGTGGCCACCTGGCGCCCGGGCAGGGCGTTTTGCATGGCTTGCAGCAGCCAGTAGCCGATCATGCCCTGGGTTTCAGCGCCCAGCGTGTCTAGCGGGTAGGCGCGGCTAAGGCGCTCGTCATTGGCACTTTCCAGGGCCAAGACACCCACCTGGGGGCCGTTACCGTGGGTGATGATCAGCTCGTGCTCGTTAGCTAGCTTGGCCAGTTGGGCCGCAGCTAGCTGTACATTAGCAATCTGGATGTCGGCATCGGGCTTGTCGCCGCGACGCAGCAGGGCGTTACCGCCCAGGGCAACCACAATGCGCAAAGGTCACTCCCCTAAGGTGGCCACCATAACGGCCTTGATGGTGTGCATACGGTTTTCGGCCTGGTCAAAGGCGATGTTCACGTCGCTTTCGAACACGTCGTTGGTAACCTCAAGGGCGTCCAGACCGGTCTTTTCGTAGATGTCGCGGCCCACGGTGGTGTTTAGGTCGTGGAAGGCAGGCAGGCAGTGCAGGAACTTCACGTTGGGGTTGCCAGTCTTGGCTACCAGCTGCGCGTTAACCTGGTAGGGCAGTAGCAGCTTGATACGCTCGTCCCAAACTTCCTTGGGCTCACCCATGGATACCCACACGTCGGTGTAGAGGAAGTCAACGCCCTTAACGCCTTCTTCTACATTGTCGGTGATGGTGATGCGGGCGCCGGTGGTCTTGGCGATTTCGCGGGCGGCCTCAACTACCTCGTCAGAGTTCTGTAGCTCGGTGGGGGCCACCATGCGCACGTCCATGCCCATCATGGCGCCGGAAACTAGCAGCGAGTTGGCTACGTTGTTGCGGGCGTCGCCTAGGTAGGCAAAAGCTACCTCGCTTAGGGGCTTGTCAGAGTGCTCGATCATGGTCAGCTGGTCGGCCAGCATCTGGGTGGGGTGCCAGTCGTCGGTTAGACCGTTCCATACGGGCACGCCAGAGAGCTGGGCTAGCTGGTCTACGTTGGACTGCTTGTCGCCACGGTATTCGATGCCGTCATAGAAGCGGCCTAGTACGCGGGCGGTGTCGGCTACGGATTCCTTGTGACCGATCTGGGAACCGGTGGGCTCCAGGTAGGTTACGTTTGCACCCTGGTCGTAAGCGCCAACCTCGAAGGAGCAGCGGGTACGAGTGGAGGTCTTTTCGAAGATCAGGGCGATGTTCTTGCCCTTGAGGTGCTGGACCTCGCGGCCTTCCTTCTTGGCAGCCTTGAGCTCAGCGGCCAGGTTTAGCAGGCCACGCCACTCTTCGGGGGTGAAGTCTAGTTCGCGCAGGAAGGAACGACCGTGCAGGGGGTATGCCATGAGTGGCTTCTCCGTTTCTTTGGCTTTAGAGGGTTTGGATTGGTCTAGGGGTGGATTGTGGCCAGTTTTTTACGACGACGCCGCCAGGCGCTTGGCCTTTAACGCCCGGGCGGGTGGTTATCCGGTTATGTCCGCTCGGCGGCCCGATTGGCGGGCCACCAACTGGACTTAGACCGGCTGGCGCAGGGTCGGGCAGCTCATGCAACGCGGGCCACCACGACCACGGCCGAGCTCACTGCCAGGTACGGTGAGTACCTCCAGGCCGCGACTTTGTAGGTAGGTGTTGGTGGCCACGTTACGTTCGTAAGTGACTACGGTGCCAGGGGAAATGGTTAGACAGTTGTTTGCGTCGTCCCACTGCTCACGGGCAGCAGCCAGGGAGTCTTGCGGGGTGGTTAGCACCTCAATGTCGGCTAGGCCCAGGGCGCGAGCGATGACATGGTGCATGTCTTCAGCTGGGTGGGAGACGATAGCCGGGTGCTTGGGGTCCGGTCCGGGGGTGATCACCAGCGAGGGGCGCATACCCAGACCCGCGTATTTGGTGAAGGTACCCTGGTTGATCATGGTCATGACCGTGTCTAGGTGCATCTGCGAGCGCACCTTGGGCATGTCTAGGGCCACAATTCGGTTTACCTTGCCTGAGGCAAACAGTTTGCTAGCTAGGATTTCTACACCTTGGGTGGTGGAGCGTTCACCTAGACCAATTAGTACTGCGCCGTTACCGATAATCAGTACGTCTCCACCTTCGACGGCGCCGGTGCCGTCCATGGAACCAAAGTTAAATACGGGGAATTCTTCGTTAGCAAACAGCGGGTGCCAACGGTAAATTGCCTGGTAGTTAACGGTTTCACGACGTCGAGCCTGCAAGCGCATGGAGTTAATGGATACGCCGTTATAGATCCAGCAGGAGGTGTCGCGGGTAAAGAGGTGGTTTACCAGCGGCTCTAGAATTAGATCGTCGCCGTCCATGCCAGCAATTACTACTGAGGAGGGGACGCTAGTGTTTTCTAGCAGCTCGTTCTTAGTTAGGCCGGCCACCAAAATGCGGGCGAGTTCCTCGCTGGACAGGGTGCTGAAGTGGCTGCGGATATTGTCTACAGCTAGCGGGCCGAATGTGGCCGGGGTAAAGGTGTTTTCTAGTACGTGGGTGCGGGCTTCGCTGTTGTCTAGCGATTGGGCCAGCAGATCTTGCATATAAAGTACTTCGACGCCGCGTGAGCGCAGTACGTTTGCGAATTTATCGTGTTCTTCCTGCGCTTCGGCTAGCCACAAAATGTCGTCAAAGAGCAGGTCGTCTTTGTTTTGTGGGGTCAGGCGCTTCATCTCGTCACCAGGGCGGTGCAAGATAACTTGTTCTAGGCGACCAATTTCCGACTCAACAGCTAGAGCCATTTGCATCACTCCTCGGGATTTGACTGTGCCCATAGATACGCTCAGCTCGTCACTGTTTGCACGTTAACGAGGCTTCGACACATGCATTAAGGCCGCATTCCTAGGGCATTATATGTTGCCTCTTCGACCCTAACCAAGAGCCCAACTAAGTCAAACTCTTTGAACTTATAAAGCCAACAAGAAGCAACAATATGGCAAAATATCTACCGTGAGTGACAATACCGGAACCCCCATGCTGGCCCGCCAACGCCAGGACTTCATCATGGATTTAGTTACGCGCAACGGTGGCGTGCGCGTGGCAGAAGTAGTTGAGGCATTGGGCATCTCTGAGATGACTGTGCGCCGCGACATTACTGAGCTGGTTAGCGCCGGCCTAGTAGAGCGCGTCCACGGCGGCGCGGTAGCCGCTGGGCCTAGCTCTATGGAACCGCGCTTTGCCACTAAATCTGAGCAGCACACCAATGAAAAACGCCAGATTGCGCTAGCTGCCGCTAAGCTTGTGCGCCCCCAGGATTCTTTGGCCCTCTCTGGAGGCACCACCACTTTGGCAGTGGCGCGCGCCCTAACTGAGTTGGAACATTTTCCAACTTTGACCATCATTACTAACTCGCTGCCAGCAGCTAATTTGCTGTTCGACGCCGCAGATACGGCCCGCGAGCAGGGCCACCCCGCCCCCACCGTGATTTTGATTGGTGGTGAGCGCACCCCTTCTGCTGCCTTGGTGGGGCTGACCGGGATTGATGCGCTCTCTTCGCTACGCGTGGAATGGTCATTTATGGGTACTCACGCTTTCGATGCGCGTGTAGGTTTGATGACCCCGAACCTCTCCGAGGCTGCCACTAACCGTGCGCTGGTACGTTGCGCGCGCACCACGGTGGCGGTTATGGACGTCTCTAAGTGGGATGCGCTCGGTCTGCAATGCTTCTGCTCCCTCGATGACCTGGATGTTTTGATCACCGACCGCTCACCTGAGCCCCAGACCGTGGCCCACCTGGAAGACCACGGCATCACGCTAACCATCGCGGATTAACTACTAGTGCAGGCTAACTACTAGCCTGGACTGACCATATATAAAGGAGCAACGATGCTAAACCTGCCCGCTTTGAGCTTTAGTCAGGGCGCTAAGGGTGCCACAGATTTGTTTGTGGCTACCTTTGGCAGCCAGCCTGAGGGCGTATGGCAAGCCCCTGGGCGCGTCAATGTTATTGGCGAACACACTGACTACAACGGCGGCCTGGCCTTCCCAATTGCCTTACCGCACCGCGCTTTTGTGGCTTTGAGCCGGCGCCCAGACCGCCTGGTACGCCTGGTTTCTTCAGCCGACCCTAGCGATGTGGTGAGCTTGGATTTGGATCAGGTGGCCCCTAAAGGCGAAAACGGCGAGGTTAGCGGCTGGGCTGCTTACCTGGTGGGTGTGGCTTGGGCACTGGAGCAAGATGGTTTGGGTCCGCTACCAGGCTTCGATATTGCTCTAGAGTCTTGCGTGCCACTGGGGGCGGGTTTGTCTTCTTCTGCCGCTTTGGAATGCGCAGTGGCGGTAGCTCTCGACGACGTCGCCGGGCTGGCTTTGGCTGGTCCAGCCGATAACCCCTCGGATGTGGGCCGCGAGCGCCTAGCTAGGCTGTGCTGTTTGGCTGAAAATAAGATTGCTGGCGCCCCTACTGGCGGGCTGGATCAGGCGGCGTCGCTGCGGTGCCGCGCCGGACATGCTTTGGCGCTAGATTGCACTGATTTTTCTGCTGAGCAGGTGCCTTTTAACTTGAGTGAGTCGGGTTTGAGCCTGTTGGTGATTGACACTCGCGCCCCGCACGCACTGGTTGATGGCCAGTATGCGGCGCGTCGCAGTAGCTGTGAGCAGGCTGCAAAGCTGTTGGAAGTGGAGCTTTTGGCTGATTTGGATCCTGAGCAGCTTGACTACAACCTGGAGCTGCTAGCGCAAAGCGCTCGCGAGCAGGGCCTAGAGCAGCAGGTGGATACTTTGGTGCGCCGCACGCGCCATGTGGTTAGCGAGATTGAGCGTACGGAAAAGCTCATTGAGCTGCTGCAAACTCAAGATTTAACTGATGCATCCGCGCTAGCCGAGGTAGGCCAGTTGATGAATGCTTCGCATGACTCGCTGCGCTATGACTATGAAGTGACTGTAGGCGAGTTGGATACGGCGGTTGAGGCAGCCCGCGCTGCTGGAGCTATTGGGGCGCGTATGACTGGCGGTGGTTTTGGTGGCTCTGCCATTGCCTTGGTACGCACCCAGGAGTTGGAGCAGGTAGCCCAGGCTATTGCGCAGGCCTTCGCTAAGGCTGGTTACCGTGAGCCGGCCTTTTTGCAGGCCGAGCCCGGCCCGGGAGCCGGCGGCTTAGACTGACCAACAGTTACGCCAACGAATGAGGCCGTACCGCTAAACGAGGGCGTGTTTCTATAAGTGAGCGCTCTTTTCCAGCTGATTCATAGGTGCGCGGGTCCCTATCCGCACACCTATGAATCTACGCGGGCTACAGCTCGTAGCCTCCCTATCATGTCGGGTACATTGCGAGTGACAGCTGTCCAGAGAAGTTCGTCATCCATGCTCTGATAACCAGAATGCGCAACAATCGGAACTAAAAGCCTCAATAGGGGTAGCGGCGACACGCTCAATACGTCGGCTTATGACGTCAAGTTCGCGTAGAAAGTTATCGACGTCGAACCTTGGGGTAGGTCGTCGTAAGGCGCGTGGTCGTGGGGTAAAAGAGGCTGATTCACTCATAGCGGCACGGCTTCGTTAATTGCCTGCTGCAAGGCTGCAGGCACATGCGTGTCCGTGTGGACTTCGGCAGGAAAACCGGTTAGCTCGCTTGTGTATGCGGCGATATCCGCCAACTCAAACAGTGATAAATCACGGCTTGGGGTGCCGATCAGATCAATATCTGACTCGAAGCCATCCGTTCCCTGAACGATAGAGCCAAAGACACGTAGAGCCTCAAGGCCTCGTTCCTTGGCGTAGCTACCGATTGAGAAAGCATGGCGAGCTAGTGGCACAGAGGGCCGATAGTCTGCCATACGCAAGATACGCTCAAGCATTTCAGCAGACACAGCCCGCTTACCAGACTCAATCTGTGCAAGGGTTGACTGACTCATTCCGGTCAACCCCGCCAGCTCTGCCTGCGTAAGAGACGCGTCCCTGCGTGCCTCGCGTACCAGGGACGGCGCATCTTCCCTCCGAAACCGAGTCATAAGTCCATAATAGTGCATGGATGCACTATTTACAGAAAGTCCGATTTAGTCTAAGCCGCCGCCTAATGCAGCCCGCCAGTAGAGGCGCCAGCTCACAAATAGCGCTTCACCTCAGGGTACGCCGGTAGAGGCGTTAATAAATGGTGGTGGCGCAGCCCTAGGGCTGCGCCACCACCACTATTGTGTGTAGCTGCTTTGCAGGCGCCGCCTAGCGGCGCTAGCTTGTAGCTGTATCCAGTTAAGTAGCGCTAAGCAGGCGCTCACTTCTTCTGGTATACGCGCACGTAGTCAACACTCATGTCCTGACCGTTAACATACTGCCTTTCGATGTAACCGCCAGCCGGGTTGTAGTGCCCCTCCAGGAAGTTACCGCCTACACCGTGGTTAAGCAGCAGGTAGAACTCCTTGTCAAAGGGCATGAAACCATTGGAGTGAGTGCCGCGCAGCGGACTCTTGATCTCGTGGGTCTTTACGCCGTCGATGTAGTAGGTCAGCTTATTGGGCTCCCACAGCAGACCGTAGGTGTGGTAGCCATCTTGGGTGTTGATCCCAAAGTGCTTCTTGTTCCAGTTGTTGGACTGGTCGCGCTTACCCTTGTCCTTGTTAAACCAGTGCGCGGTGGACTGCACAAACTGGGGGTCGTAGCCCTTGGATTCAAAGACGTCAATTTCACCAGAGTGCGGCCAGTCCCCATAAGTCTTGTCCTGGGCCAGCAGCCAGAAGCTAGACCAGGAAGAGTGGCCCTTAGGCAGCTTGATACGGGCCTCATAGTAGCCGTACTTGAAGTGCTGCTTGTCGCGCGAGCGCAGCATGGCAGAGGTGTAACGGCGGGTCTGAATGCAGTTTTTGCCAGTCTTAACCTTCTGACCACCACATACGTTAGTCTTTACGCCACCCTTCTCGTAGTAGGCCACCAGGTGCAGTGAGCCATCCTTAACGTAAAGGTTACGGGGCTGGTCCTTGTAAACCATCTGCATATTGTCGCCCCAGGCGCCAGTGGCAGGGGTCCAGTTGCTGGCGTTTAGCGAATTGCCCTCAAACTCATCACTCCACACCAGGCGGTACCTGGCAGGCACATAGGGGCTGTTAGCAGCCTGAGCTTCCTGGGGGCCCACCAGGTTCAGACCAGCCACAGCAGTAACCAGTGCCGTCAATGCTGCAAACTTGCGCAGCCAACCTCGGCGCAACACACGCTTCTGCTTCACTTAAATCTCCATCATTGTCCAGCCACGGCTACCAGTCCGTGGCATTTGGCGTAAAAACGACCAGAAAACTTGGTCGCCGCGTTATGGAAATGAGATTAAAGTTGGTTTCTGCATGGATCCTGGGAAACTTTGACGACTATTCTGAGGTGGGGATACATCCCCATGCCCAACCCATAAAGTAAAATTCTCATTAGTACTTACGTCCCGAATAGGTAAGGATGCCCATCATGAAGCGTTACTTACTAACTGGTTTAAAAGTTCTGCTGGCCCTGGTTGTGACAGCAGCGCTAGTAAAACTCGCATTCTTTCCAGACAGCGAGCAAACCACGCCCACCGCAGCGCAAACAGGTTTTTCAGTTAGCACCCCGCTAGTTACCGTCACCAAAGCTGACGTTAAATCCGCCGTCGACATTGACGGCCAAGTAGTTGCCGACGCCCCCACCCAAGTGCCAGCCACCTCCGTGGGCACCGTAGCGCGCCTCTACTTTGACAACGGCGCTGCGGTTACCTCCGGTGAACCCATCTTGACCATCAAGAAAACCGAAACCGTAACCACCACCGACAACGGCTCTAATGGATCCAACGGCGCAAACGGATCTAGTGACTCTAAGGGGACCAACGGCTCTGCAGACTCTTCAGATTCAGCAGCCGACACCACCCCCAAAACCACCGAAAAAGTCACCTACATTGATGTCTACGCCCCCACCACCGGCACCATCAATTACTCGGTGATTAAAGACCAAGAAACCACGGTAGGCACCTCCATCGCTTCTATCTCCACCGGTACCTACAGCGCCACCGGCACCATCAGCGCCTCTCAGCAGTACCAGCTGACCCAGGCCCCCACCAGCGCTACGCTCACCATCAAATCCGGGCCGGCGCCCTTTGCCTGCGGCAACCTAAAAATCGGCGCTGGGACAGCCAGTTCCTCAACTAACTCCACCGCTGCCCCCAAAGACAGTACCGATACCTCCAGTGGCGACGCCACCACCGTACAGGTACGTTGCGCCGTCCCCGCAGACAAGAAAGTATTCCCGGGACTGAAAGCCACCATTTCGATCGCCGTCGGCGAAGCTAAAGGGGCCCTAACCGTACCCCTAACCGCCGTACAAGGCAACTACGCAACCGGCAAGGTATGGCTTGTGCCAGACCCAACCAAACCCACCAAAACCGTAGAAACCACCGTCAAACTGGGCATTAACGACGGCAACCAGATCGTAGTAACCTCCGGGCTTAAAGAAGGCGACTCCATCTTGCAGTTCGTGCCCGGCCAAGACGTAGACAAAACCGGCAAACCCAACAGCTGCGACCCTGACGGGACCTGCTATGACTCAGCCGGTAAGGAAATTAAGTGAGCGCCCTGATCGAGCTGGAGTCAATCGCCCGCTCCTTCATAGTTGACGACGCCGAACTGAAAATCCTCACCGACATCAACCTGCGCGTTGAGGCCGGCCAACACGTTGCCATTGTGGGTCGCTCAGGTACTGGTAAATCCACCCTGCTCAACATCATCGGCATGTTGGACACCCCCTCCAGCGGCGAATACCGCTTTAACGGCTCCAGTGTGAACCGGCTAGGTGAAGCTGCCCGCGCCAAAGTACGCGGACGCGGATTTGGGTTCATTTTCCAATCCTTCAACCTCATCAACGGGCTAACCACCACCGAAAACGTCTACACCCCGCTGCTCTACGCCAGCGGCTCACAGTTTTGGACCCGCAACACCCGCGCCAAGCAGCTGCTTGAAGCAGTGGGGCTGGAAAGCAAAATAGACCAATCCATTGAGCGTCTCTCCGGCGGTGAGCAGCAGCGGGTAGCTATCGCCCGCGCCCTGAGCCGTCGCCCCCAGGTGATCTTGGCTGACGAGCCCACCGGCGCCCTGGATGTACACACCGCCGCCAGTGTTATGGATCTACTTGAAAAACAGTGCCATGAAAGCGGGGCGGCGCTAATCGTGATCACCCATGATCTGGCTGTAGCCGCCCGCGCCCAAATGGCCTACCAGCTAGCAGACGGGTGCCTGCACCCAATTGATATCAGACAGGGGCTGGCATGAGCGTAATTATTGGTTCCCTCATTGAAGCCTGGACCCAGCTGCGTATCTCTAAACTGCGTGTGCTGCTGTCCCTGGTGGGTGTGGCCGCCTCTGTGGCCGCCATGACCTTCGTGATTGCGCTCGGGCAAGTCTCAGTCATAGTCATCCAAAACGAGATGGCCCGCTACTCCGGTTACCCCGGCACAGTTACCGTGCAGGTAAACCCCAGCAGCGGTGAAAGTGACACCACTGACGAAAGCCAAGCCACCAACTCTGACAGCGCGGGCGGGGTAACCCAGCAGGCCAGCGCCTCCCAGGCCCACAAAGTATCCAAATCCATGAACGACTTTGTTAAGCGCTACAAGGTGCAGGCTGCCACTACCTCCTATGAAACCAACATCAGGTTCATGTTCCCCTTTGGCCCCCAACGGGTAAACACCACCGTGGTCAGTGCCAGCTACAACAAGGTGGTGCCGGTGAGCCTGTCACAGGGGCGCTGGTTTAGCCAGGCAGACACTAAAAACCTGGCCACCCCCATCGTGGTAAATAAGGCGTTCGCTAAAGAACTGGGCATTGAAACCCTCAGCGCCCCCTTCACCGTGCAGTCTTTCACCCCTTCACGCACTTCCTTCACGATTGTGGGTATCACTGCGGAAAAAGACTCACCCAACTGCTACGACGACGAAAACGGCAAGCAGGTGTGCACTCAGGAATATAAGGCCTATGCCTTGCGTGATCCTTTTGAAGCTAGCCTTACCGACGCCGCCACCGCGCCCGTGCCCACGTTAAGTATGTATGTGGGTCGCGACCAGGTCAGCAAAATGCAGGCCCTGGCTAAACGCGAATTTGGGGCCCAGTTTGGCGCCAAAACCCTACAGGTCAACTCCAATATTGATACTGCCGCCAGCAATAGCTCCATGCGTACCTTCACCATGGTGGTATCCGCTGCCGGCGTGTTCATGATGGTGCTAGGTGCGCTGGGTCTGATCAACGTCTCTATTGTGACCGTGCGTCAACGTATCCATGAGATCGGGGTACGCCGCGCCTTTGGGGCCAGCAGTTGGCGCATTTTCTTCTCAATCATGCTCGAATCGGTGGTGGCCACGGTGGTGGCCGGCATAGTGGGTATTGCGATATCTATCCTGGCGCTACGGTTTGTGCCGCTCGGCCCAATCTTGGGGATCCAAGCCGATGTGCCCACCCCCGCCTACCCCTTCAGCGCTGCCCTAATCGGTTTAGCTGCAGCCACCGGCGTGGGCGCCCTGGCAGGTATCATCCCCGCCTGGGTAGCTATGCGCATCAAACCCATTGACGCCATCCGCTTCTAAAGCAGACCAAAACACTGAGCGCGCGCCGGGCGGCGCGCGCTTTGGTTTAGTTGGTGCCCGTCCAGGGGTGCATAAATGCGTCCAGGGCTGCGCACCCAGCGATGGCCGTGATGGCCGCTCTAGCTTTCTAGGGCGTAGCTAACCTCCAGCGGAGCGTGGTCTGACCAACGCTCGGCGTAGCTTGGCGCGCGGCCAATACTAAAATCTTGTGCCTGCCCCGCCAGGGCCGGGGTGGCCACCTGGTAGTCAATACGCCAACCAGTGTTGTTATCAAAAGCCTTACCGCGCTGAGACCACCAAGTGTAAGGCCCCTGCGCATCTGGCCCAGCCAGTTGGCGCTGCACATCCACCCAACCCTGGCTAAACCAACCCTCCAGGTGGGCGATTTCCTCATCCAACACACCCGCAGTCTTGTTGTGGTTAGGCTTCCAGTTCTTAATGTCCTTCTCGCTACGCACCACATTAAGATCACCCGCCATTAGCGCCTGCGGCCCACCCGCAGCAGCACGCTCAAACAGCTGGCTCATACGCTCATCAACCAACTCCAGGTGAGCATACTTCTGCTCCATCTTGGGGGTACCCACCTCGCCAGAGTGAATATAGGCGCTAACCACCGTCAGCTGCTGGCCAGTTGGCAAAACCAAATCTGCCTCCAACCAACGCCCCGAATCGACGTCAGGCTCCAAAGTACCAGGGCGAGCCACGCCGTCGCGCACCTGCGCCACCTGGATGCCACTGCCCTCACGCACCGCAACCGCCACGCCCGCGCGGCCCTTAATCCGGCACGGCAACACGTGGGCCTCATAGCCGGGCAGCAAACCCGCCGCAATCTCGCTATCAGCGCGCACCTCCTGCAACAGCAACACCTGCGGGGCGCTTTGCTCCAGCCACTGGCCCATACCTTTACGGGCAGCGGCCCGAATCCCATTAACGTTGACGGTAACAATACGCATAAACCAAGAATAGCTAAGCCCGCCCTAACCAGGGTGGTAGACCCGGCGGGCGCAGTTAATGCGGTGACCAACCCGGCCTGGGCGCAAATGTGACGGCAGGCCCAGCACGCGGGCGCTTAGCGGGCCGACAGGGCCGGCGCGGGCGCTTAGCGGGCCCAGCGCGCATGCTTAACCACCTACACACTTAAACGCGATAATTAACCTAAACCAGCCACCCAGCTAAGGAACAAAACATGCGCGGAATTCATGCCTATATCAGTGGACGCGTGCAAGGCGTGGGCTTTCGCTACAGCTGCCACCAAGAAGCCCTCAAATATCAGCTCTCCGGCAGCGTCCGTAATCTCGACGACGGCCGAGTTGAGGTATGGGCCGCCGGCGACAGTGAACTAATGGCTAGGTTCATCACCTGGCTAGGGCGAGGTCCACGCTGGGCTCATGTTACCGATGTGGAGCTGCGCGAGCTTAGCCAGGTGCAAACCGAACTGCTACGCCGCCAAGGCGAATTCAAATACGGCAACTAAGCTAGCGCGGGCAAGCACAGCCGGGCACAAAACCTGCGCGAAAGAGCGGTAGGATCGCATCCATGCAACAGCATCACCAGGCCTCCTTCGAAGACCTACCCATCGACGAGGACTACCGCACTCCCCCGCGCTCGCGGCGTCGGCTCTGGGTAGGGGCATCCATCACCATAATTGCGGCGTTATGCCCGCTACTGGCGCAGCTGCCCGTACTAAACAACCTGGCCACTACGCTTTGGCTAGTTTCTCTGCCGCTGTGCTTTGTAGGGGTCGCGCTAATCGCCTCCTACCTGCACCACCGCTACAACAAACCCTAAAGGCCAGCATTGCAGCTGGCCTTTAGGGATTTATCTGATTAAGACGGTTGCAGCTAGCTCGCTAAGTAGCCGGGTGTTTTCAACTGGTAACACCTAGCTGTCAGCGGCTAGCTTGCAGTAGCTAACCGGCAGTAGCTAACTGGCGTTGGGCAGTTTCCACCACATTAGCCAGTAGTAGCGCGCGAGTCATGGGGCCCACCCCGCCCGGGTTAGGCGACAGGGCACTAGCTACGTCGTCGACGCCGTCGGCCACATCCCCGCAGATACGGGCCTTACCATCAGCGCCAACCACGCGGCTGACCCCCACATCCAGCACCACCGCGCCAGGCTTGACCATATCGGGAGTAATAATCCCGGCCACACCAGCGGCACTAATAATGATGTCTGCGCGGCGAGTGTGGCTGGCCAGATCACGTGTGCCCGTGTGGCAGATATCCACCGTGGCATTGACCTCGCGCCTACCCAGCAGCAAGCCAATTGAGCGCCCCACGGTGACCCCCCTACCTACCACGCAAATATCCTGGTTGGCCAAGGAAATACCGTTACGAACCAGCAGCTCAATACAGCCGCGCGGGGTGCAAGGCAGAGGCGAATCAATAGGACCACTGACCCGCAGCACTAGGCGCCCCAGGTTAGTGGGGTGCAAGCCGTCAGCGTCCTTAGCCGGATCAATGCGCTCCAACACGGCGTTAGTGTCGATGCCGCGCGGCAAAGGCAGCTGCACAATATAGCCGGTGCAGGCAGGGTCAGCATTTAGCTGATCCACCGCCGCCTCAATCTGGGCCTGGGTGGCCTCAGCGGGCAGATCAACACGGATAGAGTTAATCCCCACCTCGGCGCAGTCGGCGTGCTTGCCGGCCACATACTTCACGCTACCGGGGTCGCTGCCCACCAGCAGCGTGCCCAGGCCGGGCACAACCCCCGCCGCACGCAGCTGCTCCACGCTAGCGCGCAGCTCAGCCTTAATCTGGCCGGCAATCAGCTTGCCATCCAGCACCCGCGCGCTACCGGCCCAAGGCGCCCTCACTGCACCAGACCCGGGTAGAGCGGGAATGCCTTAGTCAGGTTAGTAACCCGCCCGCGCAGCGTCTCTAGCAGCTCCTGGCTGACGCTATCAGTGGCGCCAGCCTTAAGCACAGCCGCAATAATCTCAGCTACTTCACCAAACTCGGCGGCACCAAAGCCGCGCGTAGCCAAAGCCGGGGTGCCAATACGCAGGCCGGAGGTTACTCGCGGCGGGCGCGGGTCGAAAGGCACCGCGTTGCGGTTAACGGTGATGCCAATCTGTGCCAGCAGATCCTCAGCCTGTTGCCCGTCTAGCGCGCTGTCACGCAGGTCAACCAGCACCAGGTGCACGTCAGTGCCGCCGGTAACCACCTGGATGCCGGCGCTGCTAACGTCGTCAGCTAGCAGGCGCTGGGAGATCAGCTGCGCCCCCTCCAAGGTGCGACGCTGACGGTCCACAAATTCCTCAGTGCCCGCAGCCTTCATAGCCACCGCCTTAGCGGCAATCACGTGCATCAGCGGGCCGCCCTGCTGACCAGGGAACACTGCCGAGTTGAGCTTCTTACCCCACTGCTCGCCCCGGTTAGACAGCAACATGCCCGAACGCGGCCCAGCCAGGGTCTTGTGCACGGTGGTGGAAACAACGTCCGCATACGGCAGCGGTGAGGGGTGCAGCCCCGCCGCCACCAGCCCGGCAAAGTGGGCCATATCCACCCACAGGGCAGCGCCAACCTCGTCAGCAATCTCGCGGAAAGCCGCAAAGTCCAGGTGGCGCGGGTAAGCCGACCAGCCAGCAATAATCACGCTGGGCTTTTCGGCCTTGGCCACGGCGCGCACCTGATCCATTTCAATGCGCATCGATTCGCGGTCAACCTCATAGGCAGTGGCGTGGTAAACCTTGCCGGAGAAGTTAATCCTCATGCCGTGGGTTAGGTGACCGCCGTGGGCTAAGCTCAGGCCCAAAATGGTGTCGCCCGGCTGGGCCAGGGCGTGCAGCACAGCAGCGTTGGCCTGGGCCCCCGAGTGCGGCTGCACATTGACCCATTGGGCCCCAAAAACAGCTTTGGCGCGCTCAATGGCCAGGTTTTCAGCCTTGTCTACCTCCTCGCAGCCGCCGTAGTAGCGTCGGCCCGGGTAGCCTTCCGCGTACTTGTTGGTTAGCACGCTTCCTTGGGCCTGCAGCACTGCACGGGGCACAAAGTTTTCACTGGCGATCATCTCTAAACCGTCGCGCTGGCGCTCCAGCTCCGCGTCAAGGATAGCTGCGATCTCAGGGTCGAATTCTTGCAGGGTCTGGTCTGTAAGTGACATGGTCCGCCTTAAGGTCTGGTTCGGTTTTAGGGGTTTTGCTGCGGTTTTGCTGCCAGTTTTGGCCAGGGCCACAGCTGCGGTTTTTAGGGTGTTTTTAGCCGACGACGGCGCGGCGACGGCACGAGTCCAGCCAAGCTTCGATTAGGGGCTGGTCTACTGCGGCAATTGCTGGCACCACCAAAATACCAGGGTCGGTAGCAAAGGCGCGCTGACGTGAAATCTGTATAGCAGCGATGCCGCCGCCACGGGCGGCGGCTACCCCGTTAATGGAGTCCTCCAGCACCACTGCGTTAGCGCGGCCTACCCCGAACTTGTGTAGTGCCAGTTCATAGGGGTCCGGCCAGGGCTTGCCTAGCTCTGAGTCTTCACCGGAAACCACCAGGTCAACTACGCCTAGTGCGTCAGCTACCGGTTCAATCACGCCGCGCGGCGAAGCCGAAACAATAGCAATCTTGATGCCGGCCTCATGTAGGGCATGCACTAGTTCCTGGGCGCCCGGCTCAAACGGGGGCGCTTCAGCAATGCGCTGAGCTACCTGCTTGGCCACAATCGCATAGAACTCATAGCCGCCGGCAAGGTCTTTTACTGTGCCCAGCTCCACCATCAAGTTGGCGGTAAAGTCACGTGAGGCTCCACGCATCTTTTCACGCGTTTGCTGGTCAATGAGCACCCCTCGCTTTGCGCATTCTGAGCGCAAAAACTCTTCCCAGATGATCTCTGAATCCACCAGGGTGCCGTCCATGTCAAAAAGCACCGCTGCTAGGTTAGCCATGCATGATCCTCACTTTAAATTGGGTGCCGACGTAGTCGCTATAGTCACATCTTAAAGGGCGCAGGCAATTTAACGCAGCAACTAAGCCGCTAATGCCTGCGCCCTTAAAACCAAGAACTACTTAACCAGCTGCGAACTACTTAACCAGCTGCCCGGCGCGGTACACCTCAACCGGGTTCAGGTCGCAGTCGGTTACCACCACGTCGGCAATCAGCCCGGCGGCTAGCTCGCCACGGGCGGGGTCACCTAGGATCTCGGCGCCCTGCACGCTGGCGGCGTAGACGGCGTCCTCTAGCGCCACCCCGCCGTGCCAGGTGGTGCGTACGACGTCGATCAGGTGCGCAGTGCCGCCCGCAATCGCCCCGCCTTCGGTTAGGCGAGCTACGCCGTCGGCCACAGTAACCGGCTGGGAACCGAGCACATAGGAGCCGTCAGCCATACCCGCCGCAGCCATAGCGTCAGTGATCAGCACCAGGTTGGCTGGGCCCAGAGTGTCGAATAGGTCGCGCACGATAGCTGGCGCCAGGTGTACGCCGTCGCCAATGAGCTCAGCAATAACCTCGCCGCGTTGGGCACCAGCCACCACCTCGGGCACAGGACCAGGGTCACGGTGGTGGATGGGACGCATCCCGTTAAACAGGTGGGTGGCGGTGGCGCGCTCTGAACGCACCGGCTTGTCGGTGGCTAGACGCGACCAAATACGCCGGTCGGTTTCTTCCAGGCAGCGGCGTACCGGCTCAGCGCCAGAGTCAGTGTGTCCAAAGGAGGGCAGCGCCCCGCCCTCAAGCAGGGCCTCGATTACGCCGTCGTCACCTAGCAGGCCCGGCTTTTCGGGGGCAATAGTCATGGTGACCACGTGCCCGCGCCCCAGTTGCAGCAACTCACGGGTTAGTTCAGCGTCAGGGTCAATGATGTAGGTGGGATCCTGGGCGCCGCAGCGCTCAACTGAAACGAAGGGACCCTCAAAGTGGATACCGGCAATCTCGCCCTCGTCAGCCAAATCTGCCAGTAACTTGGTGCGTTCACGCAGCACCTCGGGGCTGGCGGTGACGCAGGAGGTGACAATGGTGGTGGTGCCGTGACGGCGGTGCTCAAGCACGGCGGTCATGGCCTGCTCGCGGGTAGTGGCGTTGGGGAAAGATTCCCCGCCACCGCCGTGGCAGTGTACGTCGATTAGACCCGGCAGTAGGTAGCCGCCCTCGGGAGCAGGGCTGGCTTGCTCAAGTTCGCGGGCAAAACCGGCAGCTGCGGCCTGCTCAGCTTCCCCCACCCACAGCAGGTGTGAACCGTTAACAACGACTAGGCCGTCTAACAGGATGGTTTCGGGTAGTACAACTCGCCCGCGTAGGGCGAAACTGGCTTCTTTGCTCATGTGCCTAGTTTATCTGCCCTTTGTGCGCTTTTAGAGCGTTAAAGTCCCTGTTAAAAGTGATTTTTGAGCTACTTAATGGTGCCCTGTTAGAACAAGCGTGAGTCGGCGTCGTCCATGCCGCGCATAGCGTCATAGTCCAAGATCAGACAAGTGATGCCGCGATCTTCAGCCAATGTGCGGGCCTGGGGTTTGATACTTTGGGCGGCGAACACAGCCTTGACTGGGGCCAGTAGCGGGTCACGGTCTAGCAGCTCACGGTAGCGGGTTAGCTGCTCGACGCCGTCGATGCCGCCTACGCGCTTAATTTCTACGGCCACAGTGTGATCGTCAGCGTCTTTAGCCAAAATGTCTACCGGGCCGATGGCGGTGTAGTACTCGCGGCGGATCAGGCGGTGGCCGGGGCCTAGCAGCTCAATTTGCTGGGCTAACAGTTCTTGCAGGTGGGCTTCCACGCCGTCTTTAGTCAGTCCAGGCTCTACCCCTAAATCCTCGTTGACGTCGGCATATACCTGGTAGATACGGATGCGCAGGCGGTCATCAGTTTTGGCAGAGCGCACGTCGAGCAGCTGCACTACCCCGGCCTGCTCATGCTCGGCGTCGATGTCTAGTTCTTCCACACTTAGCGGGGGCATCATCCAGTTAAGTGGCTTGTAGGAGCCGCCGTCGGAGTGAATTAGCACTGAGCCGTCGGCTTTAAACATAATTAGCCGCTTGGCTTTGGGCAGGTGGGCGCTTAGGCGGCCAGAGTAATCAACAGAGCAGTCAGCAATCAGCAAGCGCATTGGATAACCCAATCATTTACACCCAAAATCATCCTTCACAGGTGATTTTTCCATGGGGTTTTATAGGGAAGGGACGAAATGTCAGTTTTTGTGTAGTGTTTAGTATGCCTTGAAACTATACATAGCCGCCTGCACGCGGGGCAGCTGAATCGGCCCAGGCCACCAGCGCTGAATGGAATTCTTCAGCCATAGCCAGCTCATATTCGGTCTGCCCATAGGTGAGGGTCACTTCCACCACGCTGCCACCATTAACTCGACGACGCGGCTGGCTTAACTCCACAAACCTGCGTTCAATGCGCAGGCGCGGGCTGGGTGAGGCGGACACGATGCGATACCAGTCAAGGGTTTCACTACGCATCTGGGCGATTCCGCCCATCCAACCAGATTTAACGGCTAGCGCACACTCGAAAGCCCCAACTCGGGCAGATAGCGTACGCAGACGAACAAAAAACAGTACTAGCGCGATTAGCGCCGTAACCAATGCAATTAGACCCCATACCCAGACAGCGTGCATGGGTATTAGTCTAGGTCGTCACCATCCAAAGCAGCGAGAGCGACGTGCTCAACCTTGGTATCTACCTCGATGCTTTCGACATCGAGGCTGCCAACTTCGTCCTCACCCACAGCGTCGGCGGCCACGGTGACCTGGTCATGGTCAACTGAACAGAATCCCCCACGCACATGCACACGGTAGGGCTTATCGCCCTCCACCTGCACATATCCGTCACCAAGAAGGGCCAGCACCGGGGCGCGGCCAGGTAGTACACCCAGGGCGCCGGTGACGGTGGGCAGCGAAACGCTGTCTGCCTGCCCGCTGAATACCTGCCTGCGCAGGGAGACAATCTCAACGTTTAGCTTGCTCACTTTTTTCTCCTGGCTTGGTTAATTTACTGCCGTTACGTCACTGGGGCGTCACTTAATTTCCGACGACGCCGCCCACCCCACTGCCGAGCTAGGCTGCCGGGGCTAGGGGCGCCGTCGCCGTCCCGCCCAGGTAACCCCAGGCGGGACGTAAGCCGACTACTTAGTCAGCTCGTGGGCGCGACGCTCTAGATCTTCGATGCCACCGATGTTGAAGAATGCCTGCTCAGGCACGTGGTCGTAGGTACCTTCGCAGATAGCTTTGAAGGCGGCCACAGTCTCAGACAGGGGCACGGTAGAACCGGGAACACCGGTGAACTTTTCAGCCATGTAGGTGTTCTGGCTCAGGAACTGCTGGATACGGCGGGCACGCGCAACCGTAACCTTGTCTTCTTCACTCAGCTCATCAACACCCAAGATGGCGATGATGTCCTGCAGCTCCTGGTTCTTCTGCAGGATGGACTTAACCTGGGTGGCCACCTCGTAGTGTTCCTTACCCACATAGCGCGGGTCCAAAATACGCGAGGTAGAGGTAAGCGGGTCCACAGCCGGGTACAGACCACGTGAAGCAATTTCACGCGAAAGCTCGGTGGTGGCGTCCAGGTGGGCGAAGGTGGTGGCCGGAGCCGGGTCGGTGTAGTCGTCGGCGGGCACGTAAATGGCCTGCAGCGAGGTAATGGAGTGACCACCTGCGGAGGTAATACGCTCCTGCAACTGACCCATTTCGTCGGCCAGGTTGGGCTGGTAACCCACGGCGGAGGGCATACGGCCCAACAGGGTGGAAACCTCAGAACCGGCCTGGGTGAAACGGAAGATGTTGTCGATGAACAGCAGCACGTCCTGGTGCTGTACATCGCGGAAGTATTCCGCCATGGTCAGAGCGGTTAGAGCCACGCGCAGACGGGTGCCCGGGGGCTCATCCATCTGGCCGAATACCAGGGCGGTCTTGTCGAACACCCCAGCTTCACCCATTTCGACGATCAGGTCGTTACCCTCACGGGTACGCTCACCCACACCGGCGAATACGGACACACCACCGTGGTCCTGGGCCACACGCTGAATCATTTCCTGAATCAGCACGGTCTTACCCACACCGGCACCACCGAATAGACCAATCTTTCCACCCTGTACATAGGGGGTTAGCAGGTCGATAACCTTAATGCCGGTTTCGAACATCTGAGTCTTAGACTCTAGCTCGTCAAAGGCCGGGGGCTGGCGGTGGATAGGCCAACGCTGGGAAACCTCGAAGTGCTCGCCTTCCTTGAGGTTTAGCACGTCACCGGTCACGTTGAACACGTGGCCCTTGGTAATGTCACCTACCGGCACGGAGATAGGGGCGCCGGTGTCAATTACCTGGGCGCCACGCACCAGACCGTCGGTGGGCTTAAGCGAAATTGCACGCACAATGTTGTCACCCAGGTACTGGGCTACTTCCAAAGTGAGGGTGGAGGTAACCCCATCTAGGGTTAGATCCGTGTGCAAAGCGTTGTACATCGCCGGTAGTCCGTCCGGCGGGAACTCAATGTCTACTACGGGGCCGATGATGCGGGTAATACGCCCGGTAGCCCCGGTGTTTGGGTAATTAGCCATTTATCGTTCTTCCGTGTTCTATCTGGGCGTTTACTTTCCCGCCAGGGCGTCAGCACCGGAAACAATTTCGGTGATTTCCTGGGTGATTTCACCCTGTCGAGCGGCGTTTGCCAGACGGGTGTAAGTAGTGATGAGTTCTTCGGCGTTGTCGGTGGCCGTGTGCATGGCTCGCTGACGGCTGGCCAACTCACTGGCGGCGCTTTGCAGCAGCGCGTCATTGATACGGCTGGCCACATAGCGCGGCAGTAGGGCGTTGAGTACTTCCGCACTGGAAGGCTCAAACTCATACAGCGGCATGGCGGCAGTTTCTTCAGCGTGGAAACGCTCCTGGGTGGCGGCCACGTCTTCACGGACCAATTCACCGGGACCTTCCACATCCACTACGCGCAGCGGCAGCATACGGCGTACTTCCGGCACCTGGGTAACCATGGTTTTGAAACGCGTAAAGACGATGTGCACTTCGCTTACGGCACCGTCTTCAGGTTTAGCCAGGAAGGTGCTGAGCAAAGTTGCCGAAATATCGTCAATCATCTGCGCACTGGGACGGTCAGACTCGCCCACCCAAGATTTTTCTACCGGACGGTCGCGGAAGGAGAAGTAGCCTTGCGCGCGGCGACCGCAGGTGTAGATCACCGGCTCTTTGCCCTCTTCAACCAGGTGCTCGATGAGGCGCTCACTTTCACGCAGAATGGTGGCCGAGTAAGCCCCAGCCATACCACGGTCAGAGGTAACCACCAGTACCGCTACCCGGTTGGTGTCGGTGCGTTCACGGGTAATGGGGTGGTCTAAGCCTGAGTAGGAGGCTACTGCCGCCACTGCGCGAGATAGCGCCGCATTGTAAGGACCCGAGCTCTGGGCGGCATCGCGGGCCGCGCCAATGCGCGAGGCAGCGATTAGCTCCATAGCCCTAAACACCTTTTTGAGGGTGCGGGTGGAGTTAATCCTCTGCTTATAAACGCGTTGTGCTCCAGCCACCTCAGCCTCGCTTGACTTCGATCTGCTCTACGGTGTGCTCAGCAGCAGGGGCATCCTCAAGCTCAGCCACCTCGGCGTCTAGCAGTGCGCCGTCGCCCATGAAGGTGGTACGGAAAGCCTCAACGGCCTTACGCAGCTTGTCTTCAGTCTCATCGGTCAGCTGACCGGTGGTGGCGATGGTCTCTAGTACATCGGTTTCAGAGTGCAGGTAGTTGAGCATCTCTTTCTCGAAACGAGATACGTCCTTAAGGGCGACGTCGTCGAGGTAACCGTTGGTACCTGCCCACACACTGGCTACCTGGTCCTGGACCTTGTAGGGGGTGTACTGAGGCTGCTTTAGCAGTTCCATCAGGCGAGCACCACGGGTGAGCTGGGCACGCGTGGCGGCGTCCAGGTCGGAGGCGAACATGGCGAAAGCCTGCATGGAGCGGTACTGGGCCAGGGTGATCTTGAGGGTACCGGAGACCTTCTTCATGGCCTTGATCTGTGCGGCACCACCCACACGGGATACCGAGACACCTACGTCAACAGCCGGGCGCTGGTCAGAGTTGAACAGGTCGGACTGCAGGAAGATCTGGCCGTCGGTAATAGAAATGACGTTGGTGGGGATGTAGGCCGAAACGTCGTTGGCTTTGGTCTCGATGATGGGCAGACCGGTCATGGAGCCGCCACCGAGGTCATCGGATAGCTTGGAGCAACGCTCTAGCAGGCGAGAGTGCAGGTAGAAGACGTCGCCGGGGTAGGCTTCACGGCCCGGGGGACGACGCAGCAGCAGCGACACTGCACGGTAGGCTTCAGCCTGCTTGGATAGGTCATCGAAAACAATCAGCACGTGCTTGGAGTTGTACATCCAGTGCTGACCGATGGCGCTACCGGTGTAGGGAGCTAGGTACTTGAAGCCGGCCGGGTCTGAAGCTGGCGAGGCCACGATGGTGGTGTATTCCAGCGCGCCGGCCTCTTCCAGGGTGCGACGCACCGAGGCGATGGTAGAGCCCTTCTGGCCGATGGCTACATAGATGCAGCGCACCTGCTTGTTGGGGTCACCGCTGAGCCAGTTGTCACGCTGATTCAAGATGGTGTCCAGAGCGATAGCGGTCTTACCGGTCTGACGGTCACCAATGATCAGCTGGCGCTGGCCGCGCCCGATCGGGATCATGGAGTCGATGGCCTTAAGACCGGTCTGCAGCGGCTCGTGCACGCTCTTACGCTGCATAACGCCGGGAGCCTGTAGCTCCAGAGCGCGGCGTCCTTCTAGATCGGTGATGTCGCCTAGACCGTCGATGGGGTTACCCAGCGGGTCTACTACACGGCCCAGGTAGCCGTCACCGACCGGCACGGACAGTACCTCGCCGGTACGGCGTACAGCCTGTCCTTCTTCAATGCCGGTGTAGTCACCTAGAACGACGACGCCGATCTGGCGCTCTTCCAGGTTCATGGCCATGCCTAGGGTGCCGTCTTCGAAAGACAGCAGCTCGTTGGCCATGGTGCCGGCCAGCCCCTCCACGTGGGCGATACCGTCGGCAGCAAACACGACCTGACCGACTTCTTCACCGGCCACGTCGGTGGCTCGGTAGGAGCTAACAAACTCATTTAGAGCACTGCGAATCTCTGCAGGAGAGATACTCAGCTCAGCCATATTGCGGTTCCTTACCTCATTTACTGCCGTTACCGGCACGAATGTTTAAGCGATTTGGGTGCGCAGTGCCTTGAGGGCGCTGCGGGTGGTGTTGTCGTATAGACGCTCGTCGACCAGGATGCGCAGGCCCCCGATTACCTCAGGGTCTACCTCTAGGTGCAGTTCGACGTCGTGCCCGGTGCGCTTGGCTAGGGCCTTGATCAGGCGCTGCTGCTGGGCTTGGGTCAGCTCGACGGCGCTGGTCACGTCGGCAATCACTAGGCCCCGACGACGTGCGGCAAGCTCGCATACACGGCGCAGGTTGTAGGTGATACCGGCACGCACCTCGTGGCGGGCGCACCACACTAGGAGGGTCAGCGCAGCTTCTGAGAGCTGGCTTTCAAACAACCTGGCGGCTAGCTGCGCGCGCTGGTCTGGGGTGCTAAGGCGTGAGGGGTCCAGAGCTTGACGTAGCTGCCGGTCACGCTTTAACACGTTGATTACCGCGAAGAGCTCATCTTCAACTGGCACGGAGGCACTGACCGAGCCGGCAATAACCGATTCGATACCTAGATCGTGCATGCGTGTCAGTAGCTTGATGGGGTCTAGCCAGTGGCCGGTCACCAGTTCGCAAAGCTGCTCCACTACTGCTGCATCCGCTGTGCCGGTAAAGACTTCACGTGCCAGTTTCTGCTTATCCGCATTGGAGCGGGCAGGGTCGGTAAGTGAGTTAAGTAGCGGACGGTTTTCAGCAATGATGTGAGCCACGCCCAGCATCTGGTGACCTAGCACCACGGAGCGCTTTCCACCGGTGGCTAGCTGGCTAGCCCAGACTTTGGCTGTGAGCTCGGCGCTCATCAACGCACACTCGCTTCGGTTTCAAGCTGGGCGATAGATTCGTCGATTAGACGTGCTGCCGCCTTGGGGTCCGACAGCTCGGCGCGCAGTAGCTTTTCGGCAATTTCGGTTGCCAATAGGCCTACTTCGCTGCGTAGAGCTTCACGGGCTGCACCGGTTTCAGCTTCAAGCTGGCGTTTGGAGGCCGCCAGGGCTTTGTCAGCTTCTCCCTCAGCGTCGGTGCGGGCCTGGCTGAGGATGCGTTCAGCTTCACCGTGGGCCTTGTCGCGTAGCGCAGCGGCGTCGCGACGGGCGCCTTCAACCAGTTCCGCAGCTTCTTTCTGAGTGCGGGTGCGGTCGGATTTGGCCTGTTCAGCGAAGTCCAGACCAGCCTGAATCTTGGCAGTACGCTCATCTAGGATCGCGGTGAACTTAGGCAGCGCGTACTTAAGTAGCACGACGGCGATCACAACGAAGCACAGCGAACCCCAGATCAGGTCAGCTGGCTCTGGCAGCAGGATGGAGTGCTCGCTGTGTTCGCTAGAGTGCGCGGCAGCGAGCACAGCGGTGTATACGCTGGCTGATGCCATGATGATCAGAAGGCGAAGCCAGCAGCGAAGCCGAGCAGACCCAGAGCCTCAATCAGGGCCGCACCGATGAACATGTTGGTACGCAGCGCACCAGCAACCTCGGGCTGACGAGCAGTACCTTCCTGGGTCTTACCAACGACGATACCGATGCCGATACCGGGGCCTAGGGTAGCCAGACCGTAACCGATGGTAGCGATGGAGCCAGTCATGGAATTGTTCTCCTTGTGGTTGAAACCGGCTTAGGTTTAAGCCGATGGTCTTTGTTAGTTAAGGATAGCTTTGTTTGCCTAAGTTAAGTATCTAGGCGATCAGTGGGCGGAAATCGAAGTGTCGATGTAGACCGCCGTCAGTAGGGCGAAGATGTATGCCTGCAAGACAGCCACGAAAGCTTCAAACAGGATGAACACCAGGCCCAGCCCCAAAGTGACTACACCCAGCCCCTTAATCCAGCCGCTGGCCTCAAAGAACAGGGCGTTTGTGGCCAGGAAGCACAGGGCTAGCAGGATGTGCCCAGAAACCATGTTGGCCAGAAGACGTAGCGTCAAAGTGACTGGCCGCATGATGAAGGTGGAGAAGATCTCGATGGGGGTTACTAGTACGTAGAGCACCCCAGGCACACCTTTAGGCATGGTCTGGTCTTTGAAGAATTTGAACGGGTTGCCGTGCGAGGCCTTAATACCTGCTGCCACGAAGATGACGTAGGCGAAGATGGCGAACACCAGCGGCATACCAATCACCGAGGTACCTGCCACCTGCAGGCCCGGGATAATTCCAGCCAGGTTCATAAACAAGATACCTAGGAAAACTACGGTCAACACCGGCGTGTAGCGCACAGCGCGACGCTCACCTAGCACGTCTTCAGCCACGTTCTTGCGCACGAATTCCAGCAGCATTTCCAGCATATTTTGGAAACGTCCAGGCACTAGCTTGGCGCGTGCGGCCCCGATCCCAAATGCCAGCACTAGCACTAGCGTCATGATGATGCGTACCAGCATGATGCGGTTGAGCTCGAACGGGGTGTTCAAGAATGCCAATGCTGGGGGAAAGAAGTCATCGATGCTTGGTGGCACAAATCCACCTTTCGCGGCTACAGCCGTGACCAGCTGAGCGGGTGCGGTTACATCCAGCACCGAGGCCCCCCTTTGGTTGATGGTTTAGGTTTCACAGAACTACTGCGTCTCGGCTCTTCACCTTACAGCAATTCCTAAGTACCTATTGTGCTCCTAAAGCTGCGAGGAAAGCACGCCTTAGTACCTATCTACAGTAGCTTGAGTCACATCAGTAACTCTTTTAGCAGAAATCCTTAGGACTTAGGCCTCGCGCCAGACCCATTTGTCTCTACATACACCTTATTGCCTGTGGCTAAGCTCACTACTTCAGTTAAGGTTAAACCCACCAAAATTACAGCTAAAGACAGCACAAAGTAGCGCGGGTTAACTGCTTTATCACCCAAATTTTTTAGCGCTATCAGGCAGCCGATCATCACCAGTACTTTGAGCGCAAAGTCGATCATGACCCCTGAGCCGGCCAGCTGTGGGTAACGGTCCCAGGGAATGTACAAGATCGCGGCAGTCACTAGGCTCAGCAATAGGCCCGCTCCCCCACCCCAGGCCAGTCCAGCCGCCTTGGCTCCCTCTAGCGCGAAGGAAATCCCCAGGCTTAGGCAGGCAAGGATCAGCCCAACTGCTAGGCAGCGGCGGGCGGTGCGGCGGAAGTTCTGGGTGGCGCTTAGGTGGCTCATTTGGCTCGCTTATTGGTTAGCTACCGGCGCTTCTAAATTGCCGGCACTCCGGTGGGGTTAGTGTCGTCGTCATCTTCGTCCTCCCATAGGGATTGGTTGGGGACGACGTCGTAGCGCACGTTGGGGTTGCGCGGGGCCTGCCACGCCGGGTTGTTGTTAGCGCCGGCTCCGTAAGGGCCTTGTGGGCTCGACGGCGGCTGCGGGCTCGACGGCGGCTGCGGGCTCACCGGCACAGCGGGCTGCTGGCTCGGTTGTGGCGCGCTGGCCTGGGCTACCTGCTGGCTCGGCTGCGGCGCACCGGCCTGGGCTACCTGCTGGGACGCAGCTGCTGGTACAGCCGGAGTGACTGCTGGCTGCGTTAGCGCCGGGACGGCCTGAGTGGCCTGGGTAGGCTGCTCTGTCGTAGTAGCGGCGTGGCGGCCAGCTCGACGACGACGCGGCTGGGCATCAGGCGGCAGCGGCGCAGCCGGCTTGGCAGCAACAGCCTCATCGGGCGAGTTGGTCGCAAAATAAGATGAAGGTGCAGATTGCGTCGAGGGCGCACTAAGGCTTGAGGGCGCATTCAAAGCAGCACTTGAAGCAGCCGTTGCGGCCGCGCTAACGCTAGAAGCAGCAGAGGCCGCACTAGCCGGTGCCGGCTCATCTGACTGTAGCCAAGGCGGCGTAGTCGAGCGCGGCTTAAGCCTAGAGCGGCGGGTCCTGGCCGGCGTCGTCGGGGCCGGCGTCGTCGTAGCGGAGGCAGCAGAACCAGCGGGCGCAACAGAGCCAACCTCAGCAGAACCAGCGGGCGCAGCAGAACTAGCCTCAGCAGAACTAGCCACAACAGGCACACTAGCGGTGGCCGAGCTAGCTGCACTGAGAGAGGAGCTATCAACCACGGGCGTGGAGGCGCTACGCACACGCACCACCGGAGTGGCATCAGTCTTGTCGGGAAGCTTGGTCGGATGCACCGAATCAGGCAGATCCTGCTTAGGCGCAGGCTTCTTCTTAGGCTTCTTTGCAGTTTTCTTTGCGGACTTCTTCGCGGGCTCTTCACGCTTAGTTTTACGCATAAAGCCGGTGAACACGAAGGCCGCGATCAGGGATAGTCCCAGAGTCAAAATAGCCTGACGAGTCTCAATGAAGGCCCAAGCCGCCAGCGGGAAAACCACCGCCGCCGTCCACATATACATAACCAGCACCACGCGCCGGTGCGTCAAACCAGCCGAAAGCAGACGGTGGTGAATGTGCATACGATCCGGATGGAAGGGGCTTTTACCTGCGCTAACGCGACGCACCACGGCCAGCATCATGTCCGTTAGCGGCAACAGCATCATGGCCAGGGGCAACAGCACCGGTAAGAAGGCCGGCAGCGCACGCCCATAGCTAATCGAAATCGGGTCAATCTGGCCGGTAACCACAATTGCCGTGGCCGCGCTCATTAAGCCCAGCAGCATAGAGCCACAGTCGCCCATGAAGATTGTGGCCGGGTTGAAGTTATGCGGCAAAAAGCCCAGGCAGATACCGATCAGGGCGGCACCTAACGTGGCCGCCAGTGAGGCGTAAGAGTCAGGCGACGTGTTACGGGTAAGCACATAGGTGTAGCCAAAAAACGCCATGGCGCCAATAGCTACAGTTCCCGCAGCCAAACCGTCCAAACCATCAACAAAGTTAACGGCGTTAATGGCGGTAAGTACCACGAAAATCGTCATGACCATGGAAAAACCGGAAGAACCGATAGTCAGCCCCGCAATTGGGAAAGACACCAGTTGCACACCCTGCCAGGCCAAAATCGAGGCTGCCAGGGCTTGGCCGGCAAGTTTTGCCCACCATTCCAAGTCAAATAGGTCATCCACCACGCCCAGCGCACACAGCAGGCCGCCGGAGGTCACCACGCCCCAGGCGCTGCCTCCTTCAAACACGCCCTCCAGGTAGGGAATATGGGAGGCCACCGCAATGGCAGCCACCATACCCACATACATGGCCACCCCGCCCAAACGCGGCACGGGAACCTTGTGCACGTCACGCGAACGCACCGGGGTGAGCGTGTGAGTCACCAAAGCGATGTGGCGCACCACCGGCACACTCACATAGGTAATGGCCGCAGCCACCAACAAAATCAGTAGGTAAACCTTCACAGGCGACCCCTATCCGTTTACCTTGCCGATAACAGCTTCGATCTGTGCCACGCTGAGCACCCCTACACGCAGCACCTTAGGCTGGGGGGCTGCGAAAGAAACGATAGTGGAGGGTACCGGGCCAGGGGTGGCGCCGTCGTCGAGCAAGTAAATCTCGCCCGAGTCGATCTGAGGACCAAAGTAAGTGCGCGCCTGGGTGGCGTCGGTGGCGGGCGGCTGGCCGGTGAGGTTAGCGCTGGTAACTGCCAGCGGGCCGGTTTGGCTCAGCAGCTGCAAAGTGAGCGGATAGTTGGGTTGGCGTACGGCTACGGTGCCGCCGGTTTCGCCCAGGTCCCAGCTTAGATCTGGGTGGGCGGGAAGAATCAGGGTGAGCGCCCCGGGCCAGTAGGCTTCCATGAGGGCGCGGGCAGGGGTGGGGATATTGGCGACGACGCCGTCCAGCTGAGAGATGTCGCTGACTAGTACCGGCGGGGGCATTTGCCGTCCCCGACCTTTGGCTGCCAACACCTGCGCCACGGCGTGAGCGTCACTTGCTAACGCGCCGATTCCATAGACGGTGTCGGTAGGGATAATCGCCACTTTGGCAGCCTGAAGATGGCTGACTGCGGCTTGCACGGGGATAGTCACTCTCCCATACTGCCACCCGTCAGGCCACCTATTCCACCCCGTTGGGACTTAAACCACTCGTTGACGTACCTCTCCCGCGCTTAAACTTACCTGTTTGAGGCCGCCCTCACTTTCATAAACAACCACCACGGTGCGATCAGTCCAGGCCACATCGCTGTAGCCAAAACTACCTGGCTCAAGCTCAACTAGGAACTGATAGCGCACCGGCCCATACTCTTCTCCCTCTGCGTAACCATAGTCTGCGCCCGGGGGTAGCAGCACGGCTTCCAGCCAGCCATTACGGCGTTGGCGCGCATCAAAAGCGTTAGTGAGCAGTGCGAACCGGTCATCGGCATGTCTACCGCCGTAAACAGTGTTGTAAAGCTCAGATTGCATTAAAAATACATGCGGTTGGTCAGAAACAATCACTAACCCAAATTCACTGGCACGCACGCTAACCATGCCCGCGTTACAGCCCGGATCGGCCACAGGATCGGGCGAAGCCTTAGACCAGCTAACTCCCCCGTTTACGCTGACTGCAGACAGGCGCTGGCCGCTATAGCCGGCGTCACGAGCAGAAAGCAGCAGGACATCTGCGTTTACTTGGGCTATGCAAAATTCATCGACGCCGCTGGTGGCGGTGCCGCCGGCCAGGGAGCCGGTTTGTCCTTCCTGTGTTTGCTGGCAAGGTTGGCCCAGGAACCAACTTTGGCCGCCGTCGTCGCTAAGTAGACAGCATGCCTGCAACTGCTGCGCCCCCTCACTGCTGCCCTCTATCCGCAGCACTAGGGGCTGTACCAGGCGGCCGCTATTTAGGCAGACGCCATGACCTGAGACGCTAAAGCCGCAGGGAGCTACCTTGAAATTAGTGCGCCAACTACGTTTGCCGTTTGTCGCGGCGGCGGCCATATCGATTTGGCGCCAGCTCCAGGTGTAACCATTATCCCGGCTGACCCCGTAGAGCAGGGCTAGCTCCTCATCACCCTGTTTGGCTAGGGCGGCGGCGGGAGTTTCATGCCAACCCGGGGCGGGGGCTTGCAGGGCCGGCTTGGCCCCAAACAGGCCAGTTAGTCGTGAGGCTGTAATAAATAGGTGTAGCTTACTGCCATCCCAGATCAGGGAGGGGTCAGAGTAGCCGCAGCCGATACCGTCCAGGCTGTAACCGCGCGCGACCCCCTCAGCCAGGATCTGGGCGTCATCCCAGGTGGAGCCGTGGTTGTAGCTGTGGCGCACCACTACCGAGTTGGGGTTGGGCAGGTCGTCGGGCAGCGCGCCGCCGCTGGAGCGCCAGTGTTCACCTTTGGGACGCGGGCGTAGATCATGAACTAGCACCAGGTGGCCTGAACCCAGATGTACCAGCGCTGGCACTCGGGCACTAAAGTCAGCTTGGCCGCTAGGGTAAAGAATTTGTCTTTCCATGTTTCATACCAGGTTACTTTTAAGCGGGCGTTTTGTCAGGCAGATGGCAGGCTGGGGTTAGACCAGGTTACGGGCGTTAGCCCAGCGGGTTAGCTCATAGCGGTTAGATAGTTGCAGCTTGCGCAGCACTTTAGAGACGTGGGTTTCCACAGTTTTAATGGAGATGAACAGTTCACCGGCTACCTCTTTATAGGTGTAGCCGCGCGCAATTAGACGCATAACTTCGCGTTCACGGTTGGAAAGTAAGTCTAGTTCACTGTCTTCTACCTGCGCTGGGGTGGAACCAAACGCATCCAACACAAAACCGGCTAGACGCGGGGAGAAAGCAGCGTCACCACTAGCTACCCGCTCAATGGCTGCCACCAGGTCAGACGGGGCAATGGCTTTAGTGACATACCCGCGAGCGCCGGCCCGGATAACGCTTACGACGTCGTCGGCGGCGTCAGAGACACTTAGAGCCAAAAAGCGAGTGGCAGTGATATCCGCGCAGTCTCGAACCACCTGGGCGCCACCGGAGCCGCTGCCGCCGGGCAGGTGCACGTCTAGCAGCACCACATCGGGTTTTAGAGCGTGGACGGCGGCGATTGCCCCGGGCACGTCCTCGGCCTCGCCCACTACGGTGATTCGCTGCGGTACGCGCTCTAGTTGGGCGCGCACCCCGGCGCGGATAAGGGCGTGGTCGTCAACGAGCAGGACGCGTAGAGGTTCAGCCATGTAGTTAATTGTATTGGCTTCCCTACACCCAAAATCATCCCTACACCCAAAATCATCCCTTCCCTATAAAAAATACATGGGGTTTTATAGGCAACGGACGAAATGTCAGTTTTTGTGCACTCAGCTACTGCAGGGCCAGGCGCAGACACACCTCTGTGCCAGGTTCGCGCGCGCGGATGGTGGCGCTGCCGCCGTGGCGTTGCATCCGGCCGATGATGGAATCGCGCACCCCGTGGCGGTCTGGGTTTATGGCTTCTAGGTCAAAGCCGGCGCCGTGATCGCGCACGTAGGCTTCCACCTCTTGGCCGCTGACCTCCACATATAGGCTAATGGGAGGTTTGCCGTGGCGTACCGCGTTGGCTAGGGCTTCACGCAGGGCCGAGGTGAGCACGCGGGTTTTGGCGGTGGCCGGGGTGTCTCCCACAATCACGCTATCTACAGGCACGCCGTAAAGCTGCTCAATTTCACGTGAAACGCTTTCTACCTCGCTGCGAAGGTTTTCGTTGGTGGGGTGGTTGTCCCCGTAAAGCCAGGCGCGCAGTTCACGTTCTTGGCTTAGCGCCAGGGCGGCCACGCGCTGGGGATCGTCAGCTTGGGCGCGCAGCAGGGTGAGGGTTTGCAGCACTGAGTCGTGTAGGTGGGCAGCGATGTCGGCGCGTTCGGAGGCGCGCGCCTGGGCAGCTTGGGTTTGGGACAGCTGCCTGATTACCCCCAACCACAGTGGGGCGAGCACTAGGGCCACCACGCTTAGCATCACTAGGGCCGCGAACGCCCCGATCAGCATGCCTGACATGTCGGTGTGGTCGCTGAGCCAAATCAACACCCCTAAAACTGCTAGGGCCAGGCCAGCTGCCAAGCGCGCGAGCGCCCCCATTGAACGCGGGGTATGCATTACTTCTTCGGCTTGGCTCCAGGCCAGGGCGGCGCCGCAGCCGATTATTAGCAGCGGCAGGTAGGCGTTGCTTTCCAGCCAGCCTCGACTCCAGGCCACCAGGATTGCGGCCAGGGCTAGCAGCACTACGCCGCTAAATATGGTGGTGGCCTGATCTCTGCCGTCTTTGCTCTGTAGCTGGTTTAGCTGCGCGGCCAGGCGGGTGGGGGCGGCCAGCTGTGAACTGGCTGGGTTACCAGCTGGAATTAGGGCTATGGCCAGGGCATATGCCAGCGCGCCGACCCCGTTTAGGAAGAGCAGACCCACAAAAATAGCGCGCACTAGCCACACGTTTACGCCCAGGTGCGTGGCTATGCCCGCGCACACCCCACCCATTAGGGCTGCTGGTGGCATTTGTCCGTCAGCTAGTGGGGTGGGGTTGTGGTTCAGGCGCACCAGTTGGGGGCGCGACGACGACGCCTGGGTACCGCCTTGAGTTCCGGCTCGTCTGCCGGCGCCCTGGTCACCTGTCACACGGCTGGCTCCCGGCTGCCTACCGCCCGCCTGTGGGCCGGCCTGAGTAGCACTCCCCCACGCGCGGCTTTCCTGCCCGTAGACACTGTCCCACGGCCAACTTTGCTGACCATAGTGACTGCGCGCGCCGTCTACTTGCGAACCGGCGCTCCCTCGCCCACTACCTCGGGGGTTACGCCAACTAGGCGGCGGAGTGAAGTCGGGGCGCCAGGGTTGGCCCGCAGTTAACTCAGACTGGCCCGCCGCAAACTCAGACTGGCCCGCCGCGAGGGCTGACTGGGCGCCAGCAGGGTCCGACTGTGCGGCAGCGGGGGCCGGCTCGGCGGCCTGAGCCCCAATAGGGGCAGATGCGGCCGGAGCTGAGGCGACCGGCGCTGAGGCGAGCGGCGCTGAGGCGAGCGGCGACGTCGGATCTGGGATAGGTGACGCTGACCCCGCCAGCGGCGTCGAACCCGCAGACTGTGGCGTCGAACCTGGCAGGGGCTGCGACCTCGGCCCTGGGGAAGGCTGCGGCAAGTCAGAGGACTGATTAGGGGTGGCACTCACGTTTATATAGTTGCACGCAAAGGGGTGCCATTAGGGGTGGGTAGGGATTAATCAGGGTTATATCAGGGTAGTCCCCAATATCGCCAAAGCATCGGTTAGCTGCAAACTTGAAGCATGAACAGCAAAGACTTTAACAACGACGCCGAGCGCGAGGGTGCTGCGGACTCTACTTCCGCGCAGGGCTCCGCGCAGACCAGCTCTGGGTTCCAGGGCTCAGCGCAGAGCGGCCAGAGCGCTTACGGCCAGGCCAGCACTGCGCAGGGCCGCCCCGGCCAGACCTTCCAGGGCACCGGCTACCAGGCCCCCGGCCACCAGAACGGTCCCGCATTCCAGGCCCCCGGCCACCAGGGCCCCGGCTACCACAGCAACCCCGGCACCTACGGCCAAAGCGGCATGGACCGCTTCTTTAACTCGATCCGCGCCATGAACCTCTACCGCGCCCAGCCGCGAGTGCTTGGTGGCGTATGCTCGGGGATTTCCCAGCGCTACGGCATCGACATGACCCTGGTGCGCATCTTGTTTATAGTGGCCGCCCTGCTTGGTTTTGGCGGTTTCCTCTACTCCCTGGCCTGGGCTTTCCTGCCCGAGGTTGAAGATGGGCGCATCCACGTGGAGCAGGCTCTGCACGGCGACTTCACCGGCGGCCTGGCTGGCGCGATTGTGTTAGCGCTCTTTAGTGGCGCCCCGGCAAGCGTTTCGCTAGGTTTCTTACCCATCTTACCCAGTTTTTTTGGTAATAGCACCCTTATTGGTATCGCCGCTGTGGTAGCAGTGCTGCTCATCGCTAACTCACGGCGTAACTCGCAAAACTACTCTGGCTACCCTTACGGCCCTGGCGGTTACGACGGCGGCGCTGGCTATGGTCCCGACGGCGGCGTCGGGGGCGGCACTGACGGCGGCTACGGAAACAACGGCGTCGGCTCAGAAAACTACGACCCAAACGGGGCTTACGCCTCAACCCGAGGCTACGACGGCGGCGTCGGCCCTAACGACGGCTACAACAGCACTTACAACGGCAACTATGGCCCCAACAGCGCTTACAACGGAGGCGAGGGCCAGCAGGTTTTTTCCGCCCCGCCCGTAGGCAGCAACGGTAAGCCCATTCCGCGTTGGCAGGGCAACTACAACGCGGGCGGCCCGCGCCCTAACTACCAGCCCTACCAGCGTAAAAACTGGGCACCCGGACCGGGCAGCATGTTAAGCCTGATCACCCTGGGTTTGCTGGTGATGTGCGCAATTCCTATGGTGCTTGAGCAGAGCCTGCGCTCCCTGGTGATCTCGGCGGCCTTAGCGGCAGGCGTGATGGGCCTGGCCCTGGCAGTGTGCGCAGTACGCGGACGTCACGGCGGCTGGATCAGCGTAATGGCAGTGTTTTCCCTGATTTTCGGTTTCATGCCGATCGCTGCAATCACTTCGGCGGCACCGCAAAGCGCGCTGGATATTGATTGGCAAAATGTTCGGGTAGATAAGTCCAACTACAACTACATGGTTCCTTCGATCCCGAACTTCGTGGGTGAAACAACCCTTGACCTGACCCAGGCTCCGGCCGGCGAAAACCGCACCATCACGGTGAACTCTTTTGTTGGCCAGCTGACTATTAAAACCGCCTACGGCCAGAGCGTGCGGATTGAGATGGACCATTCTAAGGGTGTAGAAGCGGCCACGCTGAGTGCCTACTCCCCCTGGCAGGTCAGTGAGAACGGCGTCGTACACACCCTGCAGCCCACCAACACCTACAACTCTATCGACGGTGACAACTCCGACGACTTCGACGACGACGCCAGCACCCCCACCCCGCGCAACTGGGTGACCGCCTCCCCCAGCCCCTCTGGTACGGCCGTGGCCAGCCCCAGTACAGCAGTGGCTACCCCCTCTGGCACCGCAAGCGCAACCCCTGGCAGCGCAGTGACCAGCCCCGGCGCCACGGCGTCGAGCAGCTCACAGCCATTTGCCATGTACTACTACGAAAAGAGCACGGTTAACGGTTGGCCTTCAGGCTCTGCCAGCAAGCTGATCTTCTCTTCGCCATCTAGCGTGCAGGGCGCAAATGCAGGCAGCTCAAAGGGCACCATCACGGTCAAGGTGGGCCAGGCTGTAGGCCAGGTGCGCACCATCGAGTCGGCTCCCACCAGCAACTAAGGAAACAAGCAAATGAGCATCAACAGCAGTTACCTAAACCCCGATAGCTCCGGTGATCCCTACGGGTCTAACAGTTCCAATGGTTCCGCTGACTCCTATGGGGCTGGAACATACGGGGCAGCCAGCCCCTCTGACTCCTACAACTTCAGCGGAGGCTACAGTTCCTACGATGAGCCTGCCAGCCCGATGTCCACCACCAGCGCCGCCAGCGCGACGGGAGCTAGTGAGACGGGGACATACGGGGCTTACGGGGCGGCCAGCGCCACGGAAACCAGCGCGAGCGCCACTTCGGCCAGCTCAGCCGCTTACAACTCCACTGGCGCATATAGCTCCACCGAGGCTTACTCCACCGGCTCCTCCGAGCCCACCGGCTCCTCCAACTCCACTAAGGACGATGCTGTTTGGCGTGGCCAGAGCAGCAAAGAGCCTGCCGAGCTAAAGCGTCCGCGCGTGTCCACCCTGGTGGCTTCCCTGATCATGTTGGCCGCAGCTGCAATTTTGGGGGCACTGGCCATGGGAGTGCACTTCTCCTGGACGGCGGTAGGGGCTAGCACCCTGGGCACGATTGGCCTGGTCTTGATCGTGTCGGCATTCTTCGCCAACCGCAACAAGTCCCACACCTGACAGACAAGCACTGCCAATACACAGGCAGGTGCAGGCACAACACAGACAAATACAGGCATAGACAAACACAGGCAAAATCGTCCGTTCCCTATAAAAAATACGTGTATTTTTATAGGGAACGGACGATATTTCAGTTTCTGCACCCCCACCCAGCCGAGCGCCGTCGTCGGCCCCAAAACCTGCACATTTACCACTTAACCGCCACCCTCACCACCCGCGCGGGGCTTAATCCCCATACCCGCGCCGCCGCCAGCGTAAATACCCTGTAGGCAGTTAATGTCACTTGGCCCGGGCGCATTGCGACGACGCCGGGCCCTGCCACAGGGAGGGTAGCCCCATGACCACAGTGGGCGCAGACGTAGAAGCCCTACGTCAACTGGCGCAAATGTTTACGGATAACTCGTCGAAACTGACCGGCGACGTAATTCCAACGATCAACTCGCGGCTAAATTCCAGCGGCTGGGTGGGCGAAGACGCCGACAGCTTCAAGGCCGACTGGCACGGTCACCTCATGGGCCAGCTCAACAACGCAGCGACCCAGCTTTCCGACGCCGCCGCCACGCTAAACCGCAACGCGGATGAGCAGGAGCAGGCCTCCTCGATCGCGGGAGCCAGCTCGGCGCTTCAAAGTGGGCTTTCCAACCCGCAGCCGGCGAACAATGATCCCGCGGCTGAAAAGGCCAAGCATTGGTGGGAAAAGGCCGGGGACAGCATTGCTGACTGGTGGAACAAGCCGCTCAAAGACAAGCTGCATGACATCAGCGATGTTACCGGAAAGGCAGCTACAGTCTGCACTATTGCCGCCGGGCTGCTAGCCCTGACTGGTGTTGGCGCACCGGTGGCTGCTGCTCTGTTTACGGCTGGGCAAGTGTTAACAATTGCTTCGGCGTCAACTGATATTGCCTCAAACGGCATGAAACTATACGACGGCGATATTGGTTGGGGCGAGTTTATAGTTGAAACTGGCTTTGACGCTTTGTCAATTGCAGGCGCACGCGGATCATTAGCCGGTCTCTCCAAGGCTTCTAATATCACGCTTCGATCCAGCGCCGGTGAAATCAAGCAAGCTTTTAAAGCTCCAACTGAAAGCACCATGAAATATGTGCGTGATGAAACTTTGAAAGAACTTTTCCCGAGCCGTACCGATAACCTTTATGACGCCGCTAAAGAGGCCAGCCACAGCGGTCTAAAATACGCTGCACAGGTGGTTGACAGTCGTTACCAGGGCAAACCTATGCCTGTTTTTGACCCTTACGAGTCTATTTTCAAGCCATTTGATAAAAGTATACGTGGCCCGTTTGCTGAGGTTTCGCCGCTACCTGACCCATTCAAAAAGGATGAGTAGTTCGACCGCAACAAGTGGCCTGGCTTAGCTGGCTTAGATAGATCGGGTGACCGTTATGGCTGCCCAGCTACATTAAGCAGCTTGGGTAGCCTGGGCAGCCGTAGCCTGGGCACCGAAAGTCACCTGGCTGCTTAGCTTTCTGTGCTACCTGTGGTATTTGACTCTATGCGCTCTCAGTTCGACGGCGCTCTGCTCTCTGCGTTATCCGCCGACGGCGCTCTGCAGCATAAAGGCGCAGCAGCACAGAGCAGCACAGATAAGTGCAGTAGTACCCGCTGACTAGCATATCGGCGGTACACGCATGGCGTCCGCGCAGTATCCGGGCAGCGCCTGCACGGTATCTGCACGACGCCGGCACGGAGCCTACATATTGTGCGCTGCGTCTGCAGATACTGACATTTCATCCCTTCCCTATAAAACCCCATGGAATTTTTATAGGGAAGGGATGATTTTGTCTGTATTTGTACCCAGTCTGTATTTGTGCACAGCCTGTATTTGTCTGCCGTGCCTGTTGTGCCTGTGTTTACTTGTAGGGCACAACCTCAAGCTTGCCCTCTACAAGTTCCCCAAGGTAAATGTGCTTTGCCGAGCTGTAGCCCTGCTCCTTGAGCTGCTGCTTCACCCATGCCTTGTCTTTGTTGGCAAGCGCTAGACCAAGGCTGATGATCTGGCCATCGCTAATGATCGGCAGCAGCGGAATCTTGCTTTGTGCACCACGCTGACGGATGATCAGATTACCGTTTGCCTCCATAATGCCAACCTTCACATCGCGAATACTGGAGATGTTCTCCTCACGCAGGCAACGGCTTACCTGCTCGGCACGCAAACCAACCCTGGCGCAATTGGCGACTTTCAGTTCGCCGTCGTAAATGATGACTTCCGGCTGGCTTGAGATAGCCCGCCTAAAGGTCTTGTTACTGCTTATCAGTAGCTTTGCCGAGATCACCACAAGCGACCAGATAAGCGCAAGGATCAGGAATTGCAGCACGGAGACTGAAGAGTTGTAAATGACGCCGCCGATAATTCCACCCAGCACAAAGTTCTGACCCTGGTTAAGCGGAGTATTTACCGAAAACTCATATTTCCCCATAATGTTAATCTGAATAATCATTACGAGGATACCAAGCACAAACTTAATTGCGGTTAGCGTATAGAAATCCATGTCAGTGCTTCCCATCCACATAAACGTTGTGGTCAATAATGTGCGTACGCTCAAGCGTGTAGGAGTTGTTGTCTTCGTTCAGGTGAACGCGGTAATTCTCGTCTTTAAAACGCACAATAATGCCGTCTTTTAGACTGGTTGAATTTACCAGTACTTCGTCTGTGGAGATTTTTTGATCCTGGGCAACGCCCTTAACGAAAAGCACTAACTGCTTTGACTGGGCCGCTTGGTCACTCAGGTCTAGATATTGCTCGGTCTGAATCCCCACCAGCACCAGCGAAAGAATCAGGGTACCTACACCCAGATCCCGCCAGCGGGTGCGCATCCTGTCGCGCATGTAAAGCACGCTGAAAACCAGGCACACTAGTAGTAGCGCCAGGATCGAAATCACTCGCATGGTCCAGTCAGTCGACTGCTGCGAGATGATGTAATCAAGGGTATAAAAGTCCATTTGTCACTTCGGTTTCGGCTCTAGTAGGTCCCCGCAGTTGGCAGGGGCGGACGACGTCACAGGCAAAATCATCCCTTCCCTATAATTTTTCCATGGGGTTTTATAGGGAAGGGACGAAATCTCAGTATTTGTGAGGCATTTCCTTTGGCGACCCCCGCCAGGCCCTTATTCCTGCTACTTCCTACACCGACGTCGGCCCTTTCAGCCAGCGCTCCCGGCAGCACCAGCACTACCAGCCCTACCAGCACTCCCAGAAGCACCAGTACTACCAGCCCTACCAGCGCTCCCGGCAGTGCCAGAAATTCCGGCAGGAATCTGGAAGTACTCCAGGTAGGCCACAAAACGATCCTGCGCACTCAGGCAAGTGTCAGTGAGGAAACCATTTTCGTCGCCCCAACGTTCCAGGCCGCGATAGTAGAAACCTTTGAGGTCGTCAGTAATTATGAACGGCACGATCCCGGCCGCCAGGCACTGATGCAGCATGAGCAGCCGCCCCACGCGTCCGTTGCCGTCTTGAAATGGGTGGATGCGCTCAAAGCGCACATGCCAGTCCAGAATCTGTTCCAGCGTGGCAAGGCGGTTGGCGGCGTCGAACAAGGGGGCCATGTGTTTGGCGACGTCGCCGGGGGCACTGGTCTCATGCATGGCCACTTCGTTGGGCACCCGCTTATAGTCCCCGACGGCGAACCAGTCCAGGTCAGAGTGGGTTGTACCCTGCTTGAGAATGCGGTGCAGATCCTTTACGTAGGCTTCATTAATAGGTGAACCGACGGCGTCGATAACGCGATCGATGGCGCGAAAGTGGTTGCGGGCCTCAACGATGTCATCTACGCGCAGGCCGTCCCCGCCAACTGTTGAGGTTTCAAAAATGAGGCGCGTCTGTTCCTGGGTGAGCTGGGACCCCTCGATATGGTTGGAGTTGTAGGTCATCTCCACCTGCAGGCGGTGGTAGATTCCGCCGCGCACACCCGCCGCACGCTCCTGACGAAGCCTGGCCACCAGCACTTGTTTGTCGCCGTCAGTGGGGATTACAGAGGGTGTCATTGGGCAATTATCACATGAGCCTAGGGTGCGACCAACAAACACAGGCATGAAACATGCAAACACACACAAATACAGGCACAAATACAGACAAAATCATCCCTTCCCTATAATTTTTCCATGGGGTTTTATAGGCAACGGACGAAATCTGCGTATCTGTAAGTCAGTGCCTTCGCAGGGCATGCCTCCAATCTGCACACTTTGACGTAAAAACATGTTAATGGTTGAGGCTAAATCCATATCCAGCTCCACATAAATACGGCTTCATGTTTTAAATCTGCGTCCACTAATACATTAAAAGCCACTATTGCCACACATAAGCCTTCTTATTCTTTCGTGATATGCGCAGCTATCATGGAAGCAACCGCAAGGAATGAGAGCCGGGCGGTGCAGTTCGGCGTCTGGAATTCGCTCAAAACTCACCCGACGCCGGAAAGCCACCCCGCCTCAGAAAGTCACCCAGCGTCGAAAACTCACCCGGAAAGCCACTCCCAAAAGTCACTCGAAAAATCACCCAAAAAGTCAGGTACAGCAAAGATGCCAAGTCAAAACTCCACTCCTTCGCCCGCCTCCCCCGCAGCCTTCAACTGTGGCTCACGCAACACGCCCGCCTCTGCCGCTTCTTCGCCCTCCGCAGCTGCCTCCCCTACCGCTTTCAACCGCGACTCGCGCGACTACTGGAACCACCGCGCCGCCACCTTCACCCGCACCGCCACCTGCGACTATGAACTTTGGCTGATGCGCCTGCTCGCCCTGGATCCCGCCGACACGCTGCTGGACATGGGCTGCGCAACCGGCACTTTGGCAGTTCCCCTGGCCCGCGCCGGTCACCGCGTGCACGCCTGCGATTTTGCTGAGGCGATGCTGGCCATTCTCAATCAGCGCGCCGCCCAGGAGTCCTTGCCTATCACCCCGCATCTTTTGGCCTGGGATGATGATTGGCAGGCGGCCGGCCTGGGCGAGAACAGCGTGGATGTGGCTTTTGCTTCGCGCTCACTAATGGCCGCTGACGTGCAGCCTTACATTTGTAAGCTTGATTTGGCGGCGCGCGCGAAGGCGGCGGTGGTTGTGCCCGGGGGCTCGCTGCCTTCTGCGGATCCCCAGCTGCTGGCGCATTTGGGCCGGCCCGCCGCGCCGCCACGCGCTGTGGAGTCCGTCAAGCGGGTGCTTGCGGATTTGGGTCGGGTTCCGGTTTTGTCAACGACGACGACGCTGCGGCCCATGCGTTTTGCTTCCTTTGAGGAGGGCTTGGCTAATTTGCGCCGTTTAGCGGGGCCGGAACCTTTTAGTGCGCAAGAACAAGAGCTTTTCGACGCCTACGCCGTCGAGCATTTCCAGCAGGTGCCCGGCGCGATGCCCACGAAACAAGACTGGCACAAATCTCAAAGTGAGCGCCCCCAGAAACAATCAGCCGACTCCTTTGGCGTCGAAGCTGAAAACCACTGGGTGCTGGACTATGACCTGCCCGTGACCTGGAAGTTTATCGGCTGGCGCACGGACGGCACCGCCTGGCAATAGACGCTTATTCCATGCCGGGGCGACGGCGCCCAGCTTTGAGCTCGGAACGTTTCTTTTTGTCTGCCAGGCGGCGCATTTTAGCTGCGCGACTGGGCTTGGTGGGACGGCGCAGTCGGGGCGGGGCTAGTGAGGCGCGCAGAACTGCGGCTAGTCTTTCGCGCGCGGCCACGCGGTTGTGACGCTGGGAGCGGTGTTCGGCGGCAGTAACGGTTAGAACGCTGCCGTTGAGGCGTTCTCCCAGGTGAGTCAGAGCTCGCTGACGCTGGACATCGTCTAGGGCGGTGGTTGTGGCCAGGTCAAGGCTGAGCTGCACGCGCGAATCAGCAGTGTTGACTCCCTGACCACCGGGACCTGAAGCGTGGGAGAAACGCTCTGTTAGCTCACCAGCAGGAACAACCAAGCCATGCGGGCAGCCCGGGCCGGGCGCAATACGCAAATCTTCCATAGGATCAGTTTGCCACTATCCAAGTTGACCTTATTCATCTGTCTAAAAGTGACTACAAGAGCACTAGGCAGCTTGTCACTACAATTGCTATCACCATCATAAACGGCAGCGGATCTCCTACCAGATAAGAATCAGGGGTAGACTTTCTTTATGGGTACTGGCTCTAACCCGCCTCGATTTCTCTTCGCGATAGCCGACCTCCTGATTAAAGGGGCAGCTCTAACAGGCGCCCCTTCAGTCAATGGCGCACTTTCGTTAATCAAAGGTTTTTACGAGAGTTGGCCTAGGTTTGCCGCGCTAGGCAAGAAGGATAAAGCGGTCGACACTCTTGGAAAGAAAATCTCCTCTCGTTTGTCGGTTACGTTGAATCCAGCCAGGCGTAAGTACGTGGAAAAAGGTCTCAGTAATGAAATATTGGATGGTGTAGTTACTGAGGTAGAGATATTCCTTAAAGAGTCCTCCAATGACGGCGAGCTAATTATAGCTGCCGTTAAAGACCCTGATCATTTCGAAAATCTTCTTATCAGCCGCGCCATAAAATATCGTAAAAATGTGGATGAAAAGGCAAAACCTTATTTCGATGAGTTAGTAAGAACTATAGCCCAAGAGTTTATCTCTTTAACTCCAGGATCTTTCCGTTTCTACGACGAAGTAGCCAAGGCACTGCTGGAAAAATATGATGAAGAACCTGAGGGTATTCAGAATCTTAATGCCAGCACGATCAAGCCAGAAAGCGATATTTCAGAAATAAAAAATAAGGGTCACTTTTCTCAATCTAGAATCCGCTTTGGTAGCCGCCCTATGGAAACAGCTGGGTTTATTTCAAGGCAAGAGCAAACTGAATTGGTAGAGACAATCTTCTCCACCACCACACCACGCACGGTTCTTGTAGGAATGCATGGCTGCGGGAAATCACAGCTCGCTGCTACCATTGCGAACCAATGCATAGATAAGGACTGGCCACTTGTGGCTTGGATCAATGCCGACTCTCGCCAGAGCATTATTGGAAGCCTTTCTGAGCTTGGACTACAAATGGGCGTGGACACAACAGATAAACGTACCCCTGAGATACTTGCTAGGCGCTGCCTTAACGTGTTGGAGTCAGCAGAGGAAGCAGAACGCCTAATTGTCTTTGATAACGTCGAGCATGCTGATGATTTAAAAGGACTTGTTCCCCAAGGCTCAGGTTTACGTACACTGATTACGACGACAAAACATCTCGATTGGGAACAGCTCAACTGGAAGGCTATCCACATTGGCGTATTTGAACGCGAGCAGTCAATTAAAATACTGCTTGAACGAACTGACCAAACTGACCACGATAACGCGAACGCTATCGCCGAATCTCTAGGTGACTTACCGTTAGCGCTCTCCCAGGCTGCCGCAACGATTAAGCGCACTCAATGCGATTTCAGTAGCTATCTAAACAAGCTAAATGTGTGCTCATTAGAGGAGAGTGTCCGCCGCCTAGATGGTGATGATTACCCTGAGGCCGTCGCAACCGCTCTGCGGCTTGCTTTCCAATCAGCACTAGAACAAATTGGAAAAGAAAACTCTCATTGGAAAAGGATCGCCAGCAACCTTCTTGATGTCTTATCTCTACTCAAGGCCTCTGGCATACCTAGGCGTTGGTTGGAAAATACTTCCATCAAATCTTCATCCAATCTTTTATTAGACTCCAACGAGGCACTAAATTTGCTTGTCGAGTTTTCAATTTGTCAGCTCTCGGACTCTAATGATCATAAGCCTAAAGTTGGGCTACACCAACTTCAGAGTCAAGTCATACGGGAAAACTGGGATAGCCGGCAAAGAAAGCATGCTGAACTGCATACGGTGGAGCTACTTACTTCAATTGATACTAACTGGCTGCAAAATACAGCAAATAAAGATAGACGTCAAGACGCCATTGACCTTGCCGACCAGTTGCACTCACTGTATAAACAAGATTATTCGCGCAATTTATTTTTACATTCAGATCTTGGAGAGATTATTACATCCACTTTACAGTATTTAACAGAACTCGGATCCCCAAAGACAGCCATCTCCCTATCTAGTGTTATAGAATATATCGATAAAACCTTCAAGTCAGATCGTTTAGACATCATCATAGATGCTCGCAACAACCTTGCAGACGCCTACCGATCAGCAGGCCTTATTGATGAAGCTATCACAATATATAAGAATAATTTCAACGACAACTTGCGCGTTCTAGACAGACCTCATGCGACCCTTATTTACAATAATAAGCTAGCAGACGCCTACCGCTTAAGCGGACTTTTTGACAAAGCCATTCCTTTATATAAGAGAGTAATCGTCGACAGCATCGACATTAAGGGACCTGAACATCCAGACACCTTCACCTATCGCATTTACCTTGCCTGCACTTACGAGCGCGCAGGGTACTTCAACAAAGGAATTGATCTGTTCAAAAAAGTAATCACCGATAGTATTATCACCCTAAAATCTGGCAACCAATGCATTCCTGTTGTTCTTAATGCCTTAAATGGTCTTGCATGTGCCTACAAATCTGCAGAACGTTTAGGTGATGCAACCACTCTTTTTGAAGCAGTAGTCGATGAGCGTACGCGAATCTTAGGGCGAACCCACCTTGACACTCTCATCTCTCGCAACAATCTTGCAGGGGCATACGCATCAGCCGGGTGCCTAGACAAAGCCCTAAAGCTATATAAGGAGGTCATCTATGACCGCATAGCTAGTTTGGACCCAAATCACCCCGCGCTTCTTGCTTCCTACAATGGTCTAGCAAGCACTTATCAAAATGCAGGTTATATAGCTAAACCTATCGGCCTATTTAAAGAAGTAGTCGATGAGCGTACGCGAATCTTAGGGCGAACCCACCTTGATACTCTCGCCTCTCGCAATAACCTTGCAGGGGCATACGCATCAGCCGGCTGTCTAAATAAAGCTATCACTCTGCTTGAAGCGGTGGTCACTGATAGTAAATGCGTTCTAGGACCTAACCATGTTCAAACCCTTGCCTTTCGTAATAACCTTGCAGGGGCATACGCATTAGCCGGGCGTCACATTGAAGCTATGACCTACTATCAGGAAGTCCGGACTAATAGCCTGCACAAGTTAGGAGAAAACCATATTCAAACACTCATTTCTCGCACCGGTATCGCCAACCTCTATCAAAGTGCAGGAGACATCGACAGAGCTATACAAATGTTCGTAAATTTACTCACTGATTGCCACAAAATTCTAGGTACCAACCATCCGTACACTCTAACTTCCCGCAATAACCTTGCGGAGGCTTATAAAGAGGCAGGGCGTCTCGATGAAGCCATCCCGTTGTATAAGGAAAACTTATCTATCGCCCTACGCGCCCTAAGCCCTAACCATCCGTATATATCTTCTTTCCGCAATAATCTTGCAGACGCCTATCGAGAAGCAGGAAACCTTGACGATGCCGAGGCACTGTTTGCTTCACCTGCTGATCCTGACAAAACATACACAGACTAATATCGGCAGGATTAGCAGCACCCTTATCCAAGACAGACCACCCCCTCACTAAGCACCTCTTCGCTGAGCGACCCCTTAAAGCAACTCCCCCACGCGCGCCTTGAGCTGGGGCAATACTTCTTCGTCGAACCAGGGGTTTTTCTTCATCCAAATCTGATTACGCGGCGAGGGGTGCACCAGCGGGAAGTAGGTGGGCAGATAGTCGCGATAGTCGCGCACTACCTGGGTCAGCGAGGTGGAAGACTTCAGGTGCAGGTAGTGCTTGGTGGCGTAGCTTCCCACCAGGATGGTTAGCTCCAGGTCGGGCATGAGCTCCAGCAGGCGCGGGTGCCATTTTTCAGCGAATTCTTTGCGCGGCGGCAGGTCCCCGCTTTTGCCGGTGCCGGGGAAGTAGAAATCCATGGGGACAATGGCCAGTTTGCCCGAGTTGTAGAAGGTTTCGCGGTCAATGCCCATCCATTCGCGCAGGCGGTCGCCGCTGCGGTCATTCCAGACGATGCCGCTTTCTTCCGCGACGCGCCCGGGCGCCTGCCCCACGATCATGATTTTGCACTGAGGACCGGCGTAGAACAGCGGCTCCACCCCGCGCTTGGTGTACTCGGCGTTGGCCGGGTCTGCCGCAATGGCTTTGGCGATTGCTTGGAACTGAGGATCGGTAATCTCGGGAGTCATATTTCCACCCTAGACCCGTTTTAATTCGCGCACACCGGTACACGTCAAGACGTCCCGATACACTGTGGTTATTAAGGACGACGGCGCCCGCCCCGGTGCCAGCGTCATCTCTGGGTGCCGCATTGGCGACGTAACCCGGGCGCGGCGTTGCTCAGGCTTAGCGTTGCCGGCGTCGCCCCCACCTGCACACCCCAGCGATACACCCGCGAAAACTAGTGAAACCAGCAAGGAGCAGCCATGCAAGCTGACAAGATCGAAGCCGTCATGTCTGAATTTTTGGGCGAGGGCTACCGCATTGTTGGCGACGACGGCGCCCTGTCCCCCGCGATTGAGTGGGTGGATTGGGTTTGCGACCCTGACGACGACGACAACGACGACGGCGATGGCGACGAGGACGAAAAGGTTGAGGTCACCTTCCAAGATGGCTCTACCTGCACCTTCGATAAAGGCGTGCCCATGCGCCAAATCTGGCACGAATACGCGGACTAGTCTCTAGCGCAAACCAACACAAACCGGCCCTGGTTTGGCCTTCCACAGGGGGGCCAAACCAGGGCTTTTGCCTGCACAAAGCCCCTAAGTTTTGTTCTGTAAAACCCTCTTGCACCCCTAAGTTAACACTGTTAACCTACTTCCCGGCGCCAAAAGTTAACAGTGTTAACCAACTGGAGGAAACAGTGAACACCACACCGCCAGCCTTACTGGCTCGCGACATTCACAAAACTTACGGATCCAACCAGGTCTTGCGTGGGGTCAGCCTGCGCGTAGAGCCAGGCCAAATCTTGGGTCTGCTGGGCCGCAACGGTGCTGGAAAATCAACCTTTATCACCATCGCATGCTCACTGCGCCGCGCCGATTCGGGAAGCGTGGCCATCTGCGGCGTCGACCCCACCCAAAACAACGTTGGCGAGCTAATCGGCTACGCCCCGCAAGAACTGGGCATTTACCCGGATCTAACCGTCGCGCAAAACCTTGGCTATTTCGGCCGCCTGCACGGGCTGGGCCACCGCACCGCCAAGGCACGCAGCGAAGAAGTTATGGAAATGCTGGGCCTGACAGGAAAAGCCAATCAAAGCGCCAAGCACCTGTCAGGCGGCCAGCAGCGTCGCCTGCACGCAGGCATGGCTATCATGCATCGCCCGAAACTGATTTTCATGGATGAGCCAACTGTTGGCGCTGACGTGGAAGCACGCAGTCAGATTCTAGACACTGTCAGGCACTTAGCGGCAGAGGGTGCCGCCGTCGTCTATACCTCCCACTACCTGGCCGAATTTGAGGAGCTGGGGGCCGACGTCGCCGTTTTAAACCAGGGCCGCCTGGTAGCCCAGGGCTCGCTGGAGCAGATCGTGGCCACCTACGGGCAGGTTCCTGTGCAGGTGCACGTGCCTCAAGCTGACCTGCACAGCGCCTATCTGCAGATCCTCAAGGAGAGCGACGCCGAGGATCGCGCCCCAGCCACACCCCCGGCCCCGCAGGAAAACAGCCCCAAGGAGAACGAAAATGAAGCCGCTTAAACAACTCAAACAACTAAGCGCCGTTGCGGGCCTGAACCTGCGCCTGCAGCTGCGCGACCCGGCGCCCACGCTGGTTTTGACGGTGATTCCGCTGGTGCTGATCCCGTTCATGATGCCCGCTTTTAAGGCGATGCTGCTAACCGACGGCTACCGGGGCGTTTCCGGGGCCGAGCAGGCGGTGCCGTCAATCGCGGTACTGTTTTCGTTCCTGGCTGTGCAAAACATTATTGACTCGTTTTTTAATGAGCGCAGTTGGGGGACCTGGCAGCGTCTGGAGGCCTCGCCGCTGTCGCGCCCCACGGTGCTGACGGGCAAGGCGCTGGTGGCTTACATAATTCAAAGTGCGCAGATACTGGTGGTTTTGTCTCTGGGAGCAATTATTTTCGGCTTTGATCCCAAGGGTTCGCTGCTGGCATTGGTGGCAACTTTGCTCAGTTTTTCGGCGGTGCTGGCGGCGTTGGGTGTGGCCATTGCGCTGTGGACGCATAGCCGAGACACGGCCTTGTCACTGTCTAATATTGTGGGGATGCTGGCGGCCGGTATTGGCGGGGCTTTTTGCACGGTTTCGTCTTTTCCTGATTGGGCTCAGGATGCCGCGCGCGTTTCGCCTGCTTATTGGGCGATCGACGCGATCCACAAGGTGAGTTTGGATGGGCAGGGTTTTGCCGATATTTGGCCTAGCTTGGCGGTTTTGTGGGGATTTTTCGCGGCAATTGCGGCCCTTGCCTTGGTACAGTTTCGTTATAGGCAGGAGTAACCCCAGCATTTGAGCGGAGAGTCTATGGCGTCGTCGAAATCTCGTGCGCTTACACGCGACATTATTTTGTCAGCCGCGCTGGAGTTGGTTGACGACGCCGGACTTTCTGCCCTGTCGCTGCGGAGCTTGGGCAAGCGCCTGGGGGTTTCGCAGGCCGCGTTTTACCGCCATTTTCCTGATAAGGCGGCCCTGCTGGAGGGTATTTGCGAGCAGCTTTGGCGGCTAACTTACGAGCGTTTTTTGGCTCTGGTTCAAGGGGCCGACGGCGTTCACGACGACGCCGCACCGGGCGCCCCTGCCAGGCCAGATCCAAACCCTGATACCGAGCCTGGCTCAAGCCCGACTACCACCCCACAAACACCCCCTGACCAGGCCTTGCAGGCGCAGGAATATATTCGCCAGTACGCGAACTGCCTGCGCGCCACTTTGCAGGATCACCCCAACACTGTCATTTTGCTGATGACCCACCCGATTTCCACGCCTGAGCAGCTTTCCCTGCTGGCCGGGGTGCTTGCTTCGCTGGCTCGCAGCGGTTTTACGCCCACTACGGACACGTTGGCGCTGATCACGTCGGTTTCGGTGTACACCACTGGTTTCGTTGCCGCCGAGGTAGTGCCGCCTGCTGGAACAACCGACGACGCCGTCGCCAAGCCAGGCAGCGCCGCCCCAACCGCAGCCCCCACTCCAGCCGCAGCCTCTGGCGGGGCCGACGCCGTCGCCACTGGCACAGAAGACCTCATGGCCGTCAGTGCCATGCTTGACCCGGCTGACGCAGCCGCCTTGCAACCGCTGATCGGCGAGGTTTTGGCCGGAAAATGGGATTTCAGCGCCCAGTTTGAGCGCGGCTTGGAAGCTATTTTGCGCGGCTGGTAGTCGGGCCGCCGCCAGGACAAAATCGCCAAACGCAACCGACAACCAGCCAACGCCCGCTAACCAGAACATTTGAAAAGGAACACGCAAATGGGAAATATCGACAAGTATCGCGGCTGCCTGCTGGGCGGGGCTGCTGGTGACGCGCTGGGTTATGCGATTGAGTTTGACCGCGAGGAGGCGATTGCTGCGCGCTACGGTTCGCGCGGTATCCGCGACTACCAGCTAGACGAGCGCGGCTTGGCGCCGTTTTCTGACGACACGCAGATGACTTTGTACACCGCCAACAGTCTGCTGTGCTCGCTGGCTGCGCTCTCAGCCCAAGCCTCTTGCGGAGCCCAGGCCTCTGGCGGCACCCAAGCCTCTGGCGATGGCCCCACTCTGGTGTCTCCCACCCTGGCGCCCCCCACCGCGCTTTCTGCTTGCGCCCCAGCGCCCCCTGCCCTGCCATCCCCCGCTGCGCTTGCCACTTACGCCCCAGCCCAAATGGCCCAGTTCTATGTGGAGTGGATGTATACGCAGGTCAGCCCCTACCCGCTAGCTGAACCCAAAGCCTGGATTTCCAGCCTACCTGAGCTTTTTGCCTCGCGCGCACCGGGCGTAACCTGCATGAATGCTTGCGAGGCCATGGCTAACGGCGCCAAAGCTGTAAACAATTCCAAGGGATGCGGCGGGATTATGCGCATGGCGCCGGTGGGGCTAATCAACACTTGCCCGAGCTTTTCCGGCGTCGAGCTGCAACGCCTAGGCGCGCAATTAGCTGAGCTAACCCACTGCCATGAGCTGGGCTGGATGCCGGCCGGGGTGTTTGCCCATATTGTCAGCCTCCTGTCCCACGACGAGGCTAGTTCAGTGCGAGAGGCTGCCACGCAGGTGTTGAACACTTTGCCTGAAGCTTTCCCCAACGCGCATTATCTTGGCCAGTTGCAGGAGCTGCTGCGTTACACGCTGCGCCTGGCGGACAGTGACATGCCTGATTTGGAGGCGATTCACGCCCTGGGCGAGGGCTGGGTGGCTGAGGAGGCCCTGGCCATTGGTTTGTTGTGCTCGCTGCGCCACGAGGATGATTTTGCAGGGGCCATCACCTCGGCGGTCAACCATGGTGGAGACAGCGATTCCACGGGGGCTATTGCTGGCAATATTGTCGGCGCACACCTGGGCCTGGCTGGGATTCCACAGCGTTATCTGGAGCATTTGGAGCTGCGCGACACGATCAGCAAGATCGCTGATGACCTGTTCACCGGCCCGCAAGCCTCCCCGGATCTCTACTTTCCGCCTATCAGCCCCGACGGCGACGGCGTCTAGCCCCGGTGCGCAAGGACGACGGCGCCCGGGGTCACCACCCAGCCTGAGCGGCGTCGTCGTTAACAGCAAGTAACCAATATTCGAACCATTAGAAGGAGGCAGGTAATGCTGGAAAGTAAAAAGGAGGCGCTGTTATCTGAGCTGGTGGCGCAGCTGTGTGCGGAGCGTAATTTTGCTTTCCCCCAGGTGCAGGGCTTTGATGAGCTGTGGCAGCATTTCCGCGCCTTGGTTAACACCCGAGAGCCTGCGCCTATCTCTCATTTTTGGTTGGAAAAGCAGGATGAGTTGCTGTCTGGTTTGCTGGCGGAAGGCGGTATTTCTAGTCTCGACGACGCCGCCGTCAGCCCGCTTAATCCTCGGATTCGTCTGTGGCAGGGTGACATTACCCGCCTGAAAGTTGACGGCATTGTTAATGCTGCCAACAGTCAGATGCTGGGGTGCTGGCAGCCGGGACATTTTTGTATTGACAACGCTATCCATACTTTTGCTGGCGTGCAGTTGCGTCTTGAATGCGCGCAGCTGATGCAGGTTCAGGGTCATGAGGAACCTACTGGGCACGCCAAAATCACTGGCGGCTATAACTTACCGGCTAAGCATGTGCTTCACACGGTTGGGCCGATCTATAACCCGGCACTGCCAGACATTGGGAAATATAAGCTGATGAGCAGCTATTTACAGTGTCTAGATATGGCGCAGGAAAACGGTTTGAAGTCGCTGGCTTTTTGCTGCATCAGCACCGGCGTGTTTGGCTACCCCAAGGAGCCTGCGGCAAAGGTTGCGGTTGACACTGTGCAGCGCTGGTTGGAGGCAACCCAGGCGCAGATGGATGTTGTCTTCAACGTCTTTGGTGACGAAGATTTGCAAATTTACCGCAGGCTTTTGGGGTTCTAGGCCTTAGAGCCGCAGCACCACAAAAAACTGAGCGTCTCAGCGCAGGCAGAGGCTTGAGCGCCTCAGCGCAGGCCCGCAAATGCAGGCCCGCCTATCGGCGCTGGCCCGCCCCTATCAGTTCTGGTTAGCTGTGGGTATGTACATCATTAGTTCAAGGCTATCCATGATTTGACTCATTGATTTGTTGAACTTTTCGTAGTTAGTGTTTTGGAATTCTTCGTTTGCGCAGGCAACCATAGCATTTACGTAGTCGGCCTGATTGTAGAAGGTTACCACCACGGGCACGTCAATAATTGTTAGCACACCCCGAATAGAAATAGCTTTAGCCTCAGGGATCTGTAATATTTCTTCCGGTTGACTAATCTGGATTGGCAACCCGTCCACTAGGATCTCGGTTTTTTTGAAATAGCCATAAACCCCGTGTACCGCTTTTAATAGCTGTTGCCACGAAACCGGGCGGGTGAGCCGGTAGTTGGCATGGATCCAGCCCTTTTCTTCTTTTTCACGAATCAAAATCATTACAGTTCTCCATCCGCTCTTGGCTCAGCATGCAGGCTTGCGACCAGCTACTATGCGGCGCAGTTCGCGCTGCAGCACAGCAAGCTAAGGCCGCAGCACACAAGGCCTGCGCTGTAACGCGACAATCCTGCACCGCAACGCACAAGCCCACGCCGCAACGCCGCCTACCTGCCAGCTTTGAGTTGTTCCTCGGGCATATTCATGGCTATTTCCATATTGTCAATGAATTTGCCAATGAATTTGTTGTAGTGCTCGTAGTCCAGGTTTTTTAGTTCTTCATTGTTGCACTCAACATAGACGTTGATGAAGTGGACTTGGTTGTAGAAAACAATTTCTACATTAGTCCTAGCCACCATTAGCAATCCACGAATTACAATATTGCGGTCTTCAGGGATCTTGAGAATGTCTTCAGGGGTTTTAATTTCAATCGGCTTATGGTCGACCAGGATTTCAACATTAGCGAAGTAATGCCAGGCTTCGTAAACCCCTTGTAGCATCATTTCCCATGAGGCCCGGAAAGTTAGGTTGAAGGTAGCCCGTAGCCAGCCGTCGTCCTCACGATGACCCATGAACAGCATGGTTCCTCCTAGCCAACCGCGTCGATGGCGGCTTTGGCGTCAGCTAAGCTAACCCCGGTGCGGTCTCGGTAAATTTTGATGGCGTTGATTTTTTTGCCCATCCGCACTAGGTGGAGTTCTTCGGGGGTTAGTTCCAGCCAGGCGGCGGCCTCGTAATCTGCAGCCCCTGCCCCGACGACGCCGTCGCCGGCCCCGTAGGTACCCGGAGCGTACTCGCTAGCGTCACCATAGGCGCCCGGCTGGCCGTAATCACTGGTTCCCGTCTGGCCGTAACTGACCCCTAGACGCAACTCCAAGCTCCTGACCTGCGCTTTTAACCGGCGGTTTTCATTGCGTAAGCGCTCAATTTCTGCGGCCTGATCAAACCATTTACCCATAACGTTCCCTTACATACCTATCAAGCGCAGCAGGCTTGCGCCCGCCGCAATATTTAAAAATTTTCTAGCGCTTTTGAGCTGGCCTTAGCGCCAGTGCAAGCCGGCCTTACCATCACTCTAAGTTAGCCTTATCGTCGCTCCAGGCCGGCCTTACCATCACGCTAATCTGGCCTCACAGCCAACCTATTTGGAGCTTTCTGATTTCTCAGCACCCTGCGGGCGCTCAGAGCTTGGCGCCGGCTCTACCCAGTTGGCCAATATGCCGCCGGTTGGGTCTTTGAAGGCCGCCAACAGATCTTTGAATCTCATGCCGGCCACATGCGAGAACTGGTTGAGCTCGTAGTGGTCAG
>ERZ773213.39-NODE-39-length-101445-cov-16.974692_pt1 | contig 101445 bp, 110 predicted proteins | sample MGYA00580996_ERZ773213 | MGnify/ENA primary metagenome ERZ773213 (study PRJEB29015, sample SAMEA2738152) | human oral metagenome | biome: human oral; feature: human-associated habitat; material: saliva | place: China | collected 2197 ...
AGTAATCATAGATTACGAGGGAATACCACCAGATAACTAATGACAGGGGCGCATGTGCCCCTGTTTTTTATGCTTTTAATTAGCGTCATTTGATTTTTCTATATTGAATCACTACAATAAATATATGACAGAAAGTATAATGAATATATTAGTGAAATCAGTATCCAGGCAAATTGTCGGGAGTATAACGAGGTGAAATATGTCTATAGAAAAGATTTACGATTATTTTAGAAGCTACGACAAAGAAACTTATCAGGTTTTCGCATGTGGAGATGACACGCCGTCAGAACAAGATATAGAAGCTTTTGAGAGCGAGTTCAATATAAAGCTACCGGAGGATTTCAAAGAGTTTACAATGTCTCCGCTTGGTGGTCTATACATGGAAGTAAGAGAAGAAATCTGGCCTATGGCACAGGAGTATGAAGTTGCACCATTCTGGGAGTTTTGCCGCGGAATCATGGTTTACGGCATCTCAAGCGAAGTTCCAGAGTACCTAGACTTACGTGCAAATACAAGGGCTTTCCATGAAAGTGGGCTATCTGACTGCATCCCGTTCTTCTCGGTAATAGGTGACGGTGAGCAGATATTCTGTTTCGATAGAGAAGGCAAGATAGTTGTTTTCGATGGCTATGAGATGCATGATGTTGAAGGCGATTTTGAGAGCTTTTTACTTGGTCAAATCGCTGAGCTAGAGGAACGTAAGGATAAGAAAGTTGAGAAGCTGAAGAATAGAGCTGGCAGATAAGAATTCAGACATTATAGCATCGGCGATAAGATGATACTAAAATTCAGCAGAAATCAGCGTTGAAAACACGTCATATATAAAAGTGGACTAAATTTAAAAGCTCAATCACATATAAAATAAAGGTGGGGGTTGCAAAGGCAAGCCCCCATTCTTACTAATATTAGATTTTTAAATTCTGTCCTATGAGATTCAGTGAAGTAGGTTGACGACTAATCCTCGGTATAGTAGTGGTGGTAATACGTATAAGCTAGCCTATATCCACCGCGTAAGTCGGCTGGTTTGAGGTCTAGTATTTTGTCAAAGATCATCATGCATTGGTCGATTACGTCATCTTCGCTACTACCTTCGGCTAACTCGATAGCTTTTTCAAGATTCCTTACAGCGGCTTTTTTCTTCTCATGGTGAGCGTTGCCTGCCTTTTTAGACTTAAGGGCATAAGAGTAGCCATAACGGCAATACCACATCGCATCACGACTAGCTTCTGGCACGCAATAAGTCTAGAGTCTGAATAGCAAGATCCTCTTGGTCTATATTGTTGTAAGCGCTTGCTAGCATGCCGAGAACATCTTCGCTATATGAACTAGCTTCGGCCTGCTCAAGGAGCTCTATCATGGCTCTAGAACCCTTCATGTTACGGAGCTTATTTAGAGCGAGCACTTGCTTCTCTGTATCGAGCTGCTTAAACTCTTCGATATCAGTAATCACCCTGTCGGATTCAATCTTGCATATGAACTCCTCAAAGTTATCTGCTAATATCTCTTGGCTGTAGTCATCTTCTTGATCAACTAATGTAACCATAGGTTCACCTTCTGGTCCGCACTCGCTATAATCTAGGAATACCATGTCGTGTCCACCGGAGATGGTGTCTGCAATTACAAGGCCAATTGCAGGATATCCCCACTCCTCAAGCCAGAACTCAGTTCCAAAATCACCACAAACGGAACACTCCTTATCCTTATCGATACCATAGATTCCAACCAGATGAACACACAGGTTGTCTGTTGTTACGATGTTATTTACAGGAATACCACCGTTTCGGTGCTTGATAAGCTCGATATAGGACTCTGGAAGCTTATATCCAGTCGCTTTTTCTATATCTAATATATCCCAGCCAGTAGGAGCCTTGCCTGCATAATCATCAGTATAGCCATCAGAATTGTCCCCAAATGATTTCCAGTCAAATTTCTCAAAAGGTTTCATTATATCGCCTCTTAATAATTTCACTTGCTAATAATTTAGAATCTCGTCTCTAGTCATACCCACTAGCTCGTTTACCCATAGTCCGAGAATATCCGAAATAATCCCGTCACATACAAACTCGTCTTCTCCATCTCCGAACTTGCATGTAAATGAAGGCTCTCTGCTGGCAGCTTCGTAAAATTTCTTTGCGTACTCGGGGAGCTTACCAGGATCATACTCGAGCGATAACTTCTTCGCAATCTCGCCTCTAATCTCGTCGAAATCAGTACCTTTCTCATTATATGACTTGCGTGATTTCTCGATGTAACCGCTGCAAAATGCGGATAACAGCTCATCGCTTTTGTAGATGTATTTACAGTTAAAATCCGAAATACATCCCGCATGAATTAGAAATTGAAGTAAATCCTCTATGCTTTCAGCAACTCTTCCGACGCTCCCTTCGCTGCTAATATATCCGATGCTGCCGTCTTCAAGCTTTACATATTCGCCGCCGCTTCCATCGGATGCAAATGTTTCGAACGAGGACGAATATACTTCACCATGCCCCGAATACTCAGTGCCCCTGGGCTTATCGCAGAAAAATATATCGCATTCTCGCATCAGGGCTTCATTTAAGCCTGCTGTTTTCATAATCGCATCCGCTAAATTAATCGTCATATATCTCCCTTAATAAATCGTAATAAGTGCATGTCCTCCGGCTTCGAGCACCTTCTTATAGAAGTCTCGAAGTCCTTCGATGTAATCAGCGATTTCTTCTATTAGCTCATCGACCAAGTCCTCATCATCTTCATCCCATATGTTTGGATACAGGCCAGCACTTGCACAATCTTCCATATTGAAATTTTCAAGAGCTTTTTCATAATCGAAACTCTCGAGCGCCGAAATTATTTCAGGAACACGGTCATTTTTTACACATGCGACGAATTGGCTTAAATCTTCAAATAAGTCTACGCCGATAACTGCCACGCTGAGGGGGTTAGTACTAGACCTCTCATCGGTGCTCACTCCTGTTAGAACGAAGTGCATCACATCCCACATCTTATCAGTATCAAGGAAAATTTCAGCTTCTTCGTTTAAATCTTCAATAGTTTCAAAAACTTCTTCTTTATCATCGAGATTCGCAAGGCGCAGAAGAACGTCGAGGTTTGCGTCATCGATATATTGGTAGTTAGCAATCAATCCCATTGGTTTATCCTCCATCACAAGCTAATTACTGGTTGCTAGCTTAAGCTACAAGATTTACAATACATTTATTATTTAACTGAATTGTACACCTCGCGAGACGAGTTTGGAATACAAACTTTGTAGAATATTGCAAAGAGGTGTATATTTAGTATTGAAATAATTTATAAGGAAAACAGTCTGCGGCTAGAGGCTAAAGAAAATAGAAAGGCATCACATAAATAATATGGATAATAGAGAGGTAAAAAAGCTAGGGTTATACGATGATAGCGTATTCATAGCTGATGGTGTGCAGCTTAGCGGACCTGAGAATATTAAAATTGGTAAGGACGTGAATATCTGGTACAATTCTGTGCTGCGCTCTAGTGGCAAAGATATTGTAATCGGGGACAGAACCAATATCCAGGATGGCTCTGTAATTCATATCGCGACAAATGGCGGGACATACATAGGAGCTGATGTGACAATAGGTCATATGTCGATTATTCACGGCTGTACGATAGGCGATTCGACGCTTATAGGTATGGGTTCGATAATAATGGATGATGCAAAAATCGGGTGTGAATGCATCGTCGGAGCGGGCTCTCTCGTCACTCAGGGTAAAGAATTCCCCGATGGCGTGCTCATAATGGGTCGTCCGGCCAAAGTGATTAGGGAACTCAGCTCTGCAGAAAGAGCGGGAATCGCTGGTGAAGCAGCTTCGTATGTGGAGACAGCTCGTAAAGAGATGAAAAGCATTCGTGATTAGAGAGCCTATGAAGAATCGAAATCGAGCAGTGATGACATGAAAAGCACATTTTTGTGTCATTCGGAACATAAAATGTGCATTTCATTACATCAACGAACTCTATGTGACATACTTATGCTAGTATTTAGACACAATAAGTGTGTTAAATATAAAACCGCCAAAGGGCGCTTAGGATCTCTACCGTGCAGAGGTCCTTTTAATTTTTTGCTTCTAAATTTTAATTCGCATCATAAAATCCGCATTAAAACTAATATTTCTAGGTCGCTCTAAATCGCATTATAAAAACTCTCATAAAAGGGATAATCTCGCTATTTATAGTGCACTTCTTGCATTGTTGTCAGCTCCACAGGAACCATATAATTTACATGAAAGTGAGGTGCGATAGCACCGTGTATAAATGGAAGGAGTTTTAAATGGCAACTAACAATGAAAGAAGTGTAACTTACAAGATTTTGGATCACATCGGGGTACTGGCTACCTATAAGAATAATTGGAGCAAGGAACTTAACCTAATTCAGTGGAACGACAGAACACCCAAGTTCGATATTCGTGACTGGGACTCTGATCACGAGCATATGAGCAGAGGGATTACTTTGCATGAGGATGAGGCTCGGGAACTCTCTAGGCTTCTTGCTGATAGGTTCGAGGATATGCCAGCTTCAGAAGATGAAGGCAATTAGAGCTGGATTTTGAGGTGAGCAATGAATATTAAACGTATTTATAATTGCATCGTCTCGATGCTATGTATAGTGATGCTTCTTGGAACATCGCAGGTTTTTGCGCTAAGTTCAGGTAAAGCTCCTGATGGCAGTGTAAATATCATTCCGCCTGATACGGCTGCGAGACTTCAGTTCAAAGTAACTGGAAGTGGGGCGAAGCTTTCAGCTTTGAAGTCCGGTACTTCAGATACTGCCAATCTATCAAATGGAGAGACTTTTGCCCAAAGTGCAAGGACGGGAGATGAGTACCAGATTAATTACAAGCTGGATAGAGGTGTAATTCTTGAAATTATAGCTCTTGATGGTGGAAAGAATGCGAGCGTGTACGGCGATGTAAATATGAAAGGAGACTCGGCTACTCACTTTATAAATAAAAGTAGCGAGGGGAAATTCATCATTAAGCTGACAGGTGGTCATGCGAATTTCACCATCAAAGCGGTGAAACGCAACGAAGTTGTAAGCGGAGCAGATTCATCTAATAGCGAGTCAGATGGTAATGTGCGTAGTGCCGAGTCGAACATCGTAATGGAAGGCGAGTTTGATAACGAAGCAGGCAGAAGAGGAAATGTTCATAATACTAATACTTTAGAGAGAATACCAGAGTCTGCATCATATGACAATGTCAGTAGAAGGATGACTATGAGCGTAGGGGCAGCAACTCCTAGAGGTGCCTCCTCGTTTAGGTCTGTGGCAGCAAGTTCGGTGACTGAACCAACGAGAGGTACAGTAACATGGCATAAGCAGTACAAGGATAATAACCGTAATCATGCTAGTATATTCAAGGTGAATGTCGATGGGCTTATCCATGATGCGGCATGTGCAGATGGTAAGAACTTTAAAACTGCGGAAGCAGGGCAGGTCGTAACACTTACAAAGCAGGCATCTGATTCTCTGTTTACAAAATTCGCGTACCTTGCCAGTACAGATAAGTGGCAGAAGAGTAATTATGATGAGAAAGAGTATTACTTTGCATTAGTATGTGCCGCTAGAAGAGTTAATGGCAGACCTGCATATGAAAGAGTTAACTCAAGACCGCTAATCAATCGTATGATGCAGGATGCGAAAGCCTACAAGGGCGAAATTCCTGAAAATTTTAAATCATATCTAGCTTATCCAACGAATGGATCGCAGATGATGCTGGCATGGGGGCTAAAACCATATGGAAAGATCGAAGTTGTTAAATCCATCGGCAACAATATCAAGATTGCTGGAGAGTGCAAAGGTACATATTCTCTAGCTGGTGCAGTGTATACCGTCTACGATGAAGGAGGAACGGCAGTCGGAAAACTGACGACAGACGAAAAGGGTAGAACAGGAGCTTTGGAATTGAAGCCTGGTCGATACACTGTAAAGGAGACGACAGCACCTGTAGGCTATGAACTGGACAAGACTGTTTATAAGGTGGAGAGCAAGGCTGAGACTACGAGCACGGTACAGTCGTATGATTCGCCTGTGTTTGCTCCTGTCAAGATTTTCCTTGAGAAAAAAGCTAGTGGTGATAGTTACATGAATCCTAGTGACATGACTGGTGCTGAATTTGAAGTTAAGTATTACGATACTGTTGGACCTGTTGAAAATGCAAAGGTTGTTCGCACATGGAAGCTAAGAACGACTAAGGATGCTTCTGGTAAATACACTGCAGAGCTCAGAGATAAGAACCTCGTAAAGGGCAGTGATCCTCTCTTTGTCACAGAACAGGGAGATGCTGTACTGCCTCGCGGAACAGTGACTATTCGCGAGACTAAGGCGCCAGCGGGATATCTTCTAGATAAGACTGTATACACCAAGAAAATCGATGGTGATGGTGCGGGAGCTGCGGTGTACTTCAACTCAGGAGAGCCATCTTCGCATGTCAACAATCCAGCCATCCCTAAAATCGGAACTAAGGCTATGGACGTTGCGACGGAGGATCCAATTGCAATGTACGGTCTGAAGACTAAGGTTAAGGATGTTGTGAGTTTCTCAAACCTGTATGAAGGAGAAGCGTATACTATCGAAGGTGTTCTGATGGATAAGAGTACAGGAAAGCCTCTTGAACAGAATGGCAGCATGATTACCGCTCAGAAGGAGTTCACGGTTACTGCGCAGAATTCGACGATTTCTGACAGTATTGCAAGCGGAGAGGTGGGGCTCGAGTTCACCTTTGATACTACTAAGCTAGCTGGAAAGGACACTGTTGTCTTTGAGGCACTAAAGTATAAAGGCAAAGAGATTGCGAATCATCGCGATATAAACGATGACAACCAGACACTTCGCCATCCGGAGATTAAAACGAAGGCACATTCAGTTGAGTCTGGCACAAATACAGGTGCCCCTAGCAAGGAAGAGATAATCATCGACAAGGTTAAGTACAAGAACCTTATTATCGGCAAGAAATATAAGGTGACAGGAGTCCTAATGGACAAGGGTAAGAATAAACCTATCCTTGATAAGGATGACAAAGAGATTACTGCAGAAAAAGAATTTACAGCGGAGAACGCAGATGGAGAAATAGAGCTTGAATTCAGATACGACTCGACTATCCGCCAGGATAAGGTGACCGTAGTATTTGAAACATTAACTTATAGAAACGTTCCTGTCGCAGTGCATGCTGATATCGATGATTCTGCGCAGTCTATATACTACCCAGCTATTGGAACAAAGATGACTGGCAAGGGTGGAACAAAGGTTGTTTCGAAGGCAAAGAGTGTATCGCTAGTTGATGTGGTCAAGTACGAGAACCTAATCTCTGGACGTAGTTATACTGTAAAAGGTGTTTTAATGGATAAGAAGGCTGGCAAGCCTTACGAAGAAGATGGAAAAGTTGTGACAGGAAGTACCACTTTTACAAGTGAAGGAAATGGCACAGCATCAGTATCATTTAAACTTAATACGTCCAAGATTGCAGGCAAGGAGCTCGTAGCATACGAAAAGGTGTATGACGATAAAGGGAAGCTCGTTGCAACACATGAAGATATAAATAACCGAGATCAAACAATCAGAGTTGCACATCCGTCAATTCCAAGAACTGGCGATGGTTCACTGCTATATATGTACCTTGGACTATTTATAATGTCATTCATCACCTTAGCTTCGTTGACCGCTATAAAGAGGTGTGTTAGACTTTAACCCATCATTGTAAAGGACGGGTAACACATATGAAGATTGCTTTTCATACGCTTGGGTGCAAGGTAAATCAATATGAAACAGAGGCTATGAAAGAAGAGTTCAGATCCCGCGGTGCAGAAATCGTGGGGGAAGATGAAGCTGCTGACGCCTATGTCATCAATACTTGCACTGTGACAAGCGTTGCTGATAGCAAGTCGCGAAAATATATAAGGCGAATGAAGAAGCTCAGCCCTGATTCCGTGATGGTGGTTACAGGATGCTATGCTCAGACCGCTAGCGAAGAGCTTGAGGCCATGCCTGATGTTGATATCGTTATTGGAAACAACCTTAAGTCTACTATCTGCGACGAGGTTATGAAGGCTATGGGGCTTAGGAAAGCTGGCAAAGAGACTGATACTGAAACCAGAGTGCTTCATTTTAGCGAACTTGTCGGTTATGAGGAGACTGGCATTGTAATCTCAAGTGAGTCGCAGATGCAGAGGGCATACATAAAGATTGAAGAGGGCTGCAACCGATTCTGCTCCTACTGCAAGATTCCTTATGCAAGGGGGGCGGTCAGAAGCAGAGGGATAGAGGAGATTATTGCTGAGGCGAAAGCTCTTGTAGATAGAGGCTACAAGGAAATTGTGCTTACTGGCATCAATACCGCTCTATATGGAAGCGAAAAAGGCTTTACGTTTAAGAGACATGATGATGAAGAAGGTCTTTCAGGAATTGAAGCGGTGCTGAAGAGGCTTGATGAGTTAGAAGGAGATTTCAGAGTAAGGCTGAGCTCACTTGAACCTAACGTTGTAGACAAGGAGCACGTTGAACGAATCGTCAAGTACAAGAGACTTTGCAGACATCTGCACCTATCTATACAAAGTGGCAGTAACAATGTTCTAAAGGGTATGAAACGCAGATACACTAGGGATGAGTACCTCGCGATTGTCGAGGCTATACGAAGCGTGGATCCGCTATACGGAATCACGACGGATATAATAGTTGGATTCCCTGGAGAGACAAAAGAAGATTTCGCAGACACTCTAGACGTCGTTAACAAAGCCTCGTTCGGCAGGGTTCATGCATTCAAATTCTCGCCTAGGCAGGGCACTGAGGCTGCGAAGTATAAGGAGACGGTAACGCCGGCAGACAAGACGGCTCGTGTAAATGAGCTGATTGACAGAGCGGAATACGTCGCGCAGGAGTTCCAGAAACGGAACTTTGGTGTAGTACATAGAGTGCTCGTGGAAACTTTTGAAGAAGATTACGCTACAGGATATACATCTAACTACATAAAGGTGTATATTAAGGATAAGGAGCGAAAGCTGACCTCAGGCGAATTCGTTGAGGCTCGGTTAATCTCTAATTACAAGGAAGGCTGCTTAGCTGAAGTGGTCTAGAAAGGAGGAGTCATATGGAAGATTGCATTTTCTGCAAGCTTGCAAAAGGTGAGATACCTACTGATATGGTATACGAGGATGACCTTATTTCGGTTTTCCGTGATGCTGCTCCAGAGGCACCTGTACATGTTTTGATGGTTCCCAAGAAGCACGTTGCATCTCTTAATGATTTAGAAGACGCAGATAGAGAACTTATGGGACACATGATGCTTAAGATTAAGGATATCGCAGCTCAAGAAGGTCTAGATAATGGATATAGAACCGTTATCAATACTGGAGAAGATGGACAGCAAACTGTTCACCACCTGCACATTCATATTCTTGGGCGTAGAAAGATGACTTGGCCACCAGGCTAGAGGCTCGTTAGAGATATATAGAAGAGCAAGTAAACATAAGAAAGCATAAGCGGAAGGGCATCGCCTTCCGCTTATGCTTTTCTATGAAATCTGCAACCAATTGTTTTAATAAATCTGTATCAATCAGGACAAAGGTCCTGCGACTGAATAGTTTGTGGCATACACCTTGAACATGAAATATTAGTTCAATTCGTTAACCCAGAAACCGTGGATATTGCAATACTCGTATGCTGCTACAACTTTTTCTCCGTCCTGGATGGCAAATGTTGCAACAGGCTCTCCATCAACCTTTAGAGCCTTTCTTTGGAATCCTAGATTGGTTTCAAGGATTATGAACTGAATATGATGCTCCTCTGTCATAGGGTGAAGTGTGCTACCAACAGTAACCTTAACGAGATTGCCGTCACACTCAACTACAGGAACGTGCTTTTCAGTAGCAGAATCAGCGGTCTTTGGCACAAGTTCTTCCATATCTTCACCACAACATGCGAGAACTCCACCATCATCAAATACCTTGCCTACAATAGTACCACAACTTTTACTCTTATATAACTTTTTCATTTTGTTAATTCTCCTTTCAGAAATACTGAAACTCAATATCTTATAAGAGAATTGTATCATATATGTAGTCGTATAGTATCGATATGAGAATCAAATACATATAGAAACATAAAATATAAATAGACGATAAAAGACCACTAGGGCGTGTTTGGTAAATACCAACTGCTAAATAATGTATTTTTTATGTATTTTTGAGAAAACATATCAATTATTCATATTCGATCAGCTGAGTTAAATGAACGAAACAAACCCTAAAATAGTGCAATTTATACAAAAAACATAAAAAAACGAATAGTTTTTGATGAAATGACAACATGAAGGAAACGCACGTAGCCGTGTTGGTGAAGGGCTGTCTGTAACACTTGAAAACACTGTAATTACTTTCGTAAAAAAGTGCAAAAAAGCCTTGCATTGTAAATTCTTGCCATGTATAATTTAAAAGCTTGTTTAAGGCGATGAAGCAGGAAGTTGCTGAGCTATCAGGTAATTTCTGCGGAGAATTGTCCTCGCTAGACGAGGGCGAGGGGGTTCGCCATTTTTGATTTGTGTAAACCTTTAGGAAACGCACGAAAGAGTGTAAGAGATGAGGCGTAGCAAGTAAAAAACGGGCGAAGTCCTGTACAAGCATAGCGAAAACAGTACAAAACAAACAGGAGGAACTACTAATGAGCGAACTACAGAAAATCAGAATCAGACTGAAGGCTTATGACCATGCTCTATTGGATAAGTCGGCAGCAAAGATTGTTGAGACTGCTGAGAGAACAGGCGCTACAGTATCTGGCCCTATTCCGCTTCCAACAGAGAAGGAAGTCGTAACAATCATCAGAGCTGTTCACAAGTACAAGGACAGCAGAGAGCAGTTTGAGCAGAGAACACACAAGCGTCTTATCGACATCACTAATGCTTCGACTAAGACAACAGATGCTCTTGCTAAGCTCGATATGCCAGCAGGCATTGACATTGAAATCAAGCTCTAAGCTAGATTTTAGAAAGATCGCATGAGAGGGCAATCCGGCCAAACCAGGGCGATCCGCTGTAAGACACTAGGAGGAGAATTATGAAAACACTTTTAGGCAAGAAGATCGGCATGACACAGATCTTCGATGAGAACGGTGCTGTAGTACCAGTTACCGTAATCGAAGCCGGACCTGAGGTAGTAACACAGGTTAAGACAGTAGAGACCGACGGCTACAATGCTGTGCAGGTTGGCTACGAGGAGCAGAAGGCGCACAGACTCAACAAGCCAGAGACTGGACATTTTGAGAAGTGTGGCGTGACTCCTAAGAAGCACCTCGCTGAGTTCAGAGTCGAAGACGGCGAGACTTACGAGGTAGGACAGGAAATCACAGTTGCTGATTTCGAAGAGGGAATGAAGCTTGACGTTACAGGCGTTTCCAAAGGTAAGGGAACACAGGGTAACATCAAGAGACACGGACACCGCAGAGGACCTATGACTCACGGTTCCAAGCATAAGAGACTTGCAGGTGCTCTTGCTGCTGGTACATACCCATCAAGAGTCTTCAAGGGCAACAAAGCCCCAGGAAGAATGGGTAGAGACACAGTTACAGTACAGAACATCGTTCTCGTAAAGGTTATTGCTGACCGCAACCTACTTCTCGTTAAGGGAGCTGTTCCTGGCAAGAAGGGCGGACTCCTTAAGGTTAAGGGTGCGGTAAAAGGACAGAATAAATAAGAGGCAGAAAGGAGGAATCACTAATGGCAAAAGTAAAGATGCTTAATATGGCCGGTGCTGAGGTTGGCGAAGTTACATTGAACGACGAAATCTTTGGAATCGAACCAAACGAAATCGCAGTACAGACTGTAGTCAAGAATTACTTGGCAAACCAGAGACAGGGAACCCAATCTGCCAAGACAAGAAGTGAAGTAAGAGGAGGCGGACGCAAGCCTTTCAGACAGAAGGGTACAGGTCGCCACAGACAGGGAAGCACAACAGATCCTACGCAGGTAGGTGGTGGAATTGTTTTCGCACCAAAGCCAAGGGACTACAGATATGCAGTTCCTAAGAAGGTAAAGAGACTTGCTCTTAAGTCCGTACTTTCTGCTAAGGTTGCTGACAAGGAAATCATCGTACTAGACGAGCTAAAGTTCGCTGAGCCAAAGACTAAGGAAATGGTTAAGGTTCTCGAGAACATCAAGGCTGATAAGAAGACCCTCATCGTAATGGATGAGAAGGATGAGAACGTTGTTAGATCTGCTTCTAACATTCAGGGTGTGAGAACTGCACTTGTAAGCACAATGAATGTATATGAGATCATCAATCATTACAGCCTCGTGCTCACTAAGGCAGCAGCTGAGAGAATTGAGGAGGTATACGCATAATGAAGAGCGGTTACGACGTAATACTTAAGCCTATCATCACCGAGCAGAGCATGGACATGTCGGCTGACAAGAAGTATGTTTTCAAGGTTGCTGATACAGCTAACAAGACCGAGGTTAGACAGGCTGTCGAAGAAATCTTCGGAGTTGATGTTGCTAAGGTTAATATCATGAACGTTAATGGAAAAGTTAAGAGAATGGGAAGAACAGTAGGAAGAACAGCTTCTTATAAGAAGGCAATCGTTACTCTCGCTGCGGATAGCAAAGAGATCGAGATCTTCCAGGGACTGTAAAATAGGAGGAGTAAATAATGGGAATTAAGAAGTATAATCCAACCACTCCTGGTCTGAGAGGCATGACTGTTTCGACTTTCGAGGAGATAACAGCTAGCAAGCCAGAAAAATCCCTTACTAAAACTCTGAAGAAGCATTCAGGAAGAAATGTAAGAGGTAAGATCACCGTTAGACATAGAGGTGGCGGATACAGACCTAAGTACAGAATTATCGACTTTAAGAGAACTAAAGACGGTATTCCAGCAACAGTTAAGACTATCGAGTACGATCCAAATAGAACAGCGAATATCGCTCTTCTAGTTTACGCAGATGGAGAGAAGAGATACATCGTTGCTCCTAACAAGCTGCGCGTTGGAGACGTAGTTGAATCTGGACCAGATTCGGATATCAAGGTAGGAAACGCACTACCAATCGCGAATATCCCAGTAGGTACAATCATTCACAACATCGAGCTAAAGCCTGGAAAGGGTGCTCAGCTTGTAAGATCAGCTGGTAACGGCGCTCAGCTCATGGCTAAGGAAGGCAATTATGCTCAGGTAAGGCTACCATCCGGCGAAGTAAGAATGGTAAGAATCAACTGCAGAGCTACAATCGGAGAAGTTGGTAACATTGACCACGCTAACATCCAGATTGGTAAGGCTGGTAGAAAGAGACATATGGGATGGAGACCTACAGTAAGAGGTTCCGTAATGAACCCTAACGATCACCCACACGGCGGTGGTGAAGGTAGAGCACCAGTTGGACGTAAGAGCCCAGTTACACCTTGGGGTAAACCAACTCTTGGTTACAAGACACGTAACAAGCACAAGGATTCCAACAAGTACATCGTTAGAAGAAGAAATGCTAAATAAGAAAGGAGCATATAATGGGAAGATCGCTTAAAAAGGGCCCTTTCGTCGAAAAGAAACTCATCAAGAGAATCGAAGCGATGAATGAGTCTAATGAAAAAAGTGTAATCAAGACATGGTCGAGACCATCGACGATTTTTCCTCAGATGGTTGGACATACGATCGCTGTTCACGACGGTCGTAAGCATGTTCCTGTATACATCACAGAAGATATGGTAGGTCACAGACTTGGAGAGTTCGCTCCAACTAGAACTTACAAGGGTCACGCTGGTGACAAGGCGAAATAAAGAAAGGAGAAATTGATATGGAAGCAAAAGCACTTGCTAAATATGTAAGAATGTCTCCTAGCAAACTAAAGCCTGTTACTGACCTAGTAAGAGGAAAAGATTTGAACGAGGCATTAACAATCCTCAAGTTCACACCTGGAAAGGGTGCAGAGCTTGTAGAGAAGGTTGTTCAGTCCGCAGCAGCAAATGCTGAAAACAACTTTGATATGAACCGTGATGAGCTATACGTCGCAGAGGTTTATGCAAACCAGGGTCCTACAATGAAGAGATTCAGAGCAGGAGCTCAGGGTAGAGCATCCATGATCCTAAAGAGAACAAGCCACATTGGAGTAACTCTTAAGGAGAGAGAAGCTGTAAAGGCAGTAGAAACAGTAGAAGGAGGTCAGCCAGATGGGTCAGAAGGTTAATCCACATGGATTCAGAGTTGGAGTCAACAAGAATTGGAACTCAAAGTGGTTTGCTGACAAGAGCAACTTCGCTGATTTCCTAGTTGAAGACAACAAGGTTAGAAACTATGTTAAGAAGAAGCTTTACGCTGCCGGCGTTGCAAGTGTCGTAATTGAGAGACCTGCAGCTGACAAGGTAAAGGTAATCATCGCAACAGCTAGACCAGGAATGGTAATCGGAAGATCTGGAGATGGAATTGACGAGCTCAAGAAGAACCTCGTTAAGCTAACAGGTAAGACTGTAGATATTTCCATCGAAGAGGTTAGAAGAGCTGAGCTTGATGCACAGCTAACAGCTGAGAGCATTGCACAGGCACTCGAGAGAAGAGTTTCTTTCAGAAGAGCTATGAAGTCCGCAATCCAGAGAACTATGAAGTCTGGAGCTAAGGGTATCAAGGTTCTTGTTTCCGGAAGACTTGGTGGTGCCGAGATCGCTAGAAGCGAGAAGTACAGCGAAGGAAATGTTCCTCTACACACTCTCAGAGCTGATATCGATTATGGATTTGCAGAGGCAGACACTACTTACGGAAAAATTGGTGTTAAGGTTTGGGTTAACCACGGCGAGATTCTAGATAAGGGTCTCAAGGAGGCTATTCCAGAGCAGTCCAGAAACGATAGAAGAGATCGTAAGCAGAGAAGAAACGATAAGAGAGATAAGAAGAGAAGCTTCGGAAACAGAAGAAATGATAACCGCGAAAGCAGACCAGAGGTTAAGCCAGCAACTACAAGAGTTAGAAAGGCTCCAAAGGTAACTGAGGCGGCTCCTGCTCCTGAAGTAGTTGAAACTGCACAGGGAACAGAAGAATAATCATAGAAAGGAGAGACTTGCCATGTTAATGCCAAAGCGCGTTAAACGCAGAAGAGTCCACAGAGGCAGAATGAAGGGTGTTGCAACAAAGGGTAACACCGTTACATATGGTCAGTTCGGTCTAGTTGCTGAAGAGCCAGCATGGATTGACTCAAAGCAGATCGAGGCTGCCAGAATCGCGATGACAAGATCCATCAAGAGAGGCGGAAAGGTTTATATCAAAATCTTCCCACATAAGCCAATCACAAAGAAACCAGCAGAAGTAAGAATGGGTTCCGGAAAAGGTTCACCTGAGTATTGGGTGGCTGTAGTTAAGCCGGGCAGAGTAATGTTCGAGCTTGAGGGCGTAACTGAAGCACAGGCTAAGGAGGCTTTGAGACTTGCTTCTCACAAGCTACCAGTAAGGTGCAAGTTCGTTGTCAAGAACCAGGAAGCAAAGGGTGGTGACGAATAATGGATCTGAATACAATAAGAAAAATGACTGATCAGGAGAGAACCGCCGAGCTCGCAAGAATGAAGCAGGAGCTATTCAATCTGAGATTCCAGCACGTTACCGGACAGCTCGACAACCCTGTGAAGATGAGAGAAATCAGAAGAGATATTGCCAGAGTTAAGACCATAATCAGGGAAATGGAAAAGCCTGAAGCTTAAAGGAAGGAGGATGTACAATGGAAAGAAATAGCAGAAAGACCAGAACTGGAGTAGTTGTAAGCGACAAGATGGATAAGACAATTGTTGTTGCTACAAAGGATTCAGTAAGACATTCTCTTTACGGTAAGGCTGTTAAGAGAACTAAAAAGTTCAAGGTTCACGACGAGAACAATGAGTGTGGCATCGGCGATAGAGTAAAGATTATGGAGACAAAGCCTCTTTCAAAGGATAAGAGATGGAGACTTGTCGAAATCGTTGAGAAAGCTAAATAGGGAGGCGACAAATCATGATACAGACAGAAACAAGATTGAGAGTTGCCGACAATTCCGGAGCGAAGGAGCTCCTTTGCATTCGTATCCTTGGTGGTACAGGCCGCAAGTATGCGAATATTGGAGACATCATCGTTTGCTCCGTTAAGGATGCTGCTCCAGGTGGAGTTGTTAAGAAAGGTGACGTTGTAAAGGCAGTAGTTGTTAGATCAAAGAGTGGCGCTAGAAGAGATGATGGTAGCTACGTAAAATTTGACCAGAATGCTGCTGTAATTATCAAAGACAGAAGCGATAAGAACCCTGTAGGAACACGTATCTTCGGACCTGTTGCTAGGGAACTTAGAGATAACGGCTTTATGAAGATTGTGTCTTTGGCACCGGAAGTATTATAGGGGGTGTACAAATGCAGATTAGAAAAGGCGATACAGTAGTAGTTATCTCGGGCAAGGATAAGGGCAAGGTTGGAACGGTTCTAAGAGCTATTCCAAAGGCTAACAAGGTTGTTGTTGAGGGTGTAAACGTGCAGACTAAGCACGCAAAGGCTACAAGAACATCCGCATCCGAGATTAAGCATGTAGAAGGTCCTATCGATGCATCAAATGTTATGTTCTACGAAAAGGAGAGCAAGCAGGGTGTAAGACTTGGAACTAAGATTGAGAACGGCAAGAAGGTTAGATACTCAAAGAAGACCAACGCCGTAGTAGACTAGGAAAGGAGGAGAGACAGTGGCAAATAGACTAAGAACAAAGTATGACGAGAGTGTTTTTGCAGCACTTAAGGAAAAGTTCAACTACTCCAACGCAATGGAAGTGCCAAAGCTGGAGAAGATCACAATCAACATGGGTCTTGGCGAAGCTAAGGATAATTCAAAGATCCTCGAGAGCGCTGTAAAGGAACTTTCACTCATCTCCGGACAGAGACCTGTTGTTACAAAGGCTAGAAAATCCATCGCTAACTTCAAGGTTAGACAGGGAATGCCTGTAGGAGCTAAGGTTACTCTAAGAGGTGACAGAATGTATGCATTTGCAGATAAGTTCTTCAATCTTTCTCTTCCTAGAGTTAGAGACTTTAAGGGTGTAAGCAAGAATTCGTTCGATGGAAGAGGTAACTACTCCATGGGAATTAGAGAACAGCTAATCTTCCCAGAAATCGTTTACGATGATGTAGAGACTATCAAGGGAATGAACATTGTATTCACTACAACAGCTAAGACAGATGAGGAAGCACAGGCACTACTTGAGCTCCTCGGAATGCCTTTTGAGAAGTAATTTAGGAGGAGAACATGGCTAAGACTTCACTGAAAGTTAAGCAGACCAGAAAGCCTAAGTATTCAACAAGGGCTTATACAAGATGCAAGATTTGTGGAAGACCACATTCGGTTCTGAAGAAGTATGGCATATGCCGTATCTGCTTCAGAGAGCTTGCTTACAAGGGTGAAATCCCAGGTGTAAGAAAAGCAAGCTGGTAGGTTATTTTGCGCAGGCCTGTCACGCATGAAGCGCGCAGGAACCACGTGGAGAAAGGAGAAAAACTGTAATGGCAATGACAGATCCAATAGCAGATATGCTAACTAGAATTAGAAATGCCAACACAGCCGGACACGCTAAGGTGGAAATCCCAGCGTCCAAGATGAAGAAGTCTATCGCAGAAATCCTTAAGAACGAGGGATTCATCAAGGACTTTTCAGTAGCTCAGGACAACGCACAGGGAACTATCACTGTAGAGCTAAAGTACGGCCCAAATAAGGAAAAGACAATCTACGGGATCAAGAAAATCTCGAAGCCAGGTCTCAGAGTTTATGCTAAGGCTGATCAGGTACCTAAGGTGCTTGGCGGTCTAGGAATCGCTATCGTTTCAACATCTAAGGGTGTTATAAGCGACAAAGAAGCTCGTAAGCTCGGAGTTGGCGGAGAAGTTATTTGTTACGTTTGGTAGGAGGTATAAAATATGTCAAGAATAGGCGTTAGACCAATTACAATCCCTGCCGGCGTAGAAGTAACGGTTGAGGATAATAATGTAATTAAGGTAAAAGGCCCTAAGGGCGAGCTGTGCCAGCCAATCGCTGAAAACCTTACTGTTGAGATCGAAGAAAACGTTCTAACAGTTAAGAGACCATCCGACTCAAAGCAGGATAAGTCTCAGCACGGACTCGGGAGAACACTTATCCACAATATGGTAGAGGGTGTTTCAAAGGGTTATGAAGTAAAGATGACAGTTAACGGTGTTGGATATACTGTTGCAAAGCAGGGAGACACACTCGTTATGAAGCTAGGTTTCTCGCACCCTGTAGAGATGAAGGACCCAGCAGGAATCACAACAGAGACTCCTGATGCTACAACAATCATCGTTAAGGGTTGCGACAAGGCAGAGGTAGGAAACTATGCTGCTAATATCAGAGCTTGGAGAAAGCCTGAGCCATATAAGGGCAAGGGTATCATCTACGATGGAGAAGTTGTACACAAGAAGGAAGGAAAGAGCGGAGCTTCCGCATAGAGAAGGGAGGATTTGAGAAATGGCAAAAGCAAGCAGAAATGACAGAAGACTCAAGAGACATGCCAGAGTCAGAAAAGACGTTTTTGGAACTCCCGAGAAGCCAAGACTGTGCGTATTTAGATCGAACAGCAATATTTCAGCTCAGGTCATCGATGACGTTAACGGAACAACTCTTGTATCCGCATCGTCTCTCGATAAGGAACTTAAGGCAAGTATTGCAAACGGTGGAAATAAAGACGCAGCTAAGCAGGTAGGCAAAGCGGTAGGCGAAAAGGCTGTAGCTAAGGGCATCAAAGAGGTTTGCTTCGATAGAGGCGGATACCTTTATCATGGCAGAGTTAAGGAACTCGCTGATGGTGCACGTGAAGCAGGATTAGAATTCTAAGGGAGGATACAGAATGCGCACGAGAATAGATGCATCTAAGCTTGAACTTACTGAAACCATCGTTAACATCAGACGTGTTTCGAAGACTGTAAAGGGCGGAAAGAACATGAAGTTCTCCGTTACTCTCGTAGTTGGAGATGGCGCAGGCCACGTAGGTATTGGCCTTGGAAAGGCTCAGGAGATTCCTGAAGCTGTAAGAAAAGCAACTGAAGATGCTAAGAAGAAACTAATATTCGTACCTATGGTAGGAACAACCGTTCCTCACCAGACTGTAGGAATTTTCGGAGCAGGTAAAGTTTTAATCATGCCTTCAGCAGAAGGTACTGGAGTTATCGCAGGTTCATCCGTACGTACAGTACTAGAAGCTTGTGGACTCAAGGACGTTAGAGCTAAGTCGCTTGGTTCGAGTAACACAGGGAACATGGCACTTGCAACTCTAGAGGGACTGAGAAGTCTCACAACTGTAGAAGAAGTTGCTAAGCGTCGTGGCAAGACACCTGAAGAAATTTTAGGATAGGAGGAAGACGCAAATGGCAAAGGCATTAAAGATTACTTTAGTTAAGAGTGTTATTGGCGCAACTCCTAAGCAGAAGAAGACAGTAGAAGCTCTTGGCCTCAAGAAGCTACATCATTCGGTTGAGCTAGCTGATTCGTCCGCAACACGCGGCGCAATTGCTAAGGTTTCTCATCTTCTTGATGTAGAAGAGCTATAGGAGGTGCAGGACAATGAGACTTCACGAATTAAAGGCAGCTGAGGGTGCAACCAAAGCTCGCAAGAGAAGAGGTCGCGGTCAGGGTACTGGTCTCGGAACTACTGGCGGCAGAGGTATGAATGGTCAGAACTCCAGAAGCGGTGGCGGTGTTCGTCTAGGCTTCGAGGGTGGCCAGATGCCACTATACAGAAGAATTCCTAAGAGAGGATTTACAAATCGTTTCGCTAAGGAATATGCAGAAGTTAATATTGCAGATCTAAATAGATTTGAAGATGGAACAGTCGTAGACTTCGACCTAATGCTTCAGTCTGGACTTGTTAAGCAGGTAAAGGATGGAGTTAAGGTTCTAGGAAACGGCGAACTAGAGAAGAAGCTAACTGTAAAGGCTGAGAAATTCAGCAAGAGCGCTGCTGAAAAGATTGAAAAGGCAGGCGGAAAGGCAGAGGTTATCTAATCATGGAACTTCTCAAGACACTCTCTAATGCATGGCATGTAAAGGAAATTCGTTCGAAAATTCTTTTTACACTCATGATAATGCTTGTTTTCAGAATTGGATCAAATATACCAGTTCCAGGAATCAATAGAGATTATCTTGCTCAGATGTTCCAGGGTCAAACAGGGCTTCTCGACTTGTTTGATTTATTTTCCGGAGGAGCATTCAGCAATTTCACAATATTTGCTTTGAGTATCACTCCGTATGTAACCGCTTCGATTATCGTACAGCTTCTTACAATAGCTTTTCCATACTTCGAAAGACTTTCGAAGGAAGGCAACGAAGGTCGTAAGAAAATGGCGACGATTACGAGATATTTAACCGTAGTGTTAGGATTGATTCAGGCAACAGGTTTGACGATTGGTCTTTTTAGAAGAGCAATTGTCAACCAGAATGCCTTTTCGATGATAGTAATCATAACAGTCCTAACAGCAGGAACCGCGTTCCTAATGTGGCTAGGAGAACAGATTAACGAATATGGTGTCGGAAACGGCATCTCGCTGATCATTTTCGGCGGCATTATCGCAAGAATTCCAACAGCAGTTAGAGGAATTCACACGCAGGTGAAAGAAGGAGCACTAAGTGTAGTTGCTGTTATTGCATTAATAGTTGTGGCAGTTTTAATCACTGTCGTAATCATACTGATGCAGCAGGGAACAAGAAAAATTCCGGTACAGTACGCAAAGCGTATGGTCGGAAGAAAGATGTATGGCGGCCAGTCAACCCATATTCCAATTAAGGTTAACCAGGCAGGAGTAATTCCTATTATCTTCTCGCTATCATTACTTCAGTTTCCATTGACGATAACTTACTTCGTTCCACAGTCTTCATTTGCTCAGTGGATGTCGAAGTACCTATCTCCATCAGGAAATCCAGGAATTTGGGTTTACGCAATACTAAATATCACGCTTACACTGTTCTTCACATACTTCTATACGGCTATCACATTTAAGCCAGAAGAAGTTGCAGACAATATGAGACAGAGTGGCGGTTTCGTTCCGGGAATTAGACCTGGTGCAGCAACTGAGGAGTACTTATCTAGAATTATGTCAAGACTATGCCTTGTAGGAGGAATATTCTTGGCAGGTGTAGCTACTATTCCAACTGTAGTCAGTGAATTTACACCGTTACAGCTTTCGTTCGGTGGAACATCACTTCTAATAGCAGTAGGTGTAGCTCTAGATACAGTGCAACAGATTGAGAATCAAATGCTCAATAGAAATTATCAAGGATTTCTTAAATAATCGTTTAGGAAAGGATGGCACATAACATGCTACGAGCTGTTTTACTTGGCCCTCCTGGAGCTGGTAAAGGCACGCAGGCGGCTAAGGTAATAGAAAAATACAATGTTCCACATATCTCAACAGGAGATATATTCCGCGCTAACATCAAGGAAGGAACAGAGCTTGGTAAAAAGGCAAAGGGATACATGGACGAGGGTAAGCTGGTACCGGATGAACTAGTAGTTAATTTGGTTACAGACAGACTTCAGAAAGACGACTGCAAGGAGGGATTTCTCCTAGATGGCTTCCCAAGAACTATCTTCCAGGCCGAGCAGCTGGATAAATTCCTATCTGAAAACGGTCAAAAGCTAGATATAGTTCTTAACTTCAAAGTTAGAAAGGACGTTCTCATAGAGCGTATTGCAGGAAGACGAGTATGCAAATCCTGCGGTGCAAGCTTCCATGTAGTGAATGTTCCGCCTAAGAAGGAAGGAATATGCGATGTGTGCGGTGGAGAATTATTCCAGCGCAAGGATGATAATCGCGAAACTGTAGAAAACAGAATTAATGTGTACGAGAGCGAAACTGCTCCACTCATTGGATACTATGAGAAGCAGAACGTACTCGCCAACTTCGACGGAGAGAAAACTCATAACGAGGTTTTCGAAGATGTCGTAAAGGCAATTGAGGCAAAATAGTCATGATAATAATTAAGTCGAAAAGAGAAATTGACATCATGCGTGAAGCTGCCAAGGTTACAGGTGAGATCCTTCGAGATATCGAGGGATTCATCAAACCTGGCATGACAACACATGCAATCGATAATTTTGTAGAGGAGAGAATACTTCACTACAAGATGAAGCCAACCTTTAAGGGATATGGCGGATTTCCTGCTGCGGCTTGCGTATCTGTTAATGATGAGGTAGTACATGGAATCCCTTCTAGAGACAGAGTGCTCAAGGAAGGCGATATTGTAAGCGTTGATACAGGTTCAACATACAAGGGCTATTGTAGCGATGCAGCTAGAACATATGCTGTAGGCGAAATCAGTGACGAGGCTCGTAAACTGATTGACGTAACGAAGCAGAGCTTTTTTGAAGGCGTTAAATATGCGATGGTAGGATATAGACTACACGACATAGGACACGCTGTTCAGGAATATGCTGAGTCCAACGGATTCGGTGTCATTAGAGAGTATTTAGGACACGGGATTGGACGTGATCTTCACGAAGACCCGCAAGTTCCTAATTATGGGGATGCTCACACTGGACCACACCTCAAAGAGGGAATGGTTCTGGCAATTGAGCCGATGATTACACAAGGTTCCTACGGAACTAGAGTTCTCGGCAACGACTGGACGGTCGTTACAGACGATGGACTGCTGGCAGCTCACTATGAGAATACCGTAGTAATCACAGACGGAGAGCCTGAGCTGCTCACGTTGATATAAGGAGACTGAATTTATGTCGAAAAAGAATTCGATAGAAGTAATGGGCACGGTCATCGACGCACAGCCAAACGCAATGTTCAAGGTTAAGCTAGAGAACGGCTTCGAAGTCCTCGCCCACATTTCCGGTAAGATTAGGATGAACTACATCAGAATTCTGCCGGGTGACAAAGTAAAGGTAGAATTATCACCTTATGATTTAACACGTGGGAGGATCACGTGGCGTGATAAGAACTAATTAAAGGAGGAGCTAATATGAAAGTTAGAGCTTCAGTAAAGCCAATTTGCGAAAAGTGCAAGGTAATCAAGAGACATGGAAAAGTCATGGTAATCTGTGAAAATCCTAAGCATAAGCAGAGACAAGGCTAGTAAAATAGGTTATAATGTTATGACGTGCTGTTTTGCCGGGAACTCAGTACAGCTTTATTAAATGTAACCCCTGTCTATATCACCCCCGGGCTGGTGACGGAAGATAGGAAAGGAGGAAGAAATGGCAAGAATTGCCGGAGTTGACCTACCTAGAGATAAGAGAATCGAAATCGGTCTTACTTATATCTATGGAATCGGTCTAGTAACATCCAAGGACATCCTCGCTAAAGCAGGAGTGGATGGTGACATCAGAGTAAGAGATCTTACAGAAGAAGATGCCGGAAAGATTAGAAAGGTCATTGAGACTGAGCATATCGTAGAAGGTGATCTTAGAAGAGAAGTTTCCCTCAACATCAAGAGACTGATGGAGATCGGAAGCTACAGAGGAATCAGACACAGAAGAGGTCTCCCAGTTAGAGGCCAGAAGACCAAGACAAACGCAAGAACTCGTAAGGGTCCTAAGCGTCTTGCTGGCAAGAAGAAATAAGGACAAGGAGGTAGAGAAATATGGCAGCTGTTAAGAAGACAGTTAGAAAGAAGAAAAGAGAACGTAAAAACGTTGAAAGAGGCCAGGCTCACATCCAGTCCACATTTAACAACACACTAGTTACTCTAACAGACATGGACGGAAACGCACTATCATGGTCAAGCGCTGGCTCAAACGGCTTCAGAGGTTCGAGAAAGTCGACACCTTTTGCTGCACAGAGCGCTGCTGAGGTTGCAGCAAAGGCAGCTATGGAGCATGGTCTAAAGACAGTAGAGGTATACGTAAAGGGTCCTGGTTCCGGTAGAGAAGCTGCTATCAGAGCACTTCAGACTGCTGGACTCAATGTAACAATGATTAAGGACATCACGCCAATTCCTCACAATGGATGCAGGCCACCTAAGAAGAGAAGAGTCTAAGCGGAAGGAGGAGTAACAATACATGGCTAGAAATAGAGAACCAGTACTGAAGAGAGCTAAGGCACTAGGCATTGAGCCACAGTACATGGGTATAAATAAGAAATCTAAGAGACAGGCTCAGCAGAGCAGAAGAAAGAAGAGCGAGTACGGTCTTCAGCTCAACGAGAAGCAGAAGGTTAAGTTCGTATACGGACTTCAGGAAAAGCAGTTCAGAAATCTATATGCTAAGGCTGAAAAGAGACCTGGACAGGTTGGTACAAACCTTCTCGTAATGCTCGAGAGCAGATTTGACAACGTTGTATTCAGAATGGGTTTTGCAGCTACAAGAAGAGAAGCTAGACAGCTCGTTAACCACGGACATTTCCTAGTTAATGGCAAGAAAGCTAACATCCCTTCAATGGAACTCAAGGCTGGAGACGTAATCACTGTAAAGGAAAAGTCTCAGTCATCTCCTAAGTTCAAGGAGCTTAAGGATATGGTTATCACAACTCCACAGTGGATCAGCATCGATCTTAACAAGCTTGAGGGTAAAATCGTTACAGCACCAAGCCGTGAAGACATTGATCTACCAATCGCAGAGCACAGCATCGTTGAGTTCTACTCAAGATAGTCGCTCGATTAATTAATACGTTTGCATATATTGCACTAATTAATAATCGTCAGATCAGTAGATTTATGGGAGGAACAAAATGATTGAGATAGTAAAGCCAACAATTACTAAGGAAATCGATGAAAATGGACAGTACGGAAAGTTCGTTGTAGAACCTCTCGAGAGAGGATACGGTACAACGCTCGGAAACTGCATGAGAAGAATTCTTCTCAGCTCTTTACCAGGAGCAGCTATCACTTCTGTCAAGATTGACGGTGTACTCCATGAGTTCTCAACTATTCCAGGTGTCAAGGAAGATGTTACAGAGATTATCTTGAACCTCAAGAGACTCGCTGTAAGAATCAATGGCGACGAAGAGAAGAGAGCGATTATCAATGCTGTTGGTGCTAGAGAGGTAACAGCAGCGGATATCATCGTTGATTCCGATACGGAGATTTTCAATCCAGATTTACACATTGCAACTCTTGCAGAGAATGCAACTTTGGTAATGGAGATGAACATCGCTTCGGGAAGAGGATATGTGCCTGCAGAGCAGAATAAGACAGATTCAACTCCTATAGCAGTTATTCCAGTAGACTCAATATTCACACCTGTTAAGAAGGTTAACTTCACAGTTGAGAATACAAGAGTTGGGCAGGTGACTGATTACGATAAGCTAACGCTTGAGCTTTGGACAGATGGATCTATCACTCCTGAAGAGGGAGTTTCCATCGGCGCAAAGATCATGCTAGAGCACCTCAACCTATTCATTGGACTAGGCTCTGAGGTGAACGAGATGGACTTCATGGTCGAGAAGAGCGAAGCTCGTAAGGAGAAGGCGCTTGAGATGACAATTGAAGAGCTAGAGCTCTCAGTTCGTTCATTTAACTGCCTCAAGAGAGCTTCAATCAACACAGTTCAAGAGCTGACTCAGCGTACTGAAGAAGACATGATGAAGGTTAGAAACCTCGGAATGAAGTCGCTTGTAGAAGTAAAGAATAAGCTTACAGAGCTCGGATTGAGCCTTAAGCCTAATGACGAAAACTAACTGAAAGGAGTAGAGACTGATGAATGGTTACAAGAAGCTGGGCAGAAATTCTGCACACAGAAAATCCATGCTAAGAAACCTCGTAACCGATCTATTCAGAGAAGGTAGAATTACTACAACTCTAGATAGAGCGAAGGAAGCAGGTCGTGAAGCTGAGAAGCTTGTTACACTAGCTAAGCGTGGAGATCTTCATGCAAGAAGACAGGTTCTCGCATACGTTTTCGATGAAGATGTAGTTACAAAGCTCTTTGATGAGATCGCGCCAGAGTACGCTGAGCGTAATGGTGGATACACAAGAGTTCTTAAGCTAGGACCTAGACAGGGAGATAATGCGGAGGTCGTATATCTCGAGCTCGTATAGAGCTGTCGTCTAATCAATATAATTATAATAAAGAGTTCTCCGAGAGGAGGACTCTTTTTATGTTTAATTACAAGAAAATCACTATATTAGGATGAAAAATCACTATTTTTGCACAGGTATTGACACATAAGTAAATATAATGAGATAATACAATTATAAGAAATTTATGGTGTTTATGTGTTGGAATTTACATAAAACTGATTTTACGCTATGCAATAGTGTTAATCAGAATTGTAAAATCCAGAATAGGTAGGGTAAAATTGAAAAAACGTACAATCACATCATTACTACTTGCTTTCATTCTTGTTACCTCGTTACTAGTAACAGGATGTTCAAAAGGAGGAAGTTCGAGCACAGAGAAGAGTTCGTCATCGAGTACTATTGCTATTGTCAATCAGGATATAGGTGTTGAGAGCTCGGGTAAGACTGTTAACTACTCAGAGGAATTTATCAAAACGCTTGATAAGAAGAAGTACAAAGTTGTTTCCAGTGCCTCTGCAGAGGAAGGTATCAAGAAGGGAACATATGCTGGCGCTATCTTCTTTCCTTCTGACTTGTCGGCTAATATTCTAAATATTAACTACAAGAACCCTCAGCCAATAAAGCTAGAGTATAAGATCAGTAACAAGCTGAACAAAGCATCTCATGATGGAACACAAGATCGTGTCTTTGAGACATACAAGAAATTCAACGATAAGCTCGCATACGCATACGTTAACGCGATACTTGACGAGGTGGAACTAGGACAGTACAACGTAAGTGCTATCTTTAATAATGATGGTAGCAACCTGGCAGCTGCGAGAAAGCTTGCATCTGGAAATTACAATGCTGATTTCAAAATGCCTAATATGCCTGAGCAGAATGTTAAATACAATAATCAGGACACACGCAGACTCGCTGAAAACGGAAAATCATATGCGGCAGACTTAGGTGCATTATACAAAGAGTCATATGCTAAAAATTACAATGCAATACGTGATGAACTATTATCGCCAACACTGTCTAATGCTATATATGAGAAACTCAATCTAGTAGAGCGTGATATCGATGCTGCTGTAAATTACATTAACAATGTAAATAGGTATAAAGAAGCAGTAGCAAAGTACAAAGAGGAGGTAGATAAATATCTTGCTACAGGAACAAACCGTGCTGATTTAGACGCTGCTAGAACAAAGGTCGATACTGCAGAGAGAATAGTTACGGATTCTGCTCCATCGTCATCCGATATAGCAAGTCATAAAAATGATTTAGTAAATGCCGTTAGAAACTATCAAGGAACAATGGGTCACCTGTCATCGAATCTAAGACCAGAAATCATGACAAGGACTAGCCTGGCGGGTACAACCTCATCAGGAGAAACATACGAAAGGGCAATACAGAACAGAGTGAATGACTTCTTGCAGATTCTAAATAGCACAACAGAGCAACTTAATAGTGTTCAGAATGAGAATGTTTCCAAGCTAACTGCGGCATATTCAGAAAATAGCAAATTCACAATGGATACTGTAAAAGTTATGAACGAGACAAATGCTAAGAACCATGCAGCGCTTGATGCATCGGTAAATGCATTCAATAGAACTGCTGAAGCAAACAGCCTTGATACAAAAACAAGACTCAAGGCATTTAGCGAAATTCTGTCCAACGCTAAGGTTGAAGGCAGAGTAAGCAGTGATGTTATAAAGTTTTTAATACAGCCAACAATGCTGGTTGAAAAGAAGTAAAGTAAAGTCACTAAGGAGGAAGACATGACACAGATTAGACTAAATGCAGAAGGCCTATCACAGGCATCTTCAACTCTCAGATCACAGGGCAATGAGCTCGAAGGGCTAATCACACAGATGCAGAACGTTATTAACGCTCTGCCTGATAGCTGGGAGGGTGCAGCTGCTAACGCATATGTCGAGCAGTTTGCCGGACTAAAGCCAGGGCTAGACAAGACTAGAGAGCTAGTTGAGACAATCGCTAGACAGATTGACCAGTCTCTAGCTGCTGCACAGGAACTTGACGCAAACATCGCAGGACAGTTCATATAAGCATTGTTGTCCTTCGGCATCTTATGGTGTCGAAGGATTTTTTGATGTTTAGGGGGTTAATATAACCGCTTATCAGAATTAATTTGGAGGTTAATATAACCGCTAATTAGAATTAAAAGGAAGGAATAATGAACATTACTGATAAAGTAAAGGGTAGAGGTAATGTGAATCGTATCGTTTTGATCACAACGATACTTTTTCTGGTGTTCACAGCATTCTCTTCCATATATGCATATGCAGATGGAACAGGCATATCACTAGATCCTGAGAGCATAAGTGGAGAGCATGGAAAAGAGGGAAATATTCTATCTCAATACGGATTCGCTGTCTTTACTGATGAAAGTATGGCGAATATGAAGGATATTAAAGAAAAGAAAGAAGCGGACCAGAAGCAGATGGTTTCTAATCTTTTTGCCGTAGATTGGCAAGGGACAGGAAGCTATGATAAAGAGGTTCGAGATACTATAAATGAAGGCAAGCTATTTAGTAATGTAAATACTGGGACAGAAAGTACCTCGAAGACGAGCCACATCGGTATAGACACGATGAAAGTTATAGATGTGTTGATCGCAGGAACTATGATGTGTATTATCTCGGTAATATTTATTAGGTGGAGAAGGAAGAAACATGAAAATATCCATAACAATAGCGCAAGGTGACACTGAAACGAGTGTAATTATAGATGACAGGAGAAGAATCTCCGATGTTATAAGTGAGCTTGCACGACAGGGGTATTTACCAAGAAATTGCAAAGCGTTCATGAGATCGGCTGTGCAGGAGCGAGTAATCAGCACTATTAACACCTTTCAGGAAGAAGGTATTTATTCGGGTGATAAAATTACGGAGATAGAGTAACGATGATGAAGATAAAAAAGAAAAAGAAAGCTGAGAGTAGTACAGCTATTAACATAGAAGAAGCTAGCAGCGATAAGAATTATACTATACGCCACTTGAAGACGGACTACCCCGTTGGAGAGGATAGAATTAAGCAACTTGCACTTACAAGTAAGAGGCTTGTTCCGTGCGAGATAACGAGTGAGGATGACTACTATGTGTTTTCCTATGAGACAAAGGGACTTAAGACGCTCGATAGTGTAAAAAGTGCAAGATTGATTGATAAATATGAGCTTTTGATCAACGTGAGTTTCCTGGAGGAGCTTACTGATATATATTCATTTTCGCTTAATCCAGACAATTTGATGATTGATATAGGCTTTAGAGCATATGTACTAGATAGAGAGTTCCAGACAAATGACAGTAGCTTTTTAGCCGAGTACAAGGCGCTTGCCGGAGCAGTGCTCGATGAGTCACATTCGTATGAAGATTTTTTGAAAGGGGGAAATGATCTATTTTCCCAGACGGATGTGCTAAGCAAGGTACTAACTGCAGATTCGGTAAACGGAGTAGTAAAAGCGGTAACTGAAGCGGCAGCTATTGAACATAAGAATTTAGATGAAAATTTCGTTACGGTGAAGAAAGAGGAATTAGTAAGACATAAGGTGCTACTACCAGTGTTATGCACCATCATGATTATCGCACTTGCGCTCCTAGGGTACGAATATTTATTTAAAGGCAGAACTAATAAAAAAATCTTGAATGCTACAGAACAGTATTTTGCTGAGGATTACGGTTCGGTTGGTAAGACGCTAACATCGATTAATGAAGGAAGAATGACTGATTCCACAAGATACATGGCAGCAGTTTCAGCTGTCAGAAGTAGTGGGCTTACGGCAGCGCAGAAGGATAATATTTTAAAGGCTATCAATAGATACAAGACGAACAAGGATTACCTAAACTACTGGGTAATGATTGGAAGAGGAGACTATATCGCTGCTGACGATTATGCTCAGAAGTTTGGAGATAATGAGCATCGTGTGTTTGCACTTGCTCAGAGACGTGCACAGGTGAGTAAGGATTCCTCAATGTCAGGTGCGAAGAAAACGGCGACGATTAATAAGTTAGATGAAGAGATTAAAAAGCTCCTTGAAGCAATTAAGGAAGACAAGTATGGTCTGACTAGCAAATCGGGAGATTCGGGAACAGCGACACAATCAACTGCCAAGGCAAGTAGCTCTGGTGCGAGCAACGCAAATTCAAGTGGTGATAATTCAAGTGACGAACCGAAGCTCCTTAATTAGGAGCTTCGATCATAAATATATTGCAGTAGGAAGATAATATGGATTACAGACTTTTATTATTCGAAGATGGCAAGTATACGGAGAGGGCAGTAGATGGAAAGTCACTAGGTGATGTGACGCCATTTTGTCGTGCCATTAATGAAGATTGCGAGACAGAACTTGTACTTCCCAAACAGTATGAAGCACTTTCTACAAGAGGAAAGCAAGTTGTAAAAATAGGTAATGCGGCGTCATGCGTAATTCGTCCTAACTCCGAAACTCCTTACACCGTCATAACAGGCAGAAGCCTAGAAACACATGGAGAAGTCTATGTTAATGGAGAAAAAGTTGCAGTGGCAGAGCTTAGTCCAGGAGATAAGATTCTGATTGGCGAAACTGAATTTATATACCACGAAGAGTGGCTAGAAATATGCGGAGTTTGTGGAGAAACATACGAAACAGATCTGATTTCATATATCGGCAAGCCAGAGCGTTTCGAAAATTTTCCAATATACAAGCGTTCACCTAGAATAATCAAGACAGAGCCTTATGCTAAGATTCAGATTAAGACACCAGATAAAGAAGAACGTCAGAAGAGAGGCGAACTCGTTAAGCGCATACTTCCTAGCTGCGTGATGATAATAGCTACGATTCTCATGAGCGTGTTCATGAGACGTGGTATGTTCATGATGGTTATGGTTGCGGCAACAGGAGCAACCATGATAATCACAGTTGTTACGTATTTCGATGATAAGAAAGCTAAGGCTCAGGAGAACAAGGAGCGCACCGAAGCTTACGAGGAGTACCTACTCAAGAAGAGAAAGGAGCTCTATGCTAGAACCGAGGAATTTAAGGAGTCAAAGAGGTACCACAACCTTAGCCTGGTGAAGATCGAAGATGAGGTAAACCACTATTCAAATAGGATTTACGAGAGGAATTTTAACGATGAGGACTTCTTAACCGTATCGCTAGGCACGGCACCGGGAGTACCTAGCTTCAAAATCGAGTGTGATGATGAAGGGTACGGTAGAGCTGGAGACAAGCTGTATGGTGAGATGCTTGATATATACAATAATTTCAAAGATGTTCAAGACATCCCATATGTCGTTGATCTCAAGAAGTCACACCTTGGAATAGTTGGAAGACCCGACTACTGTAGAGCGAGACTGAGAGATATCGTAACACAGACGTCATTTTTCCAGAGCTACCATGATGTCTGCATTGTTCCTGTTGTAGGTGAGACAAACAAGGCAGAGTATGACTGGATGCATTGGCTTCCTCATACGGAGATTAGGAGTATAAATGTTTCTGGTGTAATCACAGGAGAAAACCAGCGTGACCAAGTGCTAGGGCATATCGCAAGAGAACTCAAAGCGAGAAGTATGACACGTGATGAGTCGAGGAAGGAAACTAGATTTACACCACACTATGTATTCATCATTGATGAGTCCAAGCTGATTATAAACCACAGCATCATGGAGCACCTCAAGGAGGAGGGAGATGAGCTTGGATTTAGTCTAATTTATATAACGCAGACAGAGAAGAATCTGCCCGAGAATGTTAAGACGATACTAGAAGTAGAGGCTAAGAACGAGGGCAAGGTTCTCATGGACGAAGGGCATCTTATCAATAAGAAGCTCGAGTTTGACATGGCTAATATTGACTATGAGACATTTGCAAGACGCCTAAAACCGCTCATTCATAACAAAGGCGTTACCACGCAGATTCCAGAGAATATTTCGTTTCTTGAATTATACGGCGTGAAATCACCTGCGGAAATTGATGTCAGGAATCTGTGGAACAGCAACGCGACTCATAGATCGCTATCGGTACCGCTTGGTGTGCGTGGTAAAGGAGATATCGTAACTCTCGATTTACACGAGAAGGCACATGGACCGCACGGACTTGTCGCAGGTACGACGGGCTCCGGAAAGTCGGAGATATTGCAGTCGTATATACTGTCTTTGGCATGCAACTTCCATCCGCACGATGTGGGATTCCTGCTCATAGACTACAAAGGCGGGGGAATGGCGAACCTATTCAAGAAGCTACCGCACCTCCTCGGAACGATTACGAACCTTGACGGTGCTGAAAGCATGAGAGCGCTCGCATCTATAAAGAGCGAGCTCAAGAGACGCCAGGATGTATTTAATAGAAACGGCGTAAATAACATCAACAAATATTCGGAGAAATTCAGAGCGGGTCAGGCGACAGAGCCAATGCCACATCTCTTTATCATTTCCGACGAGTTTGCCGAACTCAAGAAAGAGCAGCCGGAGTTCATGGCTGAGCTTGTGTCGACGGCGAGAGTCGGCCGAAGCCTTGGTGTACATCTCATACTCGCGACGCAGAAACCTACAGGTATAGTAGACGACCAGATATGGAGCAACTCCAGATTTAAGCTGTGCCTCAAGGTGCAAAACGAGGCGGATAGCCGCGAGCTTCTACACAGCGGGGATGCAGCTAATATCACAAATCCAGGACGTGCGTATTTGCAGGTAGGAAACAACGAGATATTTGAGCTCTTCCAATCCGCATATAGCGGAGGTGCATACAGCATTGAGAAAGAGCAGAGCGAAGCCGATGAAAGGATTTTCGTGCTCAATGAGCTCGGTCAGGGCAGGCTAATCAATGAAGATCTGAGCCTCGGCGAGTCGAACGACATAACCAAGATTACGCAGCTCGATGCAGTTGTAGACCATATCAAGGATATATACGAAGCAGAACCATGCACAGAAGTGAAGAAGCCATGGCTGCCACCGCTAGCTGCGGAGATAATAAACCCTAATATTACTAATATCAAAGTGGGTGAACTACCTGATACCTCGTTTGATGTCGGCATTATTGACATGCCTGATAAGCAGAAGCAGGAAGTCTATACCCATGACTTCTCGAAGTCCGGAAACATGGCGATATTCGGCACATCCAAGGTGGGAAAGTCTACAGCAGCAACTAATGCGATTCTATCGCTCGCAGCTAAGAATTCTCCAAATACACTTAACATGTACATCGTGGACTTCGGTAACACGGCACTTTTTGCTCTTAAGGACTTGCCACAGGTTGCTGACTATATCTCCTTTGACGACACGGAGAAGTTCAGGAAGCTAAGGAATATTCTTTCAGACGAGATATCTGCGAGAAAGAAAAAGTTCGCCCGCTATAATGTCACAACCCTAGAGATGTATAACACTTCCGGCAGTGAAATCATGCCGGCGATTGTCGTAGTTATCGATAATTATGATGTCATCAAGGAAATAGATTACGATCTGGAGAACTACTTCACTCAGCTGACAAGAGATGGCGTCGGAGTTGGAATCTACACACTTGTGACGGCAACAAGAGCCAACGCTATGAAGTATGCAGTGCTAAATAACTTCGGTGCTAGAATCTGCAACTTCATGTCCGATAGCAGCGAGATTGTGTCGCTTATCGGACGCAGCGAATACAAGCTTTCGGATGTTAAGGGCAGGGCACTGGTGAGCAAGGATAATGTGTATCTGATGCAGGAGTTTTTGCCAGTTAGATGTGAGCATAAGTCTCATTACAACACCGAATTGCAACGTATGGTTGAGGCCATTAAGAACGCAAATGTTGGTATAGCAGCGGAGAAGATTTCCGTCTTGCCAGATGACGTCAACTTTGAAGATATTATATTAGATAAGCTAGACGGAGATAACCGAATCGCAATAGGTCTTGATAGTGAGAAAGTGGCACCTTACTATATCGACTATAAATCCCAAGTTAAACTCATTCTGGGACCTGTGCAGTCAGGAAAGACTAATGCTCTTAAAGTTATTTTGGAGCAGCTAAATAATGAGAAAATCTTTCTATTTGATTCAAGAACAAGAGATTTGGATGACTACGAGAATAGCAATAATGTGGTATACGCTGATCCAGCAAGTGATATTGGAGAATTTATTGCTAACTTTGAAGATATCATCCAGACGAGAGAGAGGGCATATAGCAAATATGATGGAAACCTCAAGATGAAAGAATTCTACGCATCATTAGATCCGATATCACTTATCGTAGAGGATGTAGATATTTTTGTTGAAGTACTAGGAAGCAAAGTAACAGAATTCAATTCACTTCTATGCAGAGGTCTTGCAACTCAGATCCATGTTTATGCAACTGCAATGTCAAATAAGCTAAAAGGTTTTGATGCAGTCTCAAAAACAGTAAGAGATAACGCACAAAGCGGAATAGTACTGGGAGATCCACAATCACAGCAAATATTTGCGATTAGAAAAAATGAACTTGGTAAAGAGCGTGGGATGTCATATGTATACGAAAACGGGGTTATAGCAATGGTTAAAATTCCACGTATGTAGAGGAGATTAATATGAGCAGCAAAGAAATATTAATAAATAGTAATACGATGAAAGGTATGGAGACGGATGTAGCTTCATCGACAATGGGAATAAAAGAAGTAACTGCAAGGGACTATGAAACAACAATAGCCGGAAACGCAAATAGCATTGAATGTTACGAGGCTTGTAACAACGTAGTAACAGCTATGAATAATGCATTGAACAGGGATGCTCATAAAATTGCAAAGGCGCATAATGGTTTTAAGGATTTTGATAATAAAGTTGCCAAATGCTTTGGAAAGAAATAACTATAAAATAATTGCTTAAAGCAATTATAAAGGGTGAAAGTGATGTATAACAAAACAGATAAGCAAAATGACCAGCTTGAAAAGATGGAGGTTTTCTATAAAGAAATGGAAAACAATCAATTTGAAGATGATTTTGAAAGAAGAAGGGACATTGCAGGAGTAGAAGGTCAAATTGATTATTGGGAATCAGATAAGACACTAAGAAGTGTTCTTAGTGAGCAGCAGGAACTACTAGTTGCTGAAAAGCAAGGTCAGGAGGAGCTTCTAAATTCAATGTGTGTAGAATTAAAGCGACTTCGAAATAGAATGAATAGAGAAAAAGAAGGAGAAAGAATTTAATGGGCAGAATTGTTAACCCGATGCTAATGCGGATGGGAATGAATGATATAAAAAAGAATGTAGATTCATATGGTTCTAATTATCGCAAGGCTAAATCGACACTTGCTAGATATTCAAATGAAGCAATATCTGCAAAGGGAGAAGCCGTAGATGCTATGATAAATCAAGTGTTGTGCTATGAATCAGTTATGGATATGTTTATCGTGGTTGCTGAAAGTATGATAAAAGACTGCGATGAAATGTCGATAAGAGTTGGTAATGAGTACCTCAATGAAGATAGCATACTCGCGATGCTTGAAGTACAAAAGAATATAAGGCAGAGATGCTCTGAGCGAATAGATGACTACCGCCACAAACAAACCCAATTTGCAACATTGACACCACTTGCAGAACATTGCAGGATGCAGGTTAACCTCAATTCTGCAGCAAAGGAGCGAGCAGATGTAGCTATTACTGCGCTGAATAACAAGATAGAGAAGATCGACGAGATTGAAAGTAATACGAACAATCTGTTTTTAGAATCCAAGTCAGCGCTCGCAGAGCTGAATAAGTGCATTTCAGAGCTAGATAAATCAGGAAAAGGTGGATTCACATACGATAACATGCCGGCATGGGCAGTGGCAATGAACAGTGATCTACTAGACAAGTATACGAAGAGTATGCTATCTAAAGGCAGGCTAAATGAGGACTTCGTAAAGAAGTTTTCCAATCTGACCATAGCAGAGATGACACCAGTCGAGAAAGCTGTATATAATAAATATACCGACTTCTTGCTTTTCGATGCGAAGCCTGAGGATATGAATAAGGTTGTGAAGCATTATTATAAAAAAACGTGGTATGGGAGCATGCAATGCAGAAAAAGTGCTTATGAATTAAAGGAACTGCTTGATATTCGAACTAATATGTACTGTATGACCTCGGCAGAAGGTGTTGATTCTAAAGTTCTTGAAAGATGTACAATATTAAAGATAGCTCTTTCAAGAGATGATACCTTTAAAGTTGGTAAAATTCACTTATCAAAAGGACATTACAAGTATACATATACAAAGCACACAATGTCATCATTAAACAATGCATCACCACTACCGTCCAAAGAGACATACACAACTTTTCATGTTTTCGAAACACCTTCCATTTGTGCAGATCAAGTATCTCGTGCTAAGGCGGAATATCTAAAAAATCTGTTGAGAAAAGACAATTCTGAAACCATAGCAAATGGAGTAGTATCAGTGATAGAAACTGGCATAAGCATAGGGATGCCAGAGATGAAAGTTGGCGGAAAAATATCAAATGAGATACTTAAAGCGTGTACTAAAAAAATCGCAGATTCATCGAAATATAAAGAGGATTTTGGCATCGATTCTAATGGAATTGCAACTATATTGAATAGCTTTGATTTAAGAGCATCACTAGCAACAGCAAAGACAAATGAAGGAGATTTAATATATAATCTATATCCAACAAAAGGGACACTAGACAAAATAAATTTCTATAACGAAGTGTTAAAAAACTACAATAAGAAGGAGATAGATTTAAATTATATATTGGAGAATCCTGAAAAGGTCAATAAAAAACTAACCAATCTTGAGGTAAAGATGAAAACAAATCCGTACCAATATAAGGGTGATGAATTTAAAAAGGTGGATGACATAAACGATTATTTATAAAAAATAACCATGCTATGGCATTATCTGATAGGAGAATGAATAAATGAAAAGAATAATACATAAATCAAAAGCGTTGGTAATTGTATGCTCTATGATAGTAGTGCTATGCGGATGCAATTTATTCGTTACAGATAAAGATAAGTTTTACCTAAACAAAAATTTAGACTATGATCTTACATGGATTGATTTAGACAAAGCAGGGAAAGATATCGTAATTCCTGCAAAGATAGAAGATAAAAAAATACGAGTGATAAATCTAGCAGATCCGTACTTTGCATGGATCAATTCGCTAGATGTCAGCCAGGTTAAAGAACTGGAATCATTTCGTCTAAATCTGTTCTATGATAAAAACAAGTCAAAGTTAAAAGAACTTGATTTTAGCAAAAATAAGAAATTGAGAGATATAGTAATTGGTCAAACTAAGGCTTTAAAAAATATTAAATTTAATAACAAGTGTGAATATATTTATTTAAAAGGGACATCTATAAAGAGTGTAAACCTAAAGAACTTGAAAGAACTTGAAAGCTTTATATATCGTGACGGTCCTCTTGAGGAACTAGACACTTCAAACAATCCTAACCTTGAATCCATAAAGATTGCAGATACTAATATTAAAAGGCTTGATGTGACAAAAAATCCAAAATTGAAATACATAATTGTTGACGAAGGCACGCAAATAATCGGACCAACCAATGCACATATAAAATATAACAAGAAGGCTGAATAGTCTGATGGCATTAAAGGTTTTATAGTAAATATGGCACTTTCATGTTAGCGCTGGACTAAAGCAATTGGATACATTACAGGCAGTATCTTCAAAGAAGTGGGTATAAGGATATAGGCATAGTTGCAAACGGTACGCTAACTATGCCTATATTTGCATAAACCTGCGAGCGTTCACAATGGTAAGATGACTACCGCCACAAACAAACCCAATTTGCAACATTGACACCACTTGCAGAACATTGCAGGATGCAGGTTAACCTCAATTCTGCAGCAAAGGAGCGAGCAGATGTAGCTATTACTGCGCTGAATAACAAGATAGAGAAGATCGACGAGATTGAAAGTAATACGAACAATCTGTTTTTAGAATCCAAGTCAGCGCTCGCAGAGCTGAATAAGTGCATTTCAGAGCTAGATAAATCAGGAAAAGGTGGATTCACATACGATAACATGCCGGCATGGGCAGTGGCAATGAACAGTGATCTACTAGACAAGTATACGAAGAGTATGCTATCTAAAGGCAGGCTAAATGAGGACTTCGTAAAGAAGTTTTCCAATCTGACCATAGCAGAGATGACACCAGTCGAGAAAGCTGTATATAATAAATATACCGACTTCTTGCTTTTCGATGCGAAGCCTGAGGATATGAATAAGGTTGTGAAGCATTATTATAAAAAAACGTGGTATGGGAGCATGCAATGCAGAAAAAGTGCTTATGAATTAAAGGAACTGCTTGATATTCGAACTAATATGTACTGTATGACCTCGGCAGAAGGTGTTGATTCTAAAGTTCTTGAAAGATGTACAATATTAAAGATAGCTCTTTCAAGAGATGATACCTTTAAAGTTGGTAAAATTCACTTATCAAAAGGACATTACAAGTATACATATACAAAGCACACAATGTCATCATTAAACAATGCATCACCACTACCGTCCAAAGAGACATACACAACTTTTCATGTTTTCGAAACACCTTCCATTTGTGCAGATCAAGTATCTCGTGCTAAGGCGGAATATCTAAAAAATCTGTTGAGAAAAGACAATTCTGAAACCATAGCAAATGGAGTAGTATCAGTGATAGAAACTGGCATAAGCATAGGGATGCCAGAGATGAAAGTTGGCGGAAAAATATCAAATGAGATACTTAAAGCGTGTACTAAAAAAATCGCAGATTCATCGAAATATAAAGAGGATTTTGGCATCGATTCTAATGGAATTGCAACTATATTGAATAGCTTTGATTTAAGAGCATCACTAGCAACAGCAAAGACAAATGAAGGAGATTTAATATATAATCTATATCCAACAAAAGGGACACTAGACAAAATAAATTTCTATAACGAAGTGTTAAAAAACTACAATAAGAAGGAGATAGATTTAAATTATATATTGGAGAATCCTGAAAAGGTCAATAAAAAACTAACCAATCTTGAGAAAAAGATGAAAACAAATCCGTACCAATATAAGGGTGAACCATGTAAGAAAATATCTGATTTAGAGTATGAGTATTATAAATCATTTAGGTTAAATAAATAATGGAGGAAGAAATGGATAGAATGCATTTAAAAATTGAAGCAAGCATTATTGCGTGTGTAATAATGATTCTTCTTTGTAGCTGCAACTTATTTGTTACAGATAAAGATAAGTTTTATTTGGATAAAGATTTAAACTACACTCTTTCAAGGATAGATATAAAAAAGACAGGACCGGATATAGTAATTCCTGAAAAAGTTGGGGATAAAACAGTAAGAGAAATATACCTTGCGGATCCATATTTCTCAAGAATTGATTCGTTAGATATTAGCAATGTAAAAGAACTCGAATCGTTTACGATAAAACTATTTGGTATGAACACAGGCACAAAGTTAAAAAAACTTGATTTTAGTAAAAATAAGAAACTAAAGTATTTAGAAATAAGTAAAACGACATCATTGAAAAAGGTTATATTTAATAATAACTGTGAATTAATATATTTGGATGGTACAGCAGTAAAAAAGGTTGATATAAGATTGGAGACAAAATTAAAAAACTTTGTGTACCATGATGGCCCTCTTGAAGAACTTGATATATCGAACAATGCTGATCTTGAATATATTAGGCTTGGAAATGTTAAGGTTAAAGTTTTAGACGTATCAAAGAATCCAAAACTAAAGAAAATAACTGTCGATGAAGGTACTCAAATAATCGGACCAACAAATGCACAGATAGAGTATAACAAAAGGGCTGAGTAGTCTGCGAAGGAGACTTTAGGATAAAAATGTTATTTTCCTGGAGGAATAAATGAAAAGAGCGAATTTCAAAACAATATATGTCACACTTATCTGCTTGATAATAACACTATTATGTGGCTGCAATTTATTCGTTACAGATAAGGACAAGTTTTATTTAGACAAAGATTTGGACTATATGCTAACATGGATTGACCTAGAAAAGACCGGATCGGATATTGTAATTCCTGCAAAAATTGGTGATAAAACAGTAAAAGAAATATCCTTAAAAGATCCATATTTCTCTGGAATTGATTCGCTAGATGTCAGCAGAGTAAAAGAGCTAGAATCATTTGAATTAGTGTTATATGCAGAAAAGAATAAGTCTAAATTAAAAAAGCTTGATTTTAGCAAAAATAAGAAACTGAGACTTATAGTAATTGGTCAAACTAAGGCTTTAAAAAATATTAAATTTAATAATAAGTGTGATTACATTTTTTTAAAAGGGACCTCTATTAAAAAAATAGACCTACAATCACTGGAAAAGCTTGATAATTTTTCATATTTTAATGGACCTCTTGAAGAACTAGACATTTCAAACAATCCAAACCTTGAACATATATGGATTAAAAATACAAATATTAAGGTTTTAGACGTATCAAAGAATCCAAAACTAAAGAAAATAACTGTCGATGAAGGTACTCAAATAATCGGACCAACAAATGCACAGATAGAGTATAACAAAAGGGCTGAGTAGTCTGCGAAGGAGACTTTAGGATAAAAATGTTATTTTCCTGGAGGAATAAATGAAAAGAGCGAATTTCAAAACAATATATGTCACAGTTATCTGCTTGATAATAACACTATTATGTGGCTGCAATTTATTTGTTACAGATAAAGATAAGTTCTATATGGATAAAAATTTAATCACGACTCTTTCGGACATAGACATAGAGAAATCAGGACGAGACATAATAATCCCTGCAAAAGTTGGTGATACCACAGTTTCTAAAATATATCTAGCAGACCCCTACTTTGCATGGATTGATTCGCTAGATGTTAGCAAGGTAAAAGAGCTAGAATCATTCACTATAATTTTATTTGACCCTAAAAATAAGTCAAAGTTAAAAGAACTTGATTTTAGCAAAAATAAGAAACTGAGACTTATAGAAATTGGTCAAACTAAGGCTTTAAAAGATATTAAATTTAATAGTACATGTGAATCAATTCATTTAAATGGGACCTCTGTAAAGAAAGTCGAACTAAAGAAATTGGAAAAGCTTGAAGATTTTTCATATTTTGATGGCCCTCTTGAAGAACTAGATATTTCAAATAATCCAAATATTGAGGAGATATGGATTAAAAATACGAATATTAAAGTTTTGGACGTGTCAAAGAATCCAAAACTAAGGATAATAACTGTTGATAAAGGCACCCAAGTAATCGGACCAACGAATGCACAGATAGAGTATAACAAAAAAACTGAATAATCTGATGCTATTAAAGTTTTTAGAGTAAATATGGTACTTTCATGTCGACATAGACCAAAGTAATCACTCTTATGTATTACAGGCAGTATCTTCAAAGAAATGGATATAAGAAATGGTAAAAACTAAGAAGTCATTTAAAATAGCAATTGTGACGCTTTCTGTTGTGACAGTAAGCATAATCATTTTAGCTGTTTGGATTTCAAGAGACGACTACGTGCCTAAAAAGCTCGGCAACAGCGTCAGTGCTGCACTAAACAATCGATATGGCAGCTCGTGCTCTATTGCAGAAAATGATAAGTATATCTTCTATGTGAACTGCGTAAAGGATTCATTCCCCTTGATGCGCATAGATAAAAATAGCGGCGAAAAGAAACTACTTAAAAAAAATATTGGAGATAGCGATGGGTCAGCATTATTTATATACAAAAACACACTTATCTACACTAAATCAAAAGATTTGGGATATTCAAACAGGTATTATGATATCTACAGATGCGATTTCGATGGGAAAAATGAAAAGTTAATAAAAAAGGAATCACCAGTTCCTCATATGGTTATTGATGACTACATATATGTACCTAATCGTGATAATGCTTTGACTAGAATCTCGCTTATAAATGGTCAAAAAAGAACTCTTAATAAGGAGGAGTGCAATAATTTTGCAGGAATTGATAAAAAAAACAAGACTCTTTATTTTGAAACAGGTGCTCTAAAAATGGTAAAAGTAAAAATAAATAAAAGAAGATCAAATTTTTGGATAAAGAGTCCAACTGAAACGATAGGTTTTGGAAGTATACATGGAAAAGGGAAAAAAGCAAGTAAGATTTTAGGAATAGCAAATGGGAGCATATGGTTATACGGACTAGATGTGGATTCAATATATAAAATAGAAGAAATAAGGGGAGAATATAGGACCAAAAATGTATTCAAAAAAACAGGCACCACTTTAATAGATAATTCTGTTATGGAAAAAGATAAAATCTACTATGTTTCTCCTGATGAAACTAAGCTTATTATGTTTGATATTAATACAGGAGAAGATAGAGAAATATACACAACTCCAAATAAAAATATAAAGATCTTGGCTGCAATAGGGGATAATATTCTTATTTCGAAATGGAAAGAAGACGATAAACATGTGAACTACTATAAAGCTATTGATGATAAATCAGCAAAAAATTACTACATCAATAACTCTGGTAAAGTTTTATATGAGCTAGATTAATGGAGGCTTCAAATGAGTGAAGAAATTAAAATACAAGAAGCAGCACTTAATAGCGTGGCGTCATCAATAATGGATATTACTCAGGGCCTAGGTTCTGAGTCCATATCAAACCTTGATAATATGAGCACAATAGATGGAAATAAAGCTACTAAAACAGGTAAGGGAATCTGTTCCAATGCCTAACAAAAATACTTTAATGCAAAAAGTTTTCCCCATCAAAGGCTTAGAAAAATATCTAAGCGGTGAATATAAGGTAAGGGGGTTTTGTTTCTCGTCTAGAAGATGGCATTTTTAGAAATCCAGAAGAATCATTTAAAGCAATACGATTGGATTACAAGGGTACAGTTTTTTCGGTGGATGACGATGCTGTTTGTATTATACGATATTCTTCAAAAGATTCTATTAAGGTAAAGATTGCACGGAGTCCAGAGTTAGGATGGGATTTAGTACAAGCTCCTCCTTATACAGGAAATGGATTTACAAAATCAACAAAAGTCATATTGTACCCGAATTTTATCAATCAGAGATAGAAAAACTGATATCAGGATCAAAGATTTACAAATTGAAATCTGATGGGATGTTAATTGAAATTGCTGAATTAAACAAAGAGCTTGGACAAGGAAATAGGAAGACCAAATGAGATACGGAGAATTTGCAAAATATAAGGGAAAAGAATTTGCTACAGCGGATGATTGTGCTGGAATAGTATTGCTTTCGGGAGATATTTCAGATGTCGAAGAGTATGGGTTTGAAGTATGCGATCCATTTGACTTGATGGGATTTAAACGAGTAGTGTGTGTGAAGGTTGTTAATTTGTCTGAGGTGGATGAATATTATTTAATAAGAGCATATGCATACTATGAAGGCTATAAGGGACGCGTAAGGGGACCAAATAAAAACAATATGGTATCTATTAGCTATCTTTGGGGGGATATACCAAGAGAAGAAGCAATTAGGCTTGGGATGGAAGTAGGGCATGGAGAGTACGTTAAGGAGATTCCGCTAGATGAGGTAGATATTTTCTATGAAAGAGCAGATTACGATATTAAAGAGATTATGCAGCAGGATGAGGAGAAAAAATAGCGTACATTAGAAAAATTTAATCCCAATATATAACCATATAGGTATTAAAAAGGTTATGAGATTAATTGTAGTAGACATAAATCAGAGTTTTTAAGATGAGTCATAAAATACGGGAGAATCTCGAGATCTCTATGAATTCAGATAAGACAACGGTCTACATGTATGATATCAGCACGGGAAAGAGCAGTGAAATTTATAGGACTACAAATAAAAATATTAAGATATTAGCAGCAATAGGTGATAATATTCTTATTTCGGAATGGAAGAAAGACGACAACCATGCAAACTATTATGAGTCTGTGGAGGATAAATCACCAAGGCACTACTACATCAACAACTCAGGAAAGGTTTTATACAAACTAGATTAACAAAGGTAAAAGAAATGGTAAAAACTAAGAAGTTATTTAAAATAGCAATTGTGACGCTTTCTATTGTGGCAGTAAGCATAATCATTTTAGCTGTTTGGATTTCAAGAGACGACTACGTGCCTCAAAAGCTCGGCAACAGCGTAAGTGCTGCACTAAACAATCGATATGGCAGCTCGTGTTCTATTGTAGAAAATGATAAGTATATCTTCTATGTGAACTGCGTAAAGGATTCATTCCCTTTGGTACGCATAGATAAAAATAGCGGCGAAAAGAAGCTACTAAAAATAGATATTGGGGATAGCGATGGGTCAGCATTATTTATATACAAAAACACACTTATATACACTAAATCAAAAGATTTGGGATATTCAAACAGGTATTATGATATCTACAGATGCGATTTCGATGGGAAAAATGAAAAGTTAATAAAAAAGGAATCACCAGTTCCTCATATGGTTATTGATGACTACATATATGTACCTAATCGTGATAATGCTTTGACTAGAATCTCGCTTATAAATGGTCAAAAAAGAACTCTTAATAATAAAGAGTGCAATAATTTCGTAGGGATTGATGAAAAAAGCAAGGCTTTATGTTTCGACACTGATCATCTAATGCTGGTAGAAGTAAAAATAAATAATAGAAGAGCAAATCTTGGACTAAGGAATTCCACAGAATTAATGCACATAGGTTCTTGGAAGGGAGAAGCAAAGCACGGATTTGGAATTCTAGGAGTATCTAATGGGGATATATGGTTTTCTGGGCGTAATGGAGATAACTGTAAAACATTATGCAGAGCAGAAAATGTAAAAGGAAAGTGGCAGACAAAAGTTATGAGCGACAAAATTGAAGAGCTAATTTTTGATTATAATTCTGCAATGGAGAAAGACAAGATATACTACCTGTCTGATAATGAGACCAAAATTTGCATGTATGATATAAAGACTGGTGAAACTCAAAATATATATGAAAAAGCGGATAGAAAGATAAAGATATTAGCAGCAATAGGGGATAATATTCTTATTTCGGAGTGGAATGAAGACGATAAACACGTGAACTACAGTAGTGCTGTTGATGACAAAGCAGTAAGACAATACTACATCAACAACTCAGGAAAAGTTCTATACGAGCTAGATTAACAAAGGTAAAAGAAATGGTAAAAACTAAGAAGTTATTAAAAATAGCAGCATTAGTGCTTTCTGTTGTGGCAGCAAGCATAATCATTTTATCTGTTTGGATTTCACGAGATAACTATGTGCCACAAAAATTGGGCAATAGTGTAAGCGCAGGCATTAATAATCGTGCAGATAAAGACGGGTATTCAGTTGCTGAAACTCAAAGATATTTATTTTATATTGATAAAACAACTGGGGAATATCCACTCGTTCGTATAGATAAAAAAACAGGTGAAAAGAAGCTTTTAATAACTGAAGCTGCTGACGATACATCTGGATGCCTCTTTATATATAAAAATTCTATTATTTATACAAAGGCGAAAAGACTAAGATATAGCTGGGGAGAATACGATGTTTACTCGTGTGATTTTAATGGGAAAAATGAAAAGTTAATAAAAAAGAAATGCGGTATGCCTCACATGGTTATAGATGATTATCTATATTATGCTAATGGAAACGGATCTGTATCACGTGTTTCATTGATAAGCGGAAGTACAAGATATGTCAGTTCTCAACCATGCTATAGGTTTGTTGGAATTAATGGGCGAAGCAATGAGTGTTACTTTGATACAGATTTATTTTATATTGTTGAGGTGGAACTTAACAATCGCGGTATAAATACATTTCTAATTCGTCAAAGTAAAAAAATGCACGCAGATGAATGGTCTGGTGAAGCAAAAAATAGTTATGGAATTTTAGGAGTATATAATGGCGTTATCTGGTTCTTCGGCGATTACGGAAAATCAATATGCAAGGCGGAAAAAAAGAATGGTAAGTGGCTAACTAAAGTTGTTGTTAATATGTCCGAAGGAATTCATTTTAACGATAATGCTATTCTGGAAAAAGATAAGATCTACTATGTAAGTTCAGATGAATCGAAAATTATCATGTATGACATTAATACAGGTAATAAAAAGGAAATCTATGGGGAGTCGGGAGCACATATAAAAGTAGATGCTGCAATAGGTGATAATATACTCATTGAAAAGTGGATGACGGACAAAAGTCGTGATGATGCTATGCATGAGGGCGACATAGATTATTGCTATATAAATAAATCTGGTAAGCTACTTTATAATTTAGGCTAACAAGGTATTAAAATGGGGAAAAAGAAAAGAAGAGCGAAGTATGTGCTTGTAGCGGCACTTATCATAGTGACAATGCTTACTGTAATGGCTGTGAGGATATGGAGAGATGATTACGTACCACAAAAGTTAGGTAACAGTGTCAGTGCGGGGTTGAATAATAGTCAAGAAGGCGCATACTCAATTGCAGAAAATGAAAAGTATATATTTTACAGTAAGCGTTTAAGTGTTGATGGCGCATTGTTTCGGATAGATAAGAAAACTGGGGAAAGTAAGCTGATTAAGCATAATATAGGGAACTATTTAACTTCAGGGTTATTTTTATATAACAACTCAATTGTTTATACAAGAGTTAAAGGCGATTATATTGGTAGCCACTTTAAGACAATTACAGTAGATGAAGATTCTTCTGCCGGGTTAAATAACAACAAGCCTGAAGTTGATGTATATACATGTGACTTTGATGGCAAAAATGAAAAGCTTATAAAAAATGATTGTGGTGTGCTTCATATGGTTATAGATGAGGATTTGTATTTTTCACGCAGAAAAGATCACCTAAATAAAGTTTCACTTAAAAACAACAAGGTGAGTGAAGTATGTTTCGATAATTTTACATACTTTGTTGGAATTAATGATCAGAATAAAACTGTGTTATTTGCCACGAATAAGTCGTTGCTAGAGGTAAAAATAAACAAGATGAAGATGTATTATGGATTTTCTTGCTTAACCTATGGAATTTATATAGGCGACTTCAAAGGACCAGCAAAAGATACCGCAGGTGTCTTAGGAATGACTCAAGGTAACATTTGGTTTCTCGGTAATGATGGGCATTCATTGTGCAAAGCAGAAAAAAAGGATGATGAATGGAAAACAAAAATTGTAGTCGATAAAACTCAAAGAATTGATTTTTCAAATAACACTGTTATGGAAAAAAGCAAGATATACTATTTATCAGCTGACAAAACAAAAGTCATAATGTTTGATATCCAAACAGGTAACAGGCGAGAAATATATGCGAGTAGAAGAGAGAATCTAAAGGTATCTGCAGCAATAGGTAATAACCTGCTCATAGAAGAATGGGATGGCGATTCATACGAAGATGCTGCTGATAATGGATCTCTAAAGGGTACATATATCAACAACTCAGGCAAAGTTCTATATGAGCTAAATTAAAGGATAATTTGTTTACAAATTAACCTTCAAATTCATTTCAAAATAGACAATTCCAACCCATGATTGATTGACACTAGTTAATATAGATAATATAATATTTAGGTGCTCTTAGGCAGCTTGCGGTTTGTAGGGGGTCCTGCGCAATGGGATACTGTGAACCATGTCAGGTCCGAGAGGAAGCAGCATTAAGCGGGACATCTCATGTGCCGCAGATTCGCCTCCTACCGATCGCAAGGTGTCTAAGAGCTCGATTAATATATGGGGTTGCGTAATGTGAGACGCATCCAATTACTACGAGGAGGTACGATATGCATCTGGCACTATATAGGTCTGAAAGGCCGGAACGCTTTGAAGAGATAATTGGACAGAAGCATATTGTGAAGATACTTCGCAATCAGATCAAGAAGGGAACTGTGAGTCAGTCGTATCTGTTTGCGGGAACTCGCGGTACAGGTAAGACGACGACTGCGAGGATTCTTGCAAAAGCTGTTAACTGCACCTGCAGCGATCCCGGCGTAGACCTACCGTGTGGTGAGTGCGCTAATTGTAGGGCGATTACAGAGGGGAGATTTCTCGACGTCGTAGAGCTGGACGCGGCATCCAACAATGGTGTGGAGAGCCTAAGGCAGATTACCGAATCAGTGCAATATCCACCAACCGTTGGAAAGTACAAGGTCTACATCATAGACGAGGCGCACATGCTCACCGATTCGGCGGAAAATGCGTTCCTCAAGACACTAGAGGAACCACCAGCGCACGTAATATTCATACTGGCGACGACCAACCCGGAGAAGATTAAAGCGACGATAAAATCAAGGTGCTTAACGCTGAACTTCAGGCATGTTTCGGAAAATGACCTTCTGGAAGGCATGAAAAGAATTTGCCAGAAGAAGGACATTTCAATTGAGGAAGATGCCCTAGCCGTTATTGCCCGCAAGGCAGACGGTTCCGTACGAGATGCGCTCAGTCTGCTCGAGCAGTGTACAAACGCTGGTGATGAGCTTATAACCAGAGAGCTGGTGCTGGAGTATACAGGCGGCGCGGGAGATGATTTCTATATAGAGCTAACAGATGCGATTAGAGCAGGTGAAGCTGGAACTGCGCTCGCTGATATAGACAGCATGGTGAGGATAGGTAAGGATGCCAAGCAGCTGCTTTCGGATTGGCTACTGCATTATAGAAATCTCATGATTTGCAAGTACGTGCAGGATCCTTCGGAGCTTGTAAATGCTTCTAGCGAGAACACTGCGAGAATCGTCACACAGGCAAAGTCTCTGAGTGACGAAGCGATAAATTATGGCATTCGCTTGCTTTCAGACACCGTCAATAAGGCAAAGTTCTCGACTATGCCGAGGATTTTGCTAGAGACATGTGTTATTAAACTCATCGTAGGTGAGGGTGCGGAAGTTAAGACTGAACCAGTTCGTATAAATGCGAATATCCCTATGGGTGCTAGGACTCCAAGGACCGAGGCAGGGACTGCACCAGCGGCGAGTAGTGCACAGCAGGTGAATACTAAGGCAGAGAACCATAGACTAGAATCAAGAAGGGTAGAAGCTTCGCAATCAGGAGCACCAAAGGAGGAGCCGCAAGCTACAAATGCTTACGAGGAGCAGATTCAGTCTCGTCCAAATGCCAGTGCGGAGAGAGCGCAGGATGTAGAGGAACCACAGCCTCTATTCGAACAGAAATTTAACCCGCTCGAGGGGGCACCACCAGATAGGCATATCGTGGAATTTGAAGCTAATCAAAACCTTGATGAGATGTGGGATAGAATCTGTGACCAGATGGCGAGAGCGGATGCCATGTTTATGGCGATGGTTGCGAAGTACACGAGGCTAGTCGATTTACATTGTAGCGAACTTACCGTAGAGGTTAAGAAGACCAAGAGCCTGATGGCTGATGATGCTCTAAATGAACTGAACAGGATAACTAAGGCACTATATGGTGATAAGTTCTACATCACGCTTAGAGTTGTGGAGTATAATCCGGCGGATGCAAGGGAGCTTAGCCAAGTTGAAGAACCTGGACTTCAGAGGTTCGATGAGGAACTCATTGAGGCAGCAGAGGAAAAAGACGAAATAGCCAAGGAAGTGGCGAAGGATGTAGCTGACTTTTTTGGCGTAGATAAGATAGACATTAAATAGCACATATTGGAGGAGAAAATCATGGGCAAAGGTATGAGAGCAGGTAAGAAAAAGAAGGTTGGCGGTGGCGCTGGTAACATGCAGCAGCAGATGAAGCAGCTTCAGGCTATGCAGCGAGATATGGAGGCTGCGCAGGCTTCTATCGCTGAGCAGGAGACAACTGCAACTGCTGGCGGCGGTGCGGTTGAGGTAACTGTAAACGGCAACAAGGAGATTACAAAGCTCGTAATCGATAGAGACGTTGTTGATCCAGACGATGTAGAAATGCTTCAGGATCTCATCATGGCAGCTGTAAATGAGGGTATGCGCCAGATCGATGCAATCGCTGAGAATGAGATGGGCAAAGTAACAGGCGGGCTCAACATCCCTGGACTAGGACTGTAGAAAGGCGTTCAGATGAGGCAGTATCCAAAGCCACTGAACAAGTTAATAAATGAGCTGTCTAAGCTACCTGGAATTGGCGGCAAGACTGCACAGCGTCTAGCGTTCCACATCCTTGCGCTCGAGGAGAGCGAGGCGACATCTCTTGCAAATTCAATCGTGAATGCCAAGAGAAGCCTTCATTATTGCTCGGTGTGCGGCAACTTGACAGATACCGATCCGTGCGAGATTTGCAGTGATGAATCGCGAGATAGGACTAAGGTATGTGTTGTCGAGACACCTCAGGACGTGATTGCGATGGAGCGGATAAGGGAATTTAAAGGACTGTATCATGTGCTTCACGGTGCTATTTCGCCGGTAGAGGGGATCGGTCCTAACGAGATTAATCTCAAGTCACTGATTACTAGGCTCCAGCAGCATGATGAGATCGACGAGATAATCGTGGCAACTAACCCTAATATTGAGGGTGAGGCGACTGCTATGTACATAGCTAGGCTGCTAAAACCGTCTGGCATCAAGGTGACGAGAATTGCGCACGGTATTCCTGTCGGAGGCGATCTCGAGTATGCCGATGAAGTTACGCTGCTCAAGGCGATGGAAGGAAGACGAGAGATATAACTGCAGATAAGTTGGTGCATGAGGCAGACTAAAGGCTGTGCACCGACTATTTTATTTGCATTATTTCACTCAGTATGTATTATAATTAGTTTGAAGGGAGTAGCCAAGATGCCTGAACTAGTAGAGGTTGAAACTGCGAAAAGGGTTCTCGCGCCACAGCTAAACGGCTGCACAATTGAAGATGTCGATATTAGGCTTGCAAAGAGCATCAAGAATTACAGTCCCGAAGAGTTCAAGAAGTTGGTGCGTGGTAGTAGGTTTGACACCGTACTGCGCCGTGGTAAATTTCTGATTTTCAACATGATCGCACCGAAGCGTGAAGGTGCGCCAGAGGAGCTTAAACTCGTAGCTCACTACCGCATGACTGGCGTTCTATTGGTGACGCCACCTGGATATGAGGAGCTTAAGCACACGCATATAGTGTTTAAGTTGCGAGATGATGATGGCACCGAGAAGGAGCTCCGCTATGTCGACCAGAGGCAGTTTGGCGGCATATGGGCTATAACGACAGGGGCTGAATTTAGAGCGACTGGTATTGGTCAGCTTGGAGCAGAAGCGACGGACGACACACTTGAAGGAGAGTATCTGAAGAGTCATCTAGCGAAGAGAAAGTCTGCCATTAAGACGGGGCTCCTTGACCAAAGCGTTATCGCTGGTCTTGGAAATATCTACACCGACGAAGTCCTATACCGCTGCGGAATTGTTCCGACTAGAGCTTGTAATTCGCTTACCGATGCTGAGTGGCAGGCTCTCGCCAATGAGATTCCAAAGATGATGGAGTTCATGATAGAAAAGAATCGGATTTCTGAAGAGGCCTATCTGGCAGGAAAAGGGACGGATTATAGAAACACCCCGTTTCTACAGGTATATAACCATGCTGGAGAGGGTTGCCCTAAGTGTGGAAGTGAACTTGAGAGAACTGTGATTGCAGGCAGGAGCAGTGTGTACTGTCCTGAGTGTCAGAAGTGATTCTAGTGATATAGTTAAGATTAGAAAAAGGTGGACCTAGCGTCCACCTTTTGTTCGTTTTCGTGAATCGAAGCCCGTGAGATCTCTCACGACTTCACTAGCTATTGCAAGCCCTGCGGCAGCAGGGACAAATGGCGTTGAGCCAGGAGCCACTCTGCCAGCAGTCCCCTTGTTCTCGGCCTCTCCGCCCTCTGGTAGAATCGGCACGATAGGCTCTTCAGTGGAGCAGAGAACCTTTACGCCTTTAATTCGCCTATCTTTGAGTCCTTTCCGTATAACCTTAGCCAGCGGATCCATCGATGTCTTGGTGATGTCCATAATGGCTAGCTTCGTAGGGTCAATACGGTTACCACAGCCCATACAGGAAATTATCGGAACTCCCACGCTTTTGCATCTTTCTATGATGTCGAGCTTTGCTGAAACAGTATCTACCGCATCTACAACGTAGTCGTACTCGGTGAAGTCAAAATGCTCAGCAGTATCAGGCAAGTAGAACATCTGGTGTCCGCGCACCTCGCAGTCTGTGTTCAGTATCTTAATTCGCGACTCACACACCGATACCTTGCTTTCGCCGATAGTATCATGGGTAGCGATTATCTGTCTATTTATATTTGTCAGACTGACATTGTCGTTATCGATGATATCGAGAGCACCAACACCAGCTCTAGCGAGCGCTTCCACCACGTAACCACCGACACCGCCGACGCCAAACACCGCAACTCGGCAGCCCTTAAGGGTCGCGAGTGCATCTTTTCCATATATTAATTCACTTCTTGAAAATTGATTAATCATATACTCGCAGGGGACTCGAACCCCTGTGCTTTATACCGAAATTTACAAAGCCAAATCGCTAAAATATATTGCAATAAATCACTGAAATATCTTACATTATTATGCAAAAAACGTCCAGTTAGTGATATAATTTCGTTCGTATGCACTGGAGGTTTTAACGATGTTTAAATATATCGCTGCTCCGCTGATTGGAGCACTTATAGGATATTGTACCAATTATATTGCGGTCAAGATGCTATTCAGGCCACGCCATGAGAAATACATCTTCGGCCACAAGGTGCCGCTGACACCTGGAGCTATTCCGAAGGGAAAGACGCGGCTTGCAAAGTCCGTCGGAGATGTGATATCGAATCACCTCGTCACGAGCGAAGATATCGAGGGTAAGGCGCTTAATGAAGAGACAGAAACAGCTGTTACAGAGCGAATGGTGCAGCTACTGAAATCAGATATAGATAGTGGATTTAGAGCGATTTCATCTTCTGAAGAGGGGTATGAGGCTATTACGACGAATCTCGACTATGCGGTAACTCTACGAATGGCGGATGCGGTTAAGAGCATTAATTTTTCAGATATAATCAAGGTGAAGGGCAGTCAGATAATTGGAGAGCAACTCGGCGGATCAATGATCGGGATGTTCATAAATCCGGAGATGATAGATGGAATTCTCGGTTCGATTTCGGATAATATCGGAAGATATGTTGATGATCACTGCTACAACTTCTTAGCACCTGAGGTTAGCCGCAGTATGGAGAAGCTGCGTGGTGATAACATTTACGACATGATAACGAGTAATGGTGTGAGCGACGAGGAACTGAGGGCGAAGGTAAGAGAGATTTATAGGAAAACTATCAAAGCTGTGATTCCGGAGCTTATCGCTAAAATGGATATAGCTAGCATGGTCAGGTCGAAGATTGAGGACATGGAAGTTGAGCAACTTGAAGAACTGGTCATGGAGGTTATGGCTAAGGAGCTTACTGCTATCGTTAATCTAGGTGCGCTAATTGGTTTCGTACTGGGTCTTATTAATCTTATTTTTTAGCTGAAAAATACCGAAAAGAAGCTAAAGAGTGATTATTTTTAAATAAAGCGTATTGTATCTTGCGGCTAACATTCGCATGATGTAAAATTAATAAAGTTGAACAAATTAGCATTTGATTTTTGTATAAAATGAAGGAGATATAGATGAAACATTTCGTAATTGAGATGGAAAACGGTGCTACCATGAGTGGCGAGCTCTACGAGGATATCGCACCTAAATCAGTCGAAAATTTCGTAGATCTTTGTGAGAAGGGCTTCTATGATGGTCTTATTTTCCACAGAGTTATTCCAGGCTTCATGATTCAGGGCGGATGCCCAGATGGAACTGGCATGGGAGGCCCTGGATACAGCATTCCAGGAGAGTTCTCATCTAACGGATTCAAGAACGACTTGAGGCACACTAGAGGTGTTCTCTCTATGGCTAGATCGATGAATCCTAACTCAGCTGGCTCACAGTTCTTCATCATGGTTGAGGATGCACCGCATCTGGATGGACAGTATGCTGCATTTGGAAAGGTTACAGAAGGCATGGAAGAAGCAGACCGCATCGTTTCTGTTCCACGTAACATGATGGATAAGCCTAACGAAGATCAGGTAATCAAGACTATTACAATTAAGTAGTAATGCCTTCATATGCAGGTGTCGGAGCATTTCGAACTGCTATATACGAAGTTTCGCCGCACTCCTACGAGTGTGGCGTTGCCTATTTATAAGATGTCAGGAGGTAACCGTGAAATCTGATAAAAAGATTATAATAATTGGACATAAGAATCCAGATACAGATTCAATATGCTCAGCGATTGCCTATGCTGAGATCAAGAATCGAATTACGAATACCAACAATTACGTCGCTCGCCGCGCTGGTGAAATCAATGGAGAGACGGAATTTGTGCTGCAGAGATTTGGCATTAAAGTCCCTGAATACGTGGATAATGTCGCTACTCAGGTCAGAGATATGGAGATTAGGCACACCCCGGGAGTTCCTAAGGAGATGACTATCAAGGAAGCCTGGAGCATCATGGGTAAAAGTGAGGCTGTAACCCAGCCAATTACCGAGTCTGACAAGGTTATCGGGCTCATTACGAAGGGTGATATCGCACGTACGTTTATGGATGCTGAGAGCAGTGCCTTCCTTTCGAGCACATCACCTAGGTTCAGCGATATTGCTACTACGATTGACGGACACATTGTAGTCGGTGATGGAGAGCGTCACTTTGACAAGGGAAAGGTTCTGGTTGGAGCAGCGCTGGTCGAAAGGATGCAGGGCGTCGTTCAGGAGCACGATTTAGTAATCCTTGTTGACCGCAAGGAAAATCAAATTGGTGCGCTTGAGGCCGATGCAGGATGCATTATCCTGTGCCTAGGTGCGAAGGCCTCTAAGGAAGTCGCAGAACTTGCAAAAGCCAAGGGGGCAGTTATCATTGAAACTGATCTAGATACGTTCTCAGTATCGAGGGAAATCAACAAGAGCGTACCGCTAGAAGCATTCATGACATCTGATGGAATCGAAGGCTTTAAGCTAGATGACTATACGGACAGTGTAAAGGCGGAGATGGGAGCTACGAGGCATCGAGCGTTTCCCGTTACAGATAGCAAAGGCCGCTACATCGGAACAGTTTCGAGGCGTAATCTGCTCAATATTAGGAAGAAACAGGTAATTCTCGTAGACCATAATGAGAAGTCACAGGCAGTGGACAATATCGATGATGCGGACATACTTGAGATTGTGGATCACCACAGACTAGGGACTATCCAGACGCTTCAGCCGATATTTTTCAATCTACAGCCAGTTGGTTGCACCGCTACAATCCTATACCAGATGTATATAGAGCGTGGTATCGATGTACCTAAGCACATTGCAGGACTATTATGTGCGGCAATCGTATCTGATACGCTTATGTTTAGATCGCCAACATGTACGACACAGGATAAGATGGCTGCTGGGGCGCTCGCATTAATTGCGGGCATTGATATAGAGTCTTTTGCAACGGAGATGTTCGAGGCAGGATCAGACCTCAAGGACAAATCAGCAGAAGAAATTTTCTATCAGGATTACAAGAAATTCACATTCGGAAGCTCGAGCTTTGGAGTTGGACAGATAAGCTCGATGAACGAAGGGGAGCTGAGCAATATCAAGGAGATGTTACTTCCGCTTATGGAGAATGAGTGTGGCAAGAACAAAGTCTCGATGGTGTTCTTCCTACTTACTGACATCAAACACTCCTCGTCAGAGATGCTTTACGCCGGTGAACACGCTCGAGAGATGATAATGAATGCATTTCCAGGGGCCGTTCCGACAGATGGCGGATTTAAGATAGACGGGCTGCTATCTAGAAAGAAACAGCTCATACCAGCGTTTATGGACGCTATTCAAGGCGTTTAAATATTATTTTTTTAGGAAAGGAAAGAAATGGATTACAAGAGGATTCTTAAGGAAATTCTGAACATCGGCAGAGAGATGCTCCGTGCAGGCGCTGAGGTGAGCAGAGTTGAGGACAGTATGTACAGAATGTGCAAGAGCTATGGCTTCACACATGCAGATATCTGGGTTATCTACAGCAACATTCAGGCGACAGTTGAGACAGCGGAGGGTGATATCATAACGCAGATTAGACATATACCTTCTACTTCATCGAACTTTGATAAACTCGACTATCTCAACAATTTATCGAGACGCGTATGTCGTCAGACACCAAGCCCAGATGAGGTTGCAAACATGCTACAAGAGGTTCTGGACAGGACACCTCAGCCTGCATACCTAGAGTATCTGGCAGGAATTCTCGGGGGAACAGGATTCGGCGTGTTCTTCAACTGCGGGGTTAAGGATGCGATTATCGCTGCCATATCTTCGATAATCATTGTTTTCCTAGGCAGGAGATTGGCGAAGACAGAGAGTAATCCTCTGATTTCCAACTTCATTCAGTCATTTATCACAGAGGTATTCATCATTCTTTCTGTATATGTTGGATTTGCGGAAAAGTCAGGTAACATCACGGTCGGTGTAGTAATGCTCCTAGTCAGTGCGCTCGGATTTACGAATGGAATCAGCGACCTGCTTCACAAGGATACACTTGCTGGAATACTTAACATTTCAAATGCTATAATCGGAGCAGCGGGAATCGCCTTCGGAATAGCTTCAGCAATTCTATTATTCAAGGGGGTGTTCTAAGATGACCGAATTACATCCAAGTATAATAATACAATTTATTTCGTGTACCGCTGCCTGTGTGGGCTTCGGTCTATGGTTTAACGTTAAAGGCAAGCAGGTGCTCTTTTGCGGAATCGGGGCATTCTGCACATGGGGGATGTACGTAATTAGTGATGGAATTCTCCATAACTACTTCTTGGCGACACTTGTCAGCGCTATATTTGTAGCTGGCTACGCGCAGGTTATGGCGAGAGTCAATAAAGCACCTGCAACGATATTCCAGAGCGTATGCGCATTTCCACTAGTACCGGGAAACAACCTTTACTTCGTAATGTACGCTATGGTTATGGACATGCCTAAGGAGACCGCGAGTGAGGGCAAGCAGCTTGTACTGAACTGCCTCGGAATTGCGATGGGATTTATGGTAATAGAGATCGTGAATAAGTACGGAACTTTATTCTATCGCAAGCTCAAAAAGGCATAAAAAAATTCATGAATTAGATTAAAAAAAATAGCCACAAAAAGGTTGTATAGGTGGTACTATATAGTCTAAGGATTTTACCTGGAAGAGGAAATATGGCTAGAGTTAAGAATAATAATCGTGCTACAAATGTAGCAAAAGAATATATCAAAGACATGGATAAGAATAAAGTAGCAAGTATCATCTTGCTGCTTTTTCTTGTCGTTTTTTTATTCAACCTACTGAAGTTCAACCGCAAGGTTCCGGTAGGAAAGGATGAGATTGAGAGGAATAAGAAGAGCGTTGAGGCTATACAGAAGAGCTCTGTAACTAGCGTTGAAGAAGCTGTTTCGGCACTCGGCGGAGAGGTGTCTGCAAATGGGCAGAGCAACAAGGCGAGATACATGAGCAAGTTCAAGGGCAGTATCGTTGTCGGTGACTCGGTTACTGAGGGGCTCAGTGTGTATGGCTGGCTGAGTGATGATCAGGTATTTAGCAAGATTGGTTCAAGCGTAATGACTGGAGATGATTTATTCTCGAGTGCAGCGGGAACTTATCCAAGCACCGCATTCTTTGCTTTTGGTATGAACGACATGGGCAATTACAGAGGCGATGAAAAGGCATTTATCAAGAAGTATGAAGCAAGGTTAAAGGCTTTCCACAAGGCTTCACCTAAGACGAAGATTTGTGTGTGTGGCATCTCGGCACCTACTGACTCAGCGATGGCTAAGAACAAGTCGATTAGTAATTATAAGAAATTTAACAGCGCTATCAAGAAGATGTGCGCTAAGAATAAGTACGTATATATTCCAACTGCGGATATTCTGCAGAAGCATCCAGAGCTATATGCAGGTGACGGTATTCACGCTCAGGCTACGTATTATCCGTACTGGCTGGATAGGATGATTGAGGAGGCAGAACTGTAGATGAATACTAAATCGCGTAGAGATGCTATAAGGTATGGAAGAATCCTAAAGTGTGTTCTCCTTATTATACTGCTTGCCTTCCTTGCTATAGTGTATAGCCGTGAAAATGCAAAGGATGTCTCGATGGACAAGATTGAGGCGCAGCTTATCAAGAAGACTAATATAGAGAAACTGCAGAAACAGAAACCTCGTGATCTCGTACAGTTCATAGGACTAGATGCTAATAATTATGAGGCTGTTCTGTATTACAAGAGCAAGGAAGCTCTTTCTGTTGACGAGGTTCTGGTCATCAAGGTCAAGAATAAGTCTGACGTTAAAGCTGTCAAAGATGCTGTGGAAAAACGCATCACAAGCCAGATAGAGGCATTTGACAATTACGGACCTGAGCAGGTCAAGGAACTTAAGAACGCAATCGTGACTTCGAGGGGCAAGTATGTCTTCTATGGAGTCGCCAAGGATCCAGATAAGTATGAGGAGGTGCTATTAAGTGTTATTTAGCAGTATTATCTTCATATTCTATTTCCTTCCGATAACGATGCTCGTGTACTATCTGATTCCTAAGGAGCAGACGGGGAAGCGCAATATTGTGCTGCTCGTTGCCAGCTTGTTCTTTTACAGCTGGGGAGAACCAGTATATCTATTCTTGATGCTGTACAGTGCGTTCTTCAACTACTTTATGGCCATTCAGATACATAATGAGCAGAAGTATGGAGGGAGCGGCAGGAGGAATCTACTGTTTACAGTGGTCGTAGACCTGTTGATACTCGGTTTCTTCAAGTATTTCGGATTCCTTATGGATACGATAACATCGGTTACAGGATGGCATATTCATTACACGTCACTCGCACTGCCAATCGGAATTTCGTTCTACACCTTCCAGGCGATGTCATACGTATTTGACGTGTACAAGGGAAAGGTTGCACCGCAGTATAGCTTACTAAAGTTCTCGTTATATCTGTCGTTCTTCCCTCAGCTCATCGCAGGACCAATCGTTAAGTATAGAGACGTTGAACTTCAGATAGATAATCGTGAGACCACACTCATTAAATTTGGAGAGGGGTCATCGAGGTTTATTCTTGGCTTGGGCAAGAAGGTAATTCTTGCTAACGCACTAGGTTCGCTTTATACAGAAATTTCGAGTCTGCCGCACGGTCAGGTATCGGTGGTACTGTACTGGATCGGAATTGCGGCGTACACCTTACAAATTTACTTTGACTTTAGCGGATATTCCGACATGGCGATAGGTCTCGGTAAGATGTTCGGCTTCGTGTTTGACGAGAACTTCAACTATCCGTATATTGCATCGACTATCACGGATTTCTGGCGCAGATGGCATATGTCGCTATCTACTTGGTTCCGTGAGTACGTGTACATTCCACTCGGAGGAAACAGAGTAAAGGTGCACAGACACATTTTAAACCTGCTAATAGTGTGGTCTCTGACTGGTCTGTGGCACGGTGCGAGCTGGAACTTTGTGCTCTGGGGTGCATACTTCGGAGTGTTGCTGATACTCGAGAAGTACGTGTATGGTAAATATCTCGAGAAGGCGCCAAATTGGTTTAGACACGCATATGCGATAGTCATAGTTATGGTAAGCTGGGTTTTCTTCAGCATCACAGATATCAGCAAGGCGCTTTCGTATCTCGCTGTCATGTTTGGACTCGGCAAGGTGTCGTTCATAAATGTTACAGCGCTCTATTATATAAGAACGAATTTCATCATCCTAGCTGTTGGTGCTTGCGTGGCAACACCATATCCAATTGAGAAATTCAGAGAGCTATATAGGAAGAAACCGGCGGTAGGAACTGCGCTGGTGTTCGCAGTACTCATTGTTTCTGTCGCATATCTGGTATATGGTTCGTACAATCCGTTCCTGTACTTCAGATTCTAGCGTAGAGGAGTAAGTTTTGAAGAAGATTAACCGTTTTAGAAATGAAATAAAGGCCGAACTGAAGCAAAGTTCGGAGAACAAGATGGCAGCGTATACCGGTGTCATATTTGTGTTTGTTCTTGCGGCTGTATTCCTTATAAATCTCATAGTTCCAGACAAATCATTCTCAGCTTCTGAAAATCGTATGCTACAGGAATTTCCGAGCATATCTGTTTCAAACTATTTCGGCGGTAGGCTAGAATCCAAGATGGAGAGCTACGTAAACGATCAGTTCCTTATGCGTGGGTCTTTTATCAAGGTTAAGTCGGCTGTCGATGTGACTGAAGGAAAGCTCAAAGCTAACGGGGTGTATAGAGCTCGTGATGGATATCTGATCGAGGATATAGTGACTCCAGATCAGAAGACAATTAGCTCTGCTGAAACCGCGCTCAAGAATTTCAAGGCTAAGTATCCTAAGCTAAATATGGCATTCCTCCTCGCTCCAAATGCAGGGAATATCATGTCCGACAAGCTACCGCTAACTGTCAGTATGGCGGATCAGAACAAGAGCATAGACGATTTTTACAAGAACATAAAGGCGTCGGGAATTAAACCGATTGATGTGAGGAAGACTTTCAATAAGAAGAAAGAGGATGTACAGCTCTATTACAGGACTGACCACCACTGGACGAGCGACGGCGCTTACCTCGCATACAAGGCGATTGTGCCAGCACTGGGTGCAGGTATGCCGATGGAGTTTGAGAGTAAGGTTGTTAAGAACGACTTTGCGGGAACCATGTACTCGAAGAGTGGATTTACAGGCGGAAGATACGATAGTATCAAGATTAATCTGCCTAAGAATAAGAAGGCGGCCAAGCCTTCAGTCATCTACTATGGTGATACTAAGAAGAAGACTACTAAGTTCTATCAGCTTAAGAATCTAAATAAGAAGGATGCGTACACTGTATTCGGAGGCAGTAACCATCCGATGTACACGGTCAAGACTCCGACAGAGTCTAACAGGAGGCTGCTCCTGATTAAGGACTCGTATGCGAACAGTGTGATTCCAATGCTGGCGCAGCATTACCGCGAGATTGTGGTTGTGGATCCGAGATATTACTTTGATAATGTCGATGATTTGATTGCTTCAGAGGGGATAACTGATGTGCTGTTCCTTTATAATGCGAATACGTTCTTTGCGGATGATTCGCTGTCAATGATGTTCCAATAAAAAAGTGAAGCGTGAGCCTCGGCAAAGAGTCTCGTTTGCTTGACGAATTATATGAAAGCTGCGAAACTTGATACGCTGAAACAATTCTCGCTTTCATTAATTCGTTACAGCGCAAACCTTGAACTTGCCGAAACCTCGCGCTTCACTTCTTTATTTCCACGACTCTTAGTTGTGATGCCTGGGTAAGCGGAAGCGAGCAACTAGAGTAATTCGTAGTGTAAAAAAAGGTATAAGAAGTGGCGTAAAGATAATAAAGAAATTAACTAATATAGCGAAAAATAAGTGCAAAAAAATAGTAAGTATAACAAAGAAGTATATAGCAAAACAAAAAAAGAAAGTTGTATCTAAACTGACAAAGAAGCTGAAAACATTATTTAAAAGGAAGTAGATTAAGCATGAATAAAAATAGAATAATAGGCATTAGTATAGTAGCGCTAATTATGGGGATGCTATTAATAGTTTCCAACCTATACATAGATTACAACCTCAGAAAATACTCAGTTTACTATGCACACAACATGGAGCATAAGGAGGGAACACATCCTGAGCTGGCAATGGCATTAGAAAATATGGACGTTATCTATAAGCCTAACAAGAAGAATATACGGTATAGGGACGATGGCGGTTTTATCATTTATAATACATTTTCAAATAGTGAGCGAGTTATCATGAGTTGCGATCCTGGAGAAAAGGAACTTCGCTATATTTATCATGATTTTACGAAAAAAAACTACTATTTCAATGAAGCGTTTAATCTAATCCTTGCTTATGACAGCTCGGTTGGACATGAGGAAATAGATATCAAGACGGTAGATCAGGAAGCTCTTTATAAAGAAATATATAAAAACTTCGGATTTCTCGTCGAAGCCAACGTCAATCGCAAACCACGAATCAATTTACAGAAGCAGTTCAACAAGAAGTACTACAAGCGGTTCAACTAAGTGTGAATGGTGAATTTCGATGAAGAAGAAACTAATAATTGCAACAATACTTATAATATTTATATCTTTCGGATGGTTTGCATATACAAATTTATATCCTGCTCAAAATCTCAGAAGATACTCAGTTTACTATGCCCACAACATGGAGCGTAAGGAGGGAACACACCCGGAGATGGCAATGGCTATAGAGAATATTGGAGTTATCTATAAACCTAATAAGAAAAATATACGGTATAGAGACGATGGTAGTTATGCTATATACAATAATTCTACAGATAGAAAGCAAGCTATCATAAGTTGCGATTTAAGAGAGAAAGAGCTTCGCTATGATTTTTATGATGTCACGGATAAAGACTATTATTTCAATGATGCTTTTAATTTAACTCATGCCTATGACTCATCAGTAAGAAATGATGAAATAGACATCAAAACCATAGATCAGGAAGCTCTTTACAAAGACATATACAATAACTTCGGATTCCTCGTCGAAGCCAACGTCAATCGCAAACCACTGATTAACATGCAGAAAGAGTTCAACAAGAAGTACTATAAGCGATTCAATTAGATGTAGGGCGTAATTTCCACGCCACAAATACAGAAGCCATAGCCGTGACAAAGTAGATTCCGCATATCACGAGTGCCGTTTGCTCGAAGAACGATTGTGGCAGCAAGTTGATGAGATCACTTTCGTTGGGGTTAAGCCTCCAGTAATTATTTGCAAAAAGAGCCTTATGAAATATCATAAATGCTTTATCGAAATTCACCGCCGCTATTCCGACTACAAGCAGGAAGGCGGCATTTGTAATTATGCATGTGTTGATGAATGTCTTGCAGATTGATGAACGGTAAGATACTCTGTATTTATAGTAAATAAAAATACAGACGAGAGAGATAAAGAATATTAGAGCGGCTATCAGCCTCACCAGATAAGCTTTGAGGAAGATGGCACGAACATCCTTAAGATGAGCCTTTTCGCGCGCAGTGTAAAACTCCTGCCGAGTACCATCGGCAGTCACCTCGATATTCAGATTAGAGCGATTTCCGCGCAGATACTCCATCATCTCGCTAAACGCAGACATCACGTTGTCCATATCTATATTGCGGTTCAAGTCGCCGAGCACGTCTTTTTCTTCAAATTGGTGGCGGTAATACCCTGGGATATGGTACATAGTTATATTTGCTGCAGTCAGCAGTGCAGCTATCATGAAACTCTGTGCGCATATAATGGCAATGATTTTAATCTTCAATTCGAGGCTCCTTTCTACAGAGTCTAATGTATCATTGCTTTGTGATTCCTGCAAGGTCGGGGAACTATCGCGCCACAGAGGTGAAGCAAATAAACCGGAAAATGTTTTATATATAAAACACAAAATTACTTTACAATTAAATTAAATGTGATACAATCGATTTATAAACAATTGATTACAAAATTAGATTTAATTTTAGAGGAGGATATTGATATGCAGAAGTATGTATGTGACGTTTGTGGATACGTTTATGACCCAGCAGTTGGTGACCCAGATAACGGAATCGAGCCAGGAACTGCATTTGAGGATATACCAGATGATTGGGCTTGCCCTCTTTGCGACGTTAGCAAGGATATGTTTTCTGAGGCAGACGAATAATTAAATACTCAATATAAACATTTAACCACTAAAGTGCGATGAGTTATCTCGTCGCACTTTTTCTGTTCCGAAAATTACGCGCCATGTGCTCGCACCGTACAAAATCGTTAACGGACTCTCAATTTCACTGTTTGAATTTAGCGTACTAAAGTGATAGTATAGATTCATATCTTATATTGAGCAAAATCGAGGTATCGAACATGAATAAAGTTGAATCAAGATGGTTACAGAACTTTGTTGACGCGATTCTGTCGCTAGAGACTGAGGAGGAATGCATAAAGTTCTTCGAGGACATTTGTACGATTAAAGAATTTCAGGACTTAGCGCACAGACTCGAGGTAGCTAGACTTCTTACAGATGGCAAAGTTTTTAATGAAATCAGCAAGTTAACTGGTGCAAGCTCCGCTACGATTACGAGGGTCAACAAATGCCTTATGTACGGAGAGGGTGGGTACAAAACTGTACTGGACAAAAATAATAATTTTGAAGAAAACGGAGATACAGAAGAACAGTAATAGTCATGAGCAGATTTATCAGAGAATTATACAAGGACTTCAAGTCATATACACCGGGCGAGCAGCCCAAGGATAGGAAATATCTCAAGCTCAACACCAACGAGTCGCCGTTCCCACCTGCACCTGCTGTGTACCAAGCAATGCGTGATGCTGACATGGAAGAGATGCGTCTCTATCCAGACCCGACAGGCAGGAAACTCAAGGTCAAGATGGCAGAGTTGTACGAAGTGCAGCCAGAGAATGTGTTTCTGTCAAATGGATCAGACGACATTCTGAACTTCGCTTTCATGGCTTGGAACGACACGAACGACAGTATTGTTATACCCGATGTTACCTATAGTTTCTACGAGGTTGTAGCGCGCCTTCACGAGATAAAATACGAGATTAAACCACTTCGTGACGACTTGACCGTCGATTTGGAAGGGTACGTAGGACTAGGTAAGAATATAGTTCTGCCTAATCCAAATGCCCCGACTGGAATCGCACTCAGCCGCGCACAGGTTGAAGAGCTAGTGAGTTCAAATCAAGATAATGTGGTAATCATAGATGAAGCGTATGCAGGCTTCGGGGCTGAATCGGCAATTCCTCTCACTCGTGAGTACGACAATCTGCTTGTAGTGCAGACTTTCTCGAAGTCTAGGAGTTTTGCGGGAGGAAGGCTTGGATTTGCGATAGGTGATGCTGCACTCATCGAGGATCTGACCAAGATGCAGTATTCGACGAATCCTTATGCGGTCAATGCTATGTCGCTGATTCTGGCAGAAGCTGCAGTCGATGCGGAGGATTACTATCAGGAGAACCTGCACAAAATCATTGAGGCGAGGGACTACGCGGCGGATAAGCTGAAGAATCTAGGCTTCGATGTACTACCGTCTCAAGCAAATTTTCTTTATATGAAGATGGACGGTTTCAGTGGCCGAGAGTTATACGAGAAGCTCAAGGAACGTGGGGTGCTAGTGCGCCACTTTGCTAAACCTAGGATAGATGACTATATAAGAGTAACGATAGGAACCAAGGAGCAGATGGATGAGCTTGTCGAAGTTATAAAGGCGGTTTTGGGGGATAAGTAATTAGGTTGCTTCGAGCAAAGCGAAATATCTTAGAAACTAGGCATTATGCCTAGTTTTTTTATGCAATAAGATGTATATTGACAATCTTATGGGGGGGGTGATACTCTTTTATTAAATAATAATGTTTATAATTAAATACAAAGTTTGCGTCAAATCAGTTTGCTGTACGAGGGTAGCAGTAACAGTAAACTATGTTGCAATTTTTAGTAACTAGAGGTTCACCATGAAGCGAAAATATGCAGCCATTTTAATTATTGTTGTAGTTGTTGGAACCGGCAGTTTTTTATGGAATCATTTTATAAACCCTGATCCAGCTAGTGCGGAACTAAAGCAAATGGTAACGGATTCAGCATCGAGTACATTCTCAGTGAAAAAATGGGAAGAATCTGAAAAATATTCAAAAAAAGCAATTAAATTCAAAGAGAAAGATGAGCTTATGTCGTCTGGTAATGAATTTGCTGTAACTGGAGTAAAATTGAAAGCTCCGCATGGAATTGCTTGTTTGCCTGAAGGAATATTGCTAGCTGACCATGGTGAAAATTGCCTCTATCTAATCGATTATTCTGGTAATCTAGTAAGAAAAATTGGTGAACTTGGGAATGGACCAAATCAATTTCAAAAACCTACTGGATGCACATATCATAATGGATATTACTATGTGATTGATTCAGGTAATAAACGAATAGTTATTCTTGACCGTCAATTTAACTATACAAAAGAGCTGAAATTACCAAAAAGCGAAAGAGAGCCAGAGAAAGAGTTTACGGATATAGCAATTAATGATAAAGATGACATATACATATCTGGGAATTACCTGTATGACTCAGGCATATATAAATATAATGCAGAAAAAGAGAAGTTTGAAAATATTCAAAAATATTTCTATGGAAGCTTGAAGACGTTTAATGGAGAAGTATACGCAGTAGATCAATTTAGGATATATGTTGATTTCGAAAAAAAAGAGATTACAGGCGGAGCAGGACCTAATGCTCTTTGGAGACTTGATGGAAGAAATATAAAAAAGCTCTCTAATTTACCTGCTGGTCTGAATGCGGGAAGTTTCGAATTATTAAGAGATAATCTCATAATTTGCAGTCCTTTTCATTCGGCTGTGATGGTATTTAATATGAAAAATGGAAAATATATGAGCAATATATATGAAGTTGATAAAATGGATTATAAAACATATGCTTCAATATATGGCAGTGATTTGTATATTACAGAACCTGAAAAAGGCAAAATCTTAAAAATATCATTGGAGAAGCTGCAATGAAAAACACGAACAACAAAAGTAAAAAAATGACACATATAATTTTGATTATATGTGTCTATTTTTCTTTAATAACTCCTGCATATTGTTTTTCTAGTGCTAGAAGTTTTTATTTACAGTATAAAATGGAGACTAAGAATGTTAAGGCTTTAAATGCTGAACTTATATGTAATTCAAGGTTTCTTACTGATGCAGAAATTAATAAAGTAAATAAAGTGCAAGATGGCAAAGCTTGGAATGTTAAAGTATCAATCGATGACACCTTGCCTTATAGTAGTGGATTACCAGTTTCAGTAATTGGAATGAGAAATTACAATTCTTTAAATGAAAACATCATAAAGGGACACTTTTTACGTAGTGATAAAAGTAGAAAAAAGCTTACGTGTGTTATTTCTCAAAAGTTGGCAGAACAATTACGAAAAAATACGGGAGATACAATTAATATCAGGGGAACAAATATCACAATATCTGGCATTTATTCCTCAATCACAAATGATCAATCTATTAAAATGAGCTATGGCACAATGCGACAGATTTATGATGGAAGTTATTGTCAACATAATTTCACTTGTGATAAAGCCTCCTTGGATGAAGTTCAGAGTACTCTTGAAGATATGGATGAGAATGTAATGATTTTTGAAACGGAGGATAAGCTTAGCGAAAAGAACCAAACTAAGGATTTTATACTTGAGATGATTGGGACAAGGATGTTTGCAGGAGCATTCGCAGTTATAGCAGGAGTTCTCAATATATTCATACTTATGATAAGTGAAATAGAGGAAAGAAAAAGCAGATATGCACTAATGCTAGCAGTAGGAGCGAGAAGGAAGCATATATTTATTGATTTAGTTAGTAGATATCTGTTTGATATAATAGCTGCCGCTATTCTTATGATTATTTCATTTAAGAGGGTAAGTGCAATGTTTAATCTATCGGATGAGGTTTACTTTGATTATCCAGCTATAATAGCGGTATTTGTAGCATCAGTTGCTCTTCTATTTATGGTGTCAGAATTAGGCGTAAAATATATAGAGAAGAAGCCTATTCAAATACTGTTGAAAGGAGGTGGAAACGGATGCTAGGCGATGTCATTCATAGAATTACCAAAGAGAGGAAAATTTACACTTTGATAATATTTGAGCTAATCGTATGCTTCACGGTTACAACTTATGGCTTAGACCATTATTTTTCAGGTCGAAAAGCACTTGGTAAGATGGATGCTGATTTAGGTGAATACTATTTACAGCTTAAAATATATACGAATGGAAAAAATGTTGATGGTATTGGATTTGCACCAACAAATCAGGAGATTGCAGAACTGCGTGAGGTATCGCATGGAACGATGATGTTCTCTGCATATACAAATGAGACGGGATTTCAAGGTGAAACTCCGATTGAATATAACAATATTTTTTGTTCAGGGCTAGGATTAAGAGGAAATGAAGTATATGCATCAAATGAACTAATACATAAGCTTAGTAAGTGCGATGTGTTTTCAGATGATATTTCTTTTAAAGAAGGGTCTTTGATATATCATGGACGAGAATACAAAGTGCGACGTATACCAAGACAAATTAAAAATCGTAAGATTAATGTGGATGAACATGGTAAATATATTAAGTTATCATCTGGTATAATTTTTCCGCTAGATAATGCGCAGGCATATTCTGATTACAGAGATTCAAAAAATGACAATTACATTAGTACAAATATATCTTTTAATAAAGGTGTTTTGGATGAGAATGGTAAAGTGCTTAATGGAGTATTTAAGAAACTCGCCTCCATTGACGGCGGCAAGCATACATTTATCCTTCAAAACACTCGCAAGGAAGGACAACGTCTAAATCAATATATGGGGCTTATTCCTTCTTATCTAGGGAAAATGGGACTTGTAATGTTGCTGATTGTCAGCCTGGGGATATTTGGCAATCTAAAGAATATACTAAGACGTCGCAAGAAAGAAATCGCAATCAGGATGGCATTAGGCGAACAAATACCTTGTATGTTAAATGCATTTGTTGTCGAGTTTTCAATTGTATTTTCAGTAGGGACACTGCTTGGGGTAATGCTCGGAGAAGTGCTAAGAAATATATATGCGTTTGATGCAATGTTTACGATTGGGTTCTCTTATTGGACTTTAATTATATCTTTAGCGTGGGTTCTCATAATTATTGCAATAAGCATTTTGACTGTTTTTATGAAAATAAAAGGTAATTTACCTAGTGTTATTTTAACGGAGCAAGAATAGATGATAAAGATAGAGAATTTAGTAAAAAAATATGACAATGGATTTACTGAAAATGTAATATTCAACGGATTTGATGTCGCAATTGAAGATGGCGAATTCGTTGCTATACATGGTAGATCAGGCTGTGGTAAGAGTACGCTTCTTAATATAATAGGATTGATAGATAGCATGTCAGAGGGCACGTACATACTTGATGGCAAGGATATTTCTAAACTAAAGACTAGCGAATATGCAGCAATCCGTAATCGCGATATAGGATTCATATTTCAAGCATTTCATTTGCTTCAAGATGAAAGTGTTATATACAATGTTAGCTTACCTATGAAATATGCAAAGGTCGATAAAGCAAGCCGTAAGGAACGGGCGGAAGCGTTACTGAAGCTAGTTGGTTTAGAAGGAAAAGAAAATAACAAGGCTTTACAACTATCTGGTGGTGAAATGCAGAGAGTGGCTGTCGCGAGGGCTTTAGCAAATAATCCTAAATATATTCTCGCAGACGAACCGACGGGTAATCTCGATATCGAAAACCGAGATAAAATTATGGATTTGCTTAAAACAATTAATGAGAAAAACGGCAGCACTATAATAATGGTCACACATGATGAAGAGTTACTTAAATACGCAGACAGAGTTATAAAGCTCTAATGTAGATTGTGTATTGAATTTAACTTTATAAAATGAATTAGTGAGGAGCTGGAAGATTGCCTGGCTCCTCACTATATTTAATAAGCAATAATTATATAAGTATAACTGCCCCTACCCCTCATACTTAAAACTATCCATATAGCGTAGCTTGAACAGGTTACGCTCGTGAAGCATGTCGATTCGCTCCTTAGTTTTAGGATTCTCGATTTCGCCAGTTCTGATATAGCGGTCGAGAACTTCGTAAGTGAAGCCGAGCTTATCCTCATCTGTCATTCCGCTAAGACCATCAGAAGGGACCTTCTCAATCAAGACTTCGGGTACTCCAAGCACGCGGCCCATTGCGCGGATTTCGGCAGTTGTAAAAGATGAAATCGGACTAAAGTCACCTGCCGCATCTCCGTATCTAGTTGAGTAGCCGACCCAGTCCTCGGAAAGGTTGCAGGTGTTGGCAACCCTGCCATTTCTCGACTGACCGACAGCGTATAGAGTCGCCATTCTGAGGCGAGGAGCTAGATTGATAAGAGAATCCTTGCTTAGTTCGCCAATTGCGCACTCTATATCCTTAACGGCACCATTGTAGGCCGCTTCTATATTGATGACATGGCTCTCTATACCGAGGTGGTTAATCAGGAGCAGCGCCATGTCCATATCACTCTGCTCCCCGTTAGGCATCATGATTCCGATTACTCGTTCCTTGCCGAGTGCTTGAACTAGAAGGGCAGCAGTTATCGAGCTGTCCTTACCTCCGCTGATCCCGATTATTGCGTTGCAGCCGGGACCGTTAACCTGAAACCAATCGCTGATCCATTTTACGGTTGCATCAACAGCTTTTTTTGCATTAAAATCCATAATATCCTCCTATATTCCAAACGGGCAAATCGCCCTCTCAAGTATCCCGTTGCAGTATGCGATTACCATTCCGTAGTTCGCGATTGGGATACCCTGTGTGTCTGCCTCACCGAGCCTATATTGCATCTCGCGCCTGTTCAGCATGCAAGCACCACAGTGAATTATAAGCTTATAACCGCTGAGGTCGCGTGGGTACTCGCCGCCTGAAGTCCAGTCGAATTCTACATCTGGCTGAATCATGCGGACCAGCTTAGGTATCTTGACCGTGCCGATATCGTTGCACTGGCGGTGGTGAGTACAGCCTTCGCTGATGAGGATCCTGTCACCTGCCTCAAGTGTATCGAGTGCGCGTGCGCCTTGAAGCTGCTGAGCTAGGTCACCTTTCTGTCTTGCAAATATAATAGAAAAAGACGTAAGTGGCATATCAGGCGGGATATCGTTTGCCACTGACTTAAACGCCTGTGAGTCGGTGATTACTATATCTGGAGCCTTGCCGAGAGCAGTAATAGCAGCCTTTACCTCCGTCTCCTTGACCACTAGAGCCATTGCCCCCTTATCCAGAATGTCTCGAATGACTTGCTGCTGAGGTAGAATCAATCTTCCCTTAGGTGCGGCAGAATCAATCGGAGTGACGAGTAGCACGACATCGCCCTTATTGACGATTCCATCCGTTAAACCGATAGGAGAGTCATCCTGCTTTGCACATTTTATAATAGCCTGCCTAAGGTCTTCGATGCCTGAACCGCTGAGTGCATCTGTACAGACGATAGGGACGTCGGCAGGGATGTCAAAGCACTCTCTGTATGAAACAGGACCTTCTATACTCTCGCATTTATTGACCACGACTATAGTAGGCATATTTCTCTTGCGAGACTCTCTAAGGAATTGCTCTGCCATCTCCGAGAATTCAACGCCTTGCCTGCTCGCATCGAGCACAAACAGCGCCAGGTCACACTTTCTGAGGGTTTCATATGACTTATCTACACGCTTTAGACCGAGCTCGCCTTCATCGTCGAGCCCTGCAGTATCTACGAACAAGACTGGTCCTATAGGTAGGAGTTCCATACTTTTAGAGACGGGGTCTGTCGTAGTTCCCGCAACATTCGAGGTAAGCACTAAATCCTGCCCGAGAAGCTTATTTACGAGCGAAGATTTACCGACATTACGCGGTCCGAATAATCCGATTGTATATCTATTTCCCGAAGGAGTATCATTTAATCCCATTTTCAAGCCCTTTCTTCATGATTTCTATAATTTTACCACATGTCCAAACTGCCCTCAATGGAGGGCGCGTGGTGTGGCGACACCTAGAAAAGTGTTGTATAATCAAAAGGTGAATTTAGGAGGTATACACATGAAAAATGTGAACGTAATAGATATAAAACCGAACACCAACATCACCGACTTCTTTATGATTAAAGCCACTTCGATTAAGGTCGGTTCGAATGGTAAGGAGTACCATGATGTGATGCTGACCGATGCGACAGGAGACCTCTCCGCCAAGAAGTGGGACGTGGATGAGAACAACATCGAATTTCTGAAGTCTCTCAAGGTCGGAGACCTCGTTAAGGTGAGAGGCTCTGTAACTGATTGGAAGGGGCAGACTCAGCTGCGCATCAATCAGATTAGGCTTGCAACTGAAGAGGATGATCTAGAGATGAGTGATTTTGTGAAGTCTGCGCCTGAAAAGCCAATAGATATGTATGAATATATTATCGGTGAGATCAACGCTATGCAGGATGAGGATTTCAAGAAGCTATGTCTACATCTATATGAGGGCAATAAAGAGAAACTCATGTACTATCCAGCGGCTATGTCCAACCATCACGCTGAGTACGGCGGTCTGCTCTATCACATCAAGCGCATGATGATGAGTGCCAACAAGCTGTGCGAGGTATACACGAATTTATCCAGAGACCTTCTGGTTGCTGGAGTTGCGATTCACGATATCGAGAAGCTTAATGAGATTCTGTCGGACAAGAACGGCATATCGCCAGGCTATTCGTTTAAGGGACAGATGCTCGGGCATATCGTACAGGGAATTACTCTTGTAAATGACCTTTGCAAGGAACTCGGTATCAGCGAAGAAAAGGCGGTACTGCTCGAACATATGATACTATCGCATCACTACGAACCCGAGTTTGGAAGCCCTAAGAAGCCGCTGTTCCCAGAAGCAGAGATGCTGCACTACTTGGATATTGTCGATGCGAGGATGTTCGATATGGAGGAAGGACTCAAGGGAGTTTCAGACGGTGAGTTCGGTGATCGTGTGTGGCCACTGGATAATAGAAGGCTGTATAAGCGCACGTTTTAGGCAGTGTAATTAAAACGCGGCATTCGGGATAGGCGTCATAATTGCTTAGATGACTTGATTTAAAGAGCCCGATAGCTTGCGAATTAGGATGCGTTAATGGCAGTTACGGAAATAAAGATCGGTAAGATCACGCAAGTAATATACAATAATGAATCCAACGGCTTTGCGATATGCCTCTTCGAGACGGAAGATGAGCAGTTTAAAATCTCTGGGACGTTCCATGCGATAAATCCAGAGATAACGTACAAGCTGGAGGGGAGCTTCAAGATTCACCCGCGTTATGGTGAGCAGTTTAACGTGTCTGCGTATGAGGAACAGCTACCTGATGATGCGGAAGGCATAAGGGTATTTCTTGCATCGGGAGCCATCAGAGGCATAGGCCCTAACATGGCCAAGAGGATTGTCGATAAATTCGGCAAAGACGCTCTTGATGTAATCGAGGAGAATCCAGAGGCACTGCTATCCATAAATGGGCTAGGACCTAAGACAGTCGAGAAAATCGCAAAGTCATACAAGGAGTCGCGCGAATTTACCAAAATTTCACTTGGTCTCGGAGAGTATGGAATTCAGCCGGCGCAGGCAGTTAAGATATACAAGCTATATGGGGATAAGTCGCTTGAGGTAGTAGCGGAGAATCCCTATACACTAGTCGAAGACATATACGGTATCAGTTTTAATAAGGCGGATGAGATTGCGAGCAGAATCGGAATAGAGGCTGAGAGCGAGTTCCGAATCAAGAGCGGCATCAAGTATGCACTGTCGGTATTTTCGAATAGCGGCAGCACTTATGTACCTAAGGATGTTTTGCTTGAGAGCGCAATAAAGCTACTCGACATCTCGAGTGAGTTAATCGAGGAAAACCTTACTGCGCTTGCCTTTAGTGGAGAGATAGAGCTTGATTCACTTGACGGTGTTCCAGTCGTGTATCAGCATTTCTACTTTCAGGCTGAGCAGAGCGTGACGTATCATATCAAGAGGATTATGAATGGCTATATGCCACCTCTCGCCGCCGATCCAGACAACCTTATTAACGCCGCAGAAGCGGAGGAGAGGATTCAGCTATCTGGTGATCAGAGAAAGGCAATTCGTGCTGCTCTGACCAACAAGATTACGATTATAACCGGAGGACCTGGAACAGGTAAGACGACGATTATCAATCTCATCGTAAAGATTTTCAAGCTAATGGGCATTTCGGTAGCACTCGCTGCTCCGACTGGACGTGCAGCTAAGCGCATAACAGAGACCTCCGGAGTTGAGGCGATGACGATACATAGGCTTCTTGAGTACGTGTACTCGGAGGATGAGAACGAGATGGAATTTGGCAGAAATGCAGAAAATCCACTTGAGGAGGATTCCTTCATAGTGGATGAGGCCTCGATGATTGACCTTATGCTTATGGACGGCTTTCTGAACGCTCTAGAAGATGGTAGCAGACTGATAATAGTTGGCGATGCTGACCAGCTACCGTCTGTTGGGGCGGGCAACGTGCTACTAGACATGATTAACAGCGATTATGTTCCAACTATTAGGCTTGAGGAGATATTTAGACAGGCTAGTGAGAGCCGCATCGTTGTGAATGCGCATTCGATTAACAGTGGCGAATATCCTGAATCGGGCGGTAGAGATAGCGATTTCTTCTTCATGCACAGAAGAGGCGAAGAAGAGATCAGAGAGACGATTGAAGAGCTTGTCACTGGAAGGCTTGAAAGTTATTACGACTTCGTGAAGGGTAATGGTGATATTCAGGTGCTTACACCCACCAGAAAAGGTGGCCTTGGAACTGCAAGCCTCAACGAAATGCTGCAGAGCATAATCAATCCTGCTTCTGAAGGGCTAAATGAAAGGAAGTTTGGCTCCAAGGTTTTCCGTGAGGGTGATAAGGTGATGCAGATTAGGAATAACTACCAGATGGAGTGGCAGCAGCTCGGGAGGCAGAGCGGACGCGGCATATTCAATGGTGACATGGGCGTAATCAATACTATAGATAATGATAATGCCAAGATGGTTGTGGATTTTGACGGCAGATTTGTGACCTACGATAGCGAGGAGCTCGATGAACTTGAGCTTGCATATGCAGTAACTGTTCACAAAAGTCAGGGCTGTGAATTTCCTGTAGTAATTATGCCGATATCAGGATTTCCACCGATGCTTGCGACGAGAAACCTACTATATACAGCGATCACTAGGGGTAAGAAGCTGGTAATACTAGTTGGTTCAGAGGAGCGTATGCATAGGATGATTGATAACAACAGAATAGATGAACGCTATACTGGGCTTGAGGCGAGGCTCAGGGAAGTCGATATGGGCGGACTTTTATAAAAATTTAATGTTATTTAATATAAAATAAGCATAGAAAATGATATTTTATACTGTGCTATACTGTGCATATATGTCATAAGTGCGTGCTTTCACTTAAGTCGCTATATCCTTCGAGTTACTTACAAGGAGACAAGGGAAATGAATTATGATAGAAGCAATGAAGTTAATTTTTACAAAAAACTATCAATTATTTTAGGAACAATACTGGCTATTATAGTGGTGGGTTGGGGAGTGACATTCTATTTTGATCAATGGAACCTGCATGGAGTTAGTAACATGCCACATTTTGACTGGACAAAGGAAAGGTCTTTGGATTTGGTCGGAGAAGTTGAAGGAAAGAATGTTTACAAGTATGGAATTAGCGAAATGACATATTCAACATTTAGTGCTAATAAAATCACCGCTAAAGAGTATTATGAGCAAAGCTGGGTAACTGTTGATATGCTGACTGCCGGCGGATTAGAGACTTCAAGAGAGGGATATAGAACCTATCAGTATGATTGCTATTATATATTACTTACAGATCATGCTGTTGTATTTTGTAGCAATGATGTACCGATTGAAGAGGTTGTACAATCCCTTGGAAAGTAAAACTCTGATTGCCATACATATAAATCCATGCTGAAGGGAATCCCTCTTGCGATATCATAGAATCGACGATGATATCGCAGGAGGTTTTTTAATTGAAAAATACTTTATTAAATCTTATATATCCTCAATCGTTATATTGTATCTGCTGTGGCAGGTTAATAGATGAATCCGCTTCATACAGCTTATGTAGGTCTTGTTTGGATAACATAAGCTGGGCGAATGTACGGACATGTGACAAATGTGGCAAGCTGCTCGGAGAGCATAATCCTCTCTCAATTTGTTACAACTGCAGAGAACATGGACATTCATTTGATAGAGGCTACACGTGTACAGAGTACGGAATGTACGAGAAGGAGATTATATTTAACCTAAAGTATAAGCGCAAGACGTATATCGCACCGATAATAGCAGAGATTATGTATGACAGGATTGAAGCGACTGGACTTGAGGAATATCCAGATATCATAATCCCGGTTCCTATGCATGTGACAAAGGAGCGAAAGCGAGGGTTTAATCAAGCGGCACTTATCGCCAAAGAGATGGCGAGACTGATGGGGATAGAGTATAGAGCAGATGTTGTGATGCGGTGTAAAAGCACGGGGGTGATGAAGAGGCTTTCTCCCGAGGAGCGACTCAACAATGTGAGGTCGGCATTTGAGGTGTATGAAGGGATGAGGCGGGAAATTTTCGGGAAAAATATATTTATAGTCGATGACATTTATACGACTGGAGCAACTGTTGATTCAATCGCGAGGCTGCTCAAGGCGGTAGGGGTTAGTCGTGCTGACGTCATGACGTTTGCGGCGGGGGCGGATATGGTCAAGGAGGCAATATAAATGCTGTTTGTAAAGCGGTGTTTAAATATAAAAGAACGGTTAAAAGATAGTCGGGAATCGTGACATCAGAATAAAGGAGGAACTTACATGTCAAAGGGAATAAAAGACACGATCGAAGCAAAAGGTTTTGCTATTTAAATTTATACCGAAGACTTTAAAAACGAATATATAAGTCTAACGGATATTGCAAGATATAAAAGTGATGAACCGTTTATTGTTATTAATAACTGGTTGAGAAGCAAAGATAACATTCAATTTTTAGGTTTATGGGAATCAATGCATAATCCTGATTTTAAACCTATCGAATTCGATAGGTTTAGAAATGAAGCAGGTCGTAACGCATTTACATTGTCACCACAAAAATGGATTGAAAAGACAAATGCAATAGGGATTGTTTCTAAGTCAGGACGATATGGGGGCACATTTGCTCATACTGATATAGCAATGGAATTTGCTTCATGGGTTTCGCCAGAATTTAAGCTTTACATTATTCAAGACTATAAAAGACTTAAATCAGATGAAAATTCAAGATTGTCACAGAGATGGAATCTTAATAGAGAAATTTCCAAGATTAACTATAAAATCCATACAGATGCGATTAAAGAATATCTCTTAAGAGATCCAACAAACGAGCAATTATCATATAAATACGCAAGTGAAGCAGATATAATCAATGTTGCCTTATTTAACAAAAGGGCAAAACAGTGGCGGGAAGAAAATTCAGATTTAAAGGGAAATATGAGAGACTATGCAAGTTTAAACGAATTATTGGTACTGGCCAATATGGAAAGCTACAATGCAGTTATGATTGGTAAAGGAATGGAGTCAAAAGAAAGAATGATAGAACTAAGAAATCTTGCTAGAACACAATTGATGTCACTTGAAAAACTTGGTGATAGTGGTATTGAAGAATTAGAGGGAAAGAAACAATCATAATATTCATGTGGTAAAACAAAAGATTCGCACAAAGCAAATAAGTAAATGCTAATCATATAATGACCTAAACCTGACGGACAAGTGGTGCCATCAACCAATGTTTTGTTCTAAGGCTTTTACTTGAGTTGCTCGACAGCAATACTTCTCAAGGCTGCAGGAGTTAGCCGTGCTGACGTCATGACGTTTGCGGCGGGAGCGGATATGGTCAAGGAGGCAATATAAATGCTGTTTGTAAAGCGGTGTTTAAAATGGTATTCTAGCAAGTAGGATATGGCAAGGTCATGTTCGTGGTTGAAAGTCCAAGCCAGCTACGGGCAAAGGGATCCACGTAAGCTGCTGCGGAGACGGCAGTGATCATGGCGTAGCTTAGAAGTAAGTCCTCCGGGAAACTCGGGTCAAGGCAAGTGTGGGGTCAAAGACCAGGTCGAGTGGCATTGCCTATCCTCTATTTTGCTACTATTAATTCGAAAAGAGGCCTAAATGGAATATAGGATAGAACACGATACGATGGGCGAAGTAAAGGTGCCATCAGATAAACTGTGGGGCGCACAGACACAGCGCAGTTCAATGAACTTCAAGGTTGGTAAGCGTATGCCGATTGAGATTATCCGCGCATTTGCATACCTTAAAAATGCCGCTGCTTGCGCCAATATGGATCTCGGCAGGCTTGCGCCTGAGAAGGCTTCTTACATAATGATAGTATGCGACCAGATTCTGAACGGTGAGCTAGATGAGAACTTTCCGCTCGTCGTATACCAGACTGGCAGCGGTACGCAGACCAACATGAATGTAAATGAGGTCATTGCAGGACGTGCAAAGGAGATGGCTGGTGTAGCGGTACTTCATCCAAATGATGATGTCAATATGTCACAGAGCTCCAATGATACATTTCCAACAGCTATGAGCATTGCATCTGTGTTTGTACTTGAAGATAGAGTATTACCAGTGCTAGACACTATGATAGAGACGCTCAAATCACTCGAAGCGAAATACATGAAAGTCATAAAGACTGGAAGGACTCATCTGCAGGATGCTGTTCCGATGACTTTTGGGCAGGAAATCAGCGGATGGCGTTCGATGCTTGAACATGACTACGATAACATCGAGAAGTCGCTCGATGGATTAAGAGAAATTGCTCTTGGGGGAACGGCAGTGGGTACTGGGCTAAATGCACCAGATGGATTTGCTGAGCGAGCTGCCGAAGCGCTGACGAGTTTAACCAAGAAAGAATTTATCACAGCACCTAATAAGTTCCATTCCCTGAGTTCCAAGGACGCGTACGTATTTGCACACGGAGCGCTGAAGGCCCTTGCTGCTGATGTGATGAAGATGGCCAATGATATCAGATGGCTCTCAAGCGGACCTAGATGTGGACTCGGAGAGATTCTAATTCCAGAGAACGAACCAGGAAGTTCAATCATGCCAGGCAAGGTAAACCCTACTCAGACTGAATCTGCGACAATGGTGGCTGTACGGGTAATGGGAAATGACACTGTAGTCGGACTGGCAGCTTCGCAGGGTAACTTCGAGCTCAATGTGTTCATGCCAGTGCTTATAGATGCATTTATAGAATCTGCGAACCTGCTAGCTGATTCGCTAATTTCGCTCGAAGAGAAGTGCGTAAGAGGCATCACGGTGAATCGTGATAAGATGGATGAAAACGCACACCGCTCGCTTATGGTGGCTGCTGCACTCAATCTGCATATCGGATACGAGAATGCTGCTAAGGTTGCAAAGAAAGCTCATGCAGATAATTCGACTCTTTGTGAAGCAGGGGCTTCACTCGGACTATTCACTGCAGAAGAATATGGTGCATGGATAGACCTTGTGGCGATGACAGGGGTGGAAAAGCAAGAATTTTAAGTGCTTGAAAGGCAAAAAATATTTGAACGCAATAAATGTCGCTTGGTAAAAGCCAAGCGACTTACATGCATAGAAAGGTCAACATGGAAAACAACGAACGAGATATATATTATTGCCAGCTACCGATGGTAAAGATGCTTTGTAATAGATGGGCAGAAGCGCATCCTACACGAAGGAAGCAGAACAGCGCTGTAGGTGGGACTCTTATACTAGGGGCTGCAATAATTCTGGGAATGCTTTATTACACGATTAAGCATGCGAATGTTCCGCAGTGGTATCTGCATGTATCGATTTGGGCTGCGGCGCTAATAATTTTCATGGCAGGAAGACAGCGTAATTTAATCAGCAATCCGCCTTTTAAGGGGCTACTAAATGTCAGATATGAGATGAGCGATGAGGGAATCTACTACATCTATCAGGAGAAACTTACGGTGTACACGTTCTTCATCGCTGATGATGATATTGAGGAAATGATTTATGATGATGAGTTTCAAGTTCTGCACATAGTTGGAAAAGGCGAAGTGTCTGCCGAAACTCGCAAAGGTGTGACTGAACCTACTAGTGTAAATGATTACTACTGCCTACTTCCATACGATGAATTTGATATCGAAGATATTCTTAATCCGTATGGAGATATGATAAAGAGAGTACACGGAGATCTGCGTAGAGATTATAGAAGCAAATAATTCACTAGGCACATAAGAAATACAGACTGTAACACCCTCCCTACTGAATGGTTCAGTGGGGAGGGTGTTGTAATAACAGAAAGCAGGTGAAGGGAATATCCCGCTATCAAGGCCACCTTCGGCGCCGCGCTGCGGGCTACGCACCTTGACAGCGGTTTCCTGGGTGTTCGCCTGGGATAGGATACACCCAGATTCGCCCTCTCTCCGATTATATGGCTTGCGTCTCGGGTTCAATTCCCACTTCGTTATATACAAAAAACAGACGGATGAACCGTCTGCTTTTTTGTATGGAGCAGGTGAAGGGAATTGAACCCTCGACGCAAGCTTGGGAAGCTCGAATTTTACCATTAAACTACACCTGCAGATGGATATTTGATTGATGTATATGATTATACTGCGAATGGAAGAGTTGGTCAAATGAATGACTCATAATATTAACGCAGTGCATAGATTTAAGAATCGCGTGCAATTATTAATAATCTATTAGCAATATATTAATGAATATGAATCTTGTTGAAAACAATTACTTGTCCCATTACAATCTGATTAAACAAAGGGTGTTCTCAACTAAACCATGAGTACAGGAGGAACATATGTCACATATGATTGAGCTACATAAGGTATCTAAGTATTACACCAACAAGGATACTGTCAGTACAGGACTATCTAGGATAGATCTCAACCTTGACATGGGCGAGTTCGTTGCTATTACAGGGGAGAGTGGGAGCGGAAAATCCACTTTGCTTAACGTAATCTCTGGGCTCGATACTTACGAAGAAGGTGAAATGTTCGTTGGCGGACAGGACACAAGCGCCTTTAAGACGGAGGATTACGAGAGGTATAGGAAGACATTTATCGGCAATATTTTCCAGGATTTTAATCTTGTGAATAGCTATAGCGTGTATCAGAACATCGAACTATCGATGCTGATGTGCGGTATGAAGCACAGCGATTGCAAGGAACGTGTAAATGAGCTTATCGAACTCGTAAATCTCGGTGAATACAGAAGGACTAAGGTATCGAGACTTTCCGGCGGGCAGAAGCAGAGAGTGGCGATTGCGCGTGCGCTTGCCAAGGATGCACCTATCATAGTTGCGGATGAGCCGACAGGTAATCTCGATACGGATTCAGCCGCAAAGGTTATAGAAACGCTTTACAGGATCTCCAAGGACAAGCTTGTAGTTATCGTAACTCATAACTACGAACAAGTTGAAAAATTCATCACCCGCAAGATAACAGTTCATGACGGAAAGATAATAGAGGATAAAAAGGTCAGAGAACGTCAGATAATAGAGTTTCATTCAGATAATGGAGAATTACAGGATAGCGGACAGCAGAGTTCAGTCGAACAGGAGAGTGCTAATATGCAGCATAATCCAGGGATTAGACAGAACGAAGAGCAAGAAAGTGAAGTGTTAGGGTCAGAACTAATAATTCCTGGGGTCTCCGAAGGTGAGTTTGAAACGGCAGATTCTGACGATTTTGACGTGTCAGAAGATTCTAGATATTCAGACGTTGTAAATAGAATCACACGTGAAGAGGTTGAGGGCGATGAGATATCATCAGCCCCAATGCGTAGAGGTAGAGCAGCTAGAAATATGGAGAGAGAAGCTGAAGAAATGGAGGCTTTAAAAAAGCAAGCCAAAGCAGAACGATCATATACTCCTGAGAGAACTGAATCACGATCAGAAAGGGCTAAGCGTAATGCATCTAAATTGACTCGTCATGATGAAATGGGATTAGGCAACGAGTTAAGGCTCGGTGTCAGGAATACATTCAATCTACCGACCAAGTTTATTCTATTGTTCATAATCTATATATTCGTTGCGACATCGGTGCTAGGACAGTATTCATCCACGAAAGAGTCCCTGCATTTGCAAGATATAAATAGCCTTGCTAATCAGTATTTTAGAAATACTAGTGCAGATCGAATCATCGTAAAGAAGTCAGATAACTCTGCATTTACGGATGAGGATTATGCACAGATTGAAAAGTTAAAGCATATCAAAAGCATCATCAAAGAAGATCCAGTTGTTGATGTGAGGATTACGCTCGATTCAAATATCTTTATGACAGGGCTTCTATATCCCGGGCAGAAGATAAAGGCAAAGGAACTCACCTACGGAAAGCTGCCCGAGCAGGAAAATGACATAGTCGTGGTAACAGATAAGTCTACGATGACCTACGATACGCTTAAGGGCAATAGAGACGAACTTCTCGGCAAGGAATTTGACCTTATGGGAGACGAGGATGGAGAAACCCTTCAAGTTGGAAAGGTCAGAGTGACGGGCGTTATAGTTTATGATGATGCATCTAAATCAGGCATTACCCCAAGTACTGGAACTGTAAAGTACTACTGCAGTGATGCGCTTGCGAGAAAAGTAGTAATGAACACACTCAGTACAAAATCAAGTGCTGTAGTTGACTTCAGTGGTCAAAAGGTGAAAAAGTCCAATGCCAGGTCATTTATAGAATCGAATCCTAACGTACCAAAGGGTGAAGCATACATCTATGAAGATCAGACTAAGAACTACAAGGACGACAAATGGCAGAATAAACCGCTTAACATATCAATCTCAAATATATACTATTCCGCGGATATTACACTCAAAACTACAAAGATTGTGGGTAAGAGTAGCGCACAGAAGCTGCTCGGAATTTCGAAGGATGATTACGAGACAAAAAATGCGAGAGTATATATAAATCCTGAAGATTATGACACCTTATACAATCGAGGGAACTATCAGATAAGCGTATTTGCAGATAATGACCTCAATGCGAATGCTCTGGCTTCATCAATCGACAAGTTCGGCGTATACAAGACGTTCGCGATGAAGAAGATGATTACAAAGGATCCTCTACCACAGCTGTTCCTGGTAAAACTGGTTCAGGTTGTTTTCACGGCTATAGGATTTGTGGTGCTGTTCTTTATCGCCTATATGATAATAAGACTAATCATGAGATCGAGAAATTCGTACTATGCGACACTAAGAATTCTCGGTGGTACGAGGAAGAATACGAGTGCGATTCTGCGCATCGAATTGCTGATGATGATGGCAATTGCGCTTGCGGTAGATTTCGTGGGCATTTATCTTGCCTCGAAGGGGCTGGTAAATATAAAAGCGCTTAAAAATGCGCTATTATATCTCGAATTTAAGGATTACATTATTCTTACGGTAGCGCTTATGCTTATGTCGCTTCTCATCGCAAACAGATACTCGCGCAAAATTTTCAAGAAGTCAGCGATGAATATTTATAGAGAGGAGGACTAAAAATGATTAAGTTGCAACATGTAAATAAGTTTTTCAATAAGCGTAAAGCCAATGAAATACATGTAATTAACAACACCTCTCTGGAGTTACCGGAGACCGGCATTGTAGCGTTACTAGGACCGTCTGGATGTGGCAAGACGACGCTTTTAAATGCTATCGGAGGACTTGATAAGGTTAATTCGGGCAAGATATTTATCGATGATGCTTGTATATCCAAGATGAGAGCATCGAAGGTAGATTCGATACGCAATGCCAAGATAGGGTACATTTTCCAGAACTTTAACCTACTTGACAGGATGACGGTATTCGAGAACGTTGCAATTGCGCTTAGAATGATTGGAATCAAAGATAAGCATGTAATCAAAGAACGTGTTAATTACTGCCTAAAGTCAGTAGGGATTTACCAATTTAGAAACAAGACGACCGATGCGCTCTCAGGAGGACAAAGACAGCGCGTGGCAATCGCGCGTGCCATTGTCAAGAATCCGCGCATCATCATAGCGGATGAACCTACAGGAAACCTCGATAGTGCGAACACAATCGAGGTCATGAATATCATCAAGACTATTTCGAAGGACAGACTAGTTCTGCTCGTAACACACGAGAAGAAAATAGCGGAGTTCTATTCATCGAGAATCATAGACATGAAGGATGGAAAGGTTGTCGGTGATAGAGAAAACGATACTGATAACTATCTAGACTATCAGCTAGAGAATAAGATATATCTCAAGGATATGCCTAAGCATGATGAGTATGGCAACCAGGATATTCAGGTCGATGTTTATAGCGATGGGCTTTCGGAGGCTGGTATAAAGCTAGTCCTTAGAGCTGGTAATCTGTACGTAGATACAGGCGGCAGATATAACGTTGTGGACGAGAATTCCAATATCGAACTAATCGATGACCATTACTCGGCGATGGATTCCAGCATATACGAGAACAATCGCTTCGAGTACGACAAGTATCTGCCTGAAGGATATAAGGCGAGGTACACCTCGCTGTATTCGCCAATCAAGATGTTTACAAACGGGTTCAAGACAGTTGCGAAGTTCAACAGACTCAAGAAGCTACTGCTCATAGGATTCATGTTCGCTTCGATATTCACATTTGTAGCTGTAAGCAATGTGCTTGGAGTGCTGGATATCAAAGAAAAAGACTTTCTCACTACTAATGCTAACTATATCACTGTAAATAACACCAAGAAGGACCCATCTCTCGCCGAAACACTTCGGAACACCCAGGGGGCGAGAGCTACATTTACAGGCAACACACAGGTGATGTTGAGGATGCCATTTACCGAATATCTGCAGAGCTCCAATTACGAGATGCAGTTTGGTGCATCGATAACACCAATGAGTGTGCTCAAGGAAGAAGAGCTGTACAAAGGCAAGCTTCCAACTGACGATAGAGGTGTTGTCATAGATAAACTGCTTGTGGACAAGATGTTCAAGTCGAGAGTTGTTCAGGAAGTCGGTATAATCAAGGCATCCGACCTAATTGGTCGAAAAATCAAAGTGAAAAACCTCGGAGAATTCACGATAACAGGGATTTCGAATTTAAATTCACCATCTGCTTTCTTTGCGGACAGCTACTGCCAGGATGTGCTCATGTATAGCCAGTCAACCTCGACACTCGATGCACCTTCTAGCATGCCAATAGAAGATGCGAATGAAGGAGCCAATCAAGATAGCAGTAATCCAATCACAGATTATGCTTATGCACCTTCGTCAATCAAGATCAAGAAGGGCAAGGCACCAGCGAATGATTACGAGGTCGTAGTGCGAGATACTCATGAAGAAGACATGCCGCTTAACAAAGAAATCGCTGCAAATGTAAATAATCATAAACTCAAGGTAGTCGGATACTACACGACAGATTCACAGGATGACGATGCGTACTACACGACTAATCACACAATTTTGCTAGGTTATATATCAAAGCAGAGGGTGGTATCAGTGTACTCAGATGAACCGGGAGCACTTGCTGACAAACTTACAGAGCAGGGGTATTCTGTGCAAATCAATTACGACCGTGATAAGGAGAAGTATAAACTTTCAGAAGCTCAGAACGTCAGAAGCACATTCACTGCAGCGGGGATTATCATCTTAGTTGCACTAATAGAGCTATTCTTGATGCTTAGATCGTCATTCCTCTCTAGGATTAAGGAAGTTGGCACAATGAGAGCCATTGGACTCAAGAAACGCGACATATATAAGATGTTCATAGGAGAGATTGCAGTAATCACGGCGATTACAGCTATTCCTGGTATAGCGGGCGCTTATTACGTGTTAAGCCACACCACAGCGCTGCTTGGAGCGAAGTTCTATATTGCTCCTTGGGTAGCTGTACTGTCATTTCTTGTTCTCCTACTGTTTAACCTAATAGTTGGATTGATGCCAGTCTTCCAGACGATGCGTAAGACGCCGGCGGCGATATTGGCAAGGGCGGATATATAGACACACAATCTACATAGTGTTTTTAGGGCTTATGGGCTCCTCACCTTTTGAAAACTGCATGATTATGATATAATTTTAATAAAATTAACGCATTCGCCAAGTTGTGGACGCATCGGGTAACCGCGTGAAGGTTAGCGTTCGTGACTTGGCGAACATGCACTAAACTAAGCCGAGGAGGGCAATGATGGCTACCGATAAAGAGCATTCACCAGAAACTACGATGAGAAGCAATTTCATTCACAACATGATAGATGAGGATTTGGCGGAGGGTAAGTACCAAGAGGTGTATACGAGATTTCCACCGGAACCTAATGGCTACCTGCATATTGGACACGCTAAATCTATTTGCCTTAACTTCGGAACTGCTAAGAAATACGGCGGAAAATGCAACCTCAGATACGACGATACCAATCCTGTAAAAGAGGATATGGAATACGTAAATTCAATCGAGGAGGATGTGCGTTGGCTCGGATTCGAGTGGGATGAGAAGAGGTGGGCTTCTGACTACTTCGACACTATGTATGATGCAGCGATTGAGCTCATCAAGAAGGGTAAGGCTTATGTCTGCGAGCTCACAGCTGAGCAGATGAAGGAGTACAGAGGGACGCTTACTGAGCCTGGCAAGGAAAGTCCATATAGAAATAGAACAGCTCAGGAGAACCTAGCTCTCTTTGAAGACATGAAGGCTGGAAAGTATGGTGATGGACAGGCTGTACTTCGTGCCAAGATTGACATGAGCTCACCTAATATCAACATGAGAGATCCTATTATTTATAGAGTCGCACATGCCACTCATCACAACACCGGTGATAAATGGTGTATATATCCTATGTATGATTTCGCTCATCCGATTGAAGACGCGATTGAAGGGATTTCACATTCCATCTGTACGCTCGAGTTCGAGGATCACAGACCGCTGTACGATTGGGTGCTTAATGAAGTTGGCTTTTGGAATCCACAACCAAGGCAGATTGAGTTCGCAAGGCTCAACATCACCAATATGCTTATGAGTAAGAGATATCTCAAGAAGCTCGTTGATGAAGGTACTGTTTCAGGCTGGGATGATCCACGTATGCCAACAATCGCAGGTATTAGAAGACGTGGATATACACCTGAGGCAATCAGAAGCTTCTGCGACGATATCGGTGTAGCTAAGTCCAACTCGACAGTTGACTTTGCACAGCTCGAGACTAGCGTGCGTGATGATCTTCAGTTCAAGGTTGCTGCTCGTAATGTCGTAATGAATCCGATTAAGGTAGTGATTACAAACTATCCAGAAGGGCAGATTGAGACTTGCGAGGTTGAGAATAACAGAAATGTTCCAGAGCTTGGAGAGAGAGAAATTCCTTTTGGTCGTGAACTGTGGATAGACGGAGAGGATTTCATGGAAGTGCCTGTCAAGAAGTATTTCAGGCTGTTCCCTGGCAACGAGGTTAGACTTAAGGGCGGTTATTTTATCACGTGTAACGAGGTTGTTAAGAGCGAAGATGGCTCCATCAAGGAACTTATATGCACTTACGATCCAGAGACTAAGAGTGGAACCGAAGGTGGAAATCGCAAGGTAAAGGGGACAATTCACTTCGTAGAAGCTTCTACGGCAGTGAAGATTAAGATACGAGAGTATCAGACACTTATGATTGAAAATGAAGATGGCAATCTAGAGCTCAATCCAGATTCGCTACATGAGACCTGGGGCTATGCTGAGCCATTAGTTTCCGATGTCAAGGCTGGCGAGAGATTCCAATTCTTCCGCAAAGGATATTATATTGCGGATAGCGAGTTAACGACAGATGACGAGAAGGTGTTTAACAGCATCGTAAGCCTCAAGAGCTCCTGGAAGAAATAGAGATTACTGTAAATGGGGTGGTGACCATAGATAGTTTATTTACATCCGTACTTACTTTTGTCGAGAATAATCCTATTTTCGCAAAATACATAACGACGGCATCAAGGTGGATCTTCGTAATTTTGGCAGTTTACATTCTTATGAGATCCATCATGTCATTACTCTCAACTAGAGTGACGCCAGAAGTCTGGGGCTACCTATCTGTTGAGGATGGTGTTACACTTCCAATCACGCATTGGGAGAACATTATCGGCAGATCGTCATCTGTTGACCTGCGTATTGAACTCGATACAATTTCCAATACGCAGGCACTTTTGATTCGCCGTAAAGACGGAAAATGGATGTTTAAGGACCTGAATTCCAAGAATGGGACCATTATAAATGGTATCCAGCTCATTCCGCGTAAGAAATACATAATTAATCCTGGTGACGAAATCACGATGGGCGGTGCAAAGTGCACGCTCGCTGCGATAAGTGTTGAAGAGGAAAAGAATAATGATGCTATGCGCTCGATGGATAAGAAACCTGTCTCGCCGTGGCCTCTTATGGTTGCAATCACCGTATTTCAGTTTCTGACGATGATACAGCTGATAATTGGCATGGGGACGAATCTTACTCCAGGGGCGCTTCTTTCGATTCCGCTGCTTTCTGCTACTATGTGGATTTATGTGATTCTTTTTAGAGCCATGGGTAGCAAAGGTTTTGAGATGGAGATGATAGCTTTCTTCATGTCGACTATAGGACTAGCGGTCACGACCTCTGCCAACCCTGCGCTTACAATGAAGCAGTATATTGCAACGCTTGTCGGGATCTTTATCTTCATATTCATGTGCATATATATGCGAGATCTGAGGAGGACGGAGAAGATTAAGCCAGTGCTCGCTGTGCTCGCTATAGGGCTACTGCTGTTCAATGTAATATTCGGAACGACTAAATTCGGAGCTGCTAACTGGGTTACTGTCGGTGGCATCTCAATTCAGCCTTCTGAAATTGTCAAGCTTGCATTCATATGCATAGGTGCAGCAACCATGGAGAATCTCTTCAACAAGAAAAATCTCTATGGTTTCATGCTATTCTCCTTGTTCTGCCTGGCTTGCCTTGCCAAGATGGGAGACTTCGGAGGTGCGCTTATCTTCTTCGTAACATATCTGGTAATTTCGTTCCTAAGAAGTGGTGATTTTTCGAGGCTTATACTCACGATAGGTGCAGCCGGAATTATGGGCATACTTGTGCTCAGGTTTAAACCGTATATACTGAGCAGATTCAATGCCTGGGGACACGTGTGGGAGCCAGATTTTATCAATGGCATGGGATACCAGCAGACTAGAACCATGTCTTATGCATCTGGTGGAGGTCTTCTAGGTCTTGGCGCTGGAAATGGGTCTCTAAAGACTGTCGCAGCCTCTAACACAGACCTTGTGTTTGGGTTTGTAACTGAAGAATGGGGACTTATTATATCAATTCTGCTTGTCCTATGTATCATTACCCTTTCGCTGTTTGCGGTAAATTCAATTGTAGCTGGAAGATCAGCGTTCTACACGATAGCAGCGTGCGGCGCTGCGACAATGATGATTTTTCAGACCATGCTAAATATATTTGGAGCGGTAGACCTGTTTCCTCTAACTGGAGTTACTTTCCCATTTGTATCTACGGGTGGTACGAGTGCAATGTGTTCATGGGCAATGCTGGCATACTTTAAGGCTGCGGATATGCGTAAAGATGCAAGCCTTGCTATTAAGAGGAGATCGTGATGGGTGCGAAGACAAAAGGAGGTAGCATATGCGGAAACTAGAGCGTAGAGCGAACATCTGTCTGCTACTCGCCGCGGCGCTGTTCATAGGGATATTGATTTTTACATGGCGATTCGTAACCAAGGGGCAAGATTGGGCGAGCTTCTATGGAAATAGGCAGATATATACTAATGGAGAAGTCAATCGTGGTACTATTTACGACCGAAACGGTGTGATGCTTCTTAACTGCACCAAGGATGGACTCGTGTATCCTTCTGATGCTTCACTTAGAAAAGCAACTGTTCATGCGGTTGGGGATCCAAAGGGCAATATTGCGACGGGCGCAATCAACGTGTTTAGACCGCAGCTCATAGGGTATGACCTGCTGAACGGGACCTATGATACCACTAAGGATGGAAGCAAAATCAATTTAACCATAGATGCAAAGGCTAATTTAGCAGCATATAAGGCGCTCGGTAACCGCCAAGGGATGGTCGGAGTATACAACTATAAAACTGGAGAGATAATGGCGATGGTATGTACACCATCGGTTGATCCTAAGGGGACACTTCCAACAAATTCTAGTTCATCTGAATATTTCAACACATTCCTCTCGGGAAGGCTCACTCCAGGCTCAACATTTAAGACGGTAACCGCTGCGGCGGCAATTGATAATGTTGATGATATAGATGATTTCAGCTTTAACTGTACTGGTGTTACGTATGTAAATGGGTCGCCGATAAAGTGCACAGAGCGACATGGACATGTCGACTTCGAGATGGCACTCGCAAAGTCTTGTAACGGCGCATTTGGCGAGATCACTCGTAAGGTTGGCGCAAATGCCATGAGGGATTACGTCAAGAAGATTGGACTTACCAACTCGCTCGATATAAACGGAATTAAGACAGCAAAGGGCACATTCGTCTTTCCAAAGGATGACCCGATTAAACTTAGTTGGGCGGGTATCGGACAAGCGGAAGATCTCGTGAATCCTGCCTCGATGATGGTCTATATGGGCGCTATTGCAAATGGTGGCAAAGCTATAAATCCTTATATAATAGGCTCATCTAATTTCCTTAAAAAGGTTACTGGCGGTGATTCATTAGGTAATTACCTGAGCAGTGGCACCGCAGGTAAGATGAAGAGCATGATGAAAAATGACGTTAAGGTTACATATGGGGAGAGCAACTTCCGAGGACTAGACATCTATGCAAAGTCTGGAACAGCAGAGACTGGGAGCGGAACACCTGATGCGTGGTTCGTTGGATTTATAGATGATGCAGATCATCCATATGCATTCGTGGCATGGGTTAAAAACGGTGGCACCGGCTATAAGGTTGCAGGACCTGTGGCTTATAAAACATTGCTTGCGCTAGTGCAGAACAACTAGGATACTAATGGTGCGGATTAGATGATGTATTTTATAGCTCTTATAATGATGTTAATAGGCTGGATGCTTATATCTGCAGGACGACTATCTTTATGCAAGGAGAAGGATATTAATGATCTAGTGGTAGATGGCACAAATGCACTTGAAACGGAAGGCTTCCTAAAGGTAATCGAGATTAGAAGCACAAGATATAGCTTCGAGTGTGACTGTGAGATTGCCTTCAAGAGTCAAAGTGGTAAAAGCCTCAGATATAGCAAAACGTTCTTTGGCTCAGATAGCAAGGCCTCATTTTTGAGAAAATGTGAGCACAAGGATGAGATTCCCATCACTATAATTTACGACAAACATTCGCCTACAAGATTTTATATAAAGGAGTTAAATCCACAAGATGTAATTAATAATAGCAAGAAGGCGTACTGCATTATCGGAAGCATGTTCATCTTGCTAGGATTATTTATCGTAGCGGCTGCACTACATATAATCCCGTTTATGCAGCTCTGATCGATAAATGCAGAAAGGGAGCTATCACCACAGTAGTGATAGCTCCCTTTTTAGTCTTTTCAGCAAGGATAAAATATATTTTTTTCAAGGATTCATAGATAGTGTACTTCTTAACCCTGGGCAGTTGCAGTCTCAATAGCCTGAGCTTCGTCAACTACATACGAACCCGCTCTTCTCTTGAAGAAGCGCAGAACCATGTATAGAAGTACGAGACCTACCGCGAGCGCAACCCATGGCGATTCCATGATGCCAGCAATTACATAACATATAGCCGATACAGCGAGAACAGTCATAGCATAAGGTAGCTGAGTCTCAACGTGGCTGAGGTGTCTAACAGCTGCACCTGCAGATGACATGATTGTCGTATCTGAGATTGGCGAGCAGTGGTCGCCGCAAACTCCACCAGCCATGCAGGAAGAGATGAGGACAATCATCATATCAGGTCTATTCGCAGTTACTGCAAGTGCTATAGGAATTAGTATTCCGAAAGTCCCCCACGATGTGCCAGACGCAAAACCTAGAGCGCAAGATACGAGGAAGAACATCGCAGGTATTATCATGATTAATCCGCCAGGAATCTTATCCATCATATTGGCAACGAATTGCGCTAGACCTAGAGAATCAGTCATAGTTTTTAGAGTCCATGCCATTGTCAGAACGAGAATTGGTGAAACCATTGATTTGAATCCCTCTGGAACACATTCCATAAGCTCCGAGAAAGGAACGACTCTTCTAATCATGTAGTAGACAACTGTAATAACAAGTGAAACAACACTTCCGAGCACTAGAGACGTGGATGCATCGCAACCTGCAAATGCAGTTACAAATGATTTTCCGCTCCAGAATCCTCCAGTATATAGCATGCCAGTGATGCAAGAGATGATGAGAATTATTACTGGAAACATCAAATCCATTACTATTCCTTGATGTACTGTCTCGGCAGCACTGTCGTTCTTCAATGCTGCAGTATCTTGCACTGTGAATAGGTCGCCGTTTTCTACGGCATTTTTCTCATAAACTGCCATTTTTCCATAGTCGAAGTTCATAGTTATAATCATGAACATCATGGCGATGGTGAGAAGTGCGTAGAAGTTGTAAGGGATAGCCTGAATAAATATGCTTAGACCATTTTTTCCCTCTACAAAACCGCTTACAGCTGCAGCCCAAGATGAAATAGGAGCTAAAATGCAGACTGGTGCTGCAGTTGCATCTATTAAATATGCGAGCTTAGCTCTCGATATGTTGTATTTGTCAGTAAGTGGCTTCATAACACTACCAACAGTTAGACAGTTGAAGTAGTCGTCTACGAATATCAGAATTCCGAGGGTAACGGTCGAGTACTGTGCGCCACGGCGAGTTTTTATCCTCTGAGCTGCCCAATTTCCGAAAGCAGCGGAACCGCCTGATAGATTCATCATAGCTACGAGCATACCGAGTATAACTAAGAATACTAGGATCCCTACATTTCCCGCTGAAGACAGTGATGAAACGAATCCATCTATCATCACATGATTCATAAATTTAGGGAAATTCATTCCAGAATATATAAGTCCTCCTGCAAGAATTCCAATGAACAGCGAGCTGTATACTTCTTTTGTGATGAGGGCTAGTCCGATAGCGACAATAGGCGGTAGTACAGCCCATATCGTTGCGTACATTGCAGGCTTACTGTCAGCAGCCATTGCTACAATCGGCACAGCCGCTATGAAGAGCGCGGTAAGCCCGAACACGTACATAATTCTACTTTTGTTAATGCGTATCATTTTTAAACCTCCGTATAAATAAAATAGCCATGAATAACGTCTGAAACGTATCCATGGTTCGTACGTAAGCAATGCAAAAATACGCATTATCTTTATACCATTGATAGCGCTCCACATTTTGCGATGTGACAGTTCGGCGCATATTATGCACCGGCCCAGAAAATATCATTGGGGTGATATTCTCTTCGGCGGATTTCCCTTTCCCTAGCAGCAGCTTCCCACGCTGTAGCTGTCAGGTACTCTTGAGCTCCGCGACCTCTATCGAGTCAGTCTTATTCAAAAGCTGGTTCTATATTAATACCAACTTTGGTCTAAAGTCAAGGAAAAATCCAAAAATGTTAAATTTCTTTGTGAAATCACACAACAATAGTAGAGAGAATAAATATATAAGTTTTATGATTTTGCATTTCGTATTATTGTGCACATTTCTACAGTACACCCCTTCACCTCTCCCGGTAGTTTAAAACACAGCGATAAGTGCTATAATTCAGTTAGGGGGTAGCTTCACGATTTCTGTAATATCAATATTCTCCTGCATTTTAAATGTTTTAATGTATGTGTGATATATAAGTGGGCAATTGTCATGATGCATGTGTATAGGAGTGTTAATCTGCCAACTTTGATAAAAAAGGCATAGAAATGCATGGTAAGAACTAGAAATATAACAAGAAACTGAGGAGAAGAAGGTTAATGAATAAAGCATTCACATCAGATGAGTTTAAAAATTTAATAATAGATAGAGATAAAGCCGATAGACTCATAGTGGAAGAAAGCATCATCAGTGATACAGATCTCGAAGGATTTGACATGACAAATATCACGTTTAAGCTCTGCAGCTTTGAGAACTGCAACCTCATAGGCGCAGACTTCAGCGGATCCAGCATATCGGGCACACTCTTTCGAGAGTGCCCGATGCACGGATGCAGGTTCGTAGGTTCCGATATGACCGAAGCCATCTTCCGCGATATCGACCTCTCGGACAGCGACCTAAGCGGAGCAAATCTGTATGCCGCAGTCCTCGAGGGCGCCAATCTCGATGGCATCATCGTAGATGAAAATACCAAATGGTACAGGATGGTGCCTCCGGAGGAAGGTGCATTTATAGCATGGAAATGCTGCTCCGAGCTCAGAGTAGTTCAGCTCCTAGTTCCAAGAGAGGCACGGCGAGTCTCGGCTACGCGGGAAACCTGCAGATGCGACAAGGCCAAGGTACTATCAATTAAGAGCATAGATGAGACTATCAGCTACGACTGGGCTCAGTCCACAGTCGATCCAGATTTCTATTATGAACGAGGGAAATGGGTAGAGCCAGCTAACGGATTCGAGCCAGATCGGTGGAAGGATTCATCACGAGGAATACATTTTTTTATGGAAAGAGAACAGTGCATAGCATATCAAACTGTATAATTTGTAAACGGATATTATTCGCTAAATTATTTTCAGCTAAAATGTAAAATTCTTACAAAAATATAATCATAGTCGCATAAATAAAGGCTAGACAAACAAAAACTGTAGTATGACCACATATAATTTTGTCAAAAAGCTACAAAATAGCAAAAAAATAGCAAAAAGACATTGTTTGACGAGCAATATATTCATTTGTATAATTCAATTATATTTATGACAAGTTTAATGCGGTTAAACTTAAGGAGGTAAGTAGATGAAAGTAATTATGTCGGGCAACGAAGCTATTGCTCGCGGCGCATATGAAGGCGGCTGCCAGTTTGCTTCGGCTTATCCCGGTACTCCAAGCACCGAGATCCTCGAGAACATGCCTCAGTACAAGGATGATGTGTACTCAGAGTGGGCTCCTAACGAGAAGGTAGCTGCAGAAGCTGCTATCGGTGCATCAATTGCAGGTGTTAGATCGTTCTGCGCTATGAAGCACGTAGGTGTTAACGTTGCAGCAGACCCTATCTTCACAATCGCATATACTGGAGTTACAGGTGGATTTGTTATCGTATCCGCTGACGATCCAGGTCAGCACAGCTCCCAGAACGAGCAGGACAACAGAAACTACGCAAAGGCAGCAAGACTGCTCATGCTAGAGCCAGCCAACTCGCAGGAGTGTAAGGATTACATGAAGATGGCGTTCGGTCTTTCCGAGAGATTCGATGCTCCAGTTCTTTTCCATGTAACAACTAGAGTCTGTCACTCAAAGGGAATCGTAGAACTCGGCGATAGAGAAGAGCATGAGTACGTTCCTTACAAGAAGCAGATTGAAAAGTATGTTTCCGCACCAGCTAATGCTAAGAAGATGAGAGTTAATCTCGAGACTAAGCTAGCTAACATGGAAGCTTATGCAAATGAAGCAGAGATTAACCAGCCTGAGTGGCACTCGACTAAGATCGGTGTTGTTACATCTGGTATTTCTTATCAGTATGCTAAGGAAACATTCGGCGAGGATGCTTCATACCTCAAGCTAGGAATGACATTCCCTCTACCTACAGACCTAATCAAGGATTTCTGCAGCAAGGTAGATAAAGTATATGTAATCGAAGAGATGGACCCATATCTACAGGAGTTCCTCGAGATTCACGGAATTGAGTGCATTGGAAATCAGCAGATTCCAAAGTTTGACGAGCTCAACACAGATATCGTTAGAGAGGCGCTCACAGGAGTTAAGCCTGAATCTTATGATTCAGAACTTCAGTCTGTTGTACGTCCTCCAACGCTATGTGCAGGATGTCCTCACAGAGGATTCTTCCAGGCAATCAAGAAGAAGAAGGGGCTCATGATCAACGGAGACATCGGTTGCTATACACTCGGAGCTAACGCACCTCTAAGCGCACTTGATACAGCTATTTGTATGGGAGCTTCCCTTTCAATGGCTCACGGTGCAGCTCAGGCTTACAAGGTTGCAGGAGCAAAGACTAAAGCTGTAGGTGTGCTCGGAGACTCCACATTCTTCCACAGCGGTATCACAAGCTTGATGGATGCTGTATACAATCAGAGTGATAGTATCAGCGTTATCCTCGACAACAGAATTACTGGTATGACTGGTCACCAGGAGAACCCTGGAACAGGATTCACTCTGATGGGCAAGCCAGCTCCAGAAGTTGATATTCCTGCTCTAGTTAAGGCAGTAGGAATCAAGGAAGAGAACATTTACACAGTAAATCCTCTACACCTTGACGAAGTTGATAAGGTTCTCGATGCTTGCATCGCTAGCGAGGAACCAACAGTTATCATTACAAGATGGCCATGCGTACTAAAGAAGTTCAGCCAGCAGGATCTTGATGAGTTCAAGGGACTACACCAGACTCAGTGTCACATCATTCAGGACAAGTGCAGAAACTGTAAGGCTTGCGTAAGAACAGGTTGCCCAGCTCTCATGTCTTCAAAGGATGATGTTGTTATCGATGTTAATAGCTGCGTAGGCTGTACAGTCTGCAAGCAGGTATGCCCATTTGATGCTATTGAGGAGGTGCAGAGATAATGAGTGATGTTAAGAATATTCTCCTCGTAGGAGTAGGTGGACAGGGAACAATCCTTGCAAGTAAGATTCTTACGAGCGGCCTAATGGAAGCTGGTTACGATGTTAAGATGAGTGAGATTCACGGAATGTCACAGCGTGGCGGAAGTGTAAGCACTCAGGTAAGATACGGTAAAGAAGTTCTTTCCCCAATCGTAGGAAAGGGATCTGCGGACGTAATCGTAGCATTTGAGAGAATGGAAGCCCTGAGATGGCTCGAGTACCTCAAGGTAGGCGGCAAGATGGTAGTTAACGACTTCAAAATCAACCCTGCTCCAGTAAACCTAGGTAAGGCAGAGTATCCAGATGATATCATCGAGGATCTAAAGACAAAGTGCCAGGTAACTGCTGTTAAGGCTGGAGAAATCGCTACAGATCTTGGAAATGCTAAGGCTATGAACGTGGTACTCCTAGGGGCACTAGTTAAGGCTATAGGTTCTCTAGACGATGTAGATTGGGATGCTCAGATCGAGAAGAACGTAAAGCCTAAGTTCGTTGAGCTCAACAAGAAAGCATTCAAGGCAGGATACGATCTATAAATAATCCGTAGCTATCAGGACTAATTCCCATTAGTCGCGCTGATGGATGTTTAATAAGATGATTAAGGAGAGGGGTGACCTTCTCCTTTTTTATAAAGGTGCTAAAAACCACATGGATTATAACGTTTATAGACATATAACTAATGTAATGAGCCGTCTTTATGCTATAATATAGGAGCTTAAGGAAATAACCAATCCACGGCAGACATACAAAGTAATTGTTATGTTATTTAAGGAGGTAATGTATGTTAAAGAATTTTGCAGAAATGGCAGAAATGGTTAGAAGTAATCCTGTCAAGAAGAGAATTGTGCTTGCTTGCGCTCATGACGAGCACTCGCTTGAGGCTGTAAATGAGGCAGTTAAGGAAGGTATCGTTGAGGCAGTTCTCGTTGGCAAAGAGGATATGATTAAAACGATTATTAAAGAACACGATCTAGCTCTAGAAGATGCAACAATCTACAATGCGGATGATGATGTTGAAATCGCTAAGATTGCTGTAAGGCTTATCAACGAAGGAAAGGGCGACTTCCTCATGAAGGGCAAGATGCAGACATCTGATCTTCTCAAGCAGGTTGTAAATAAAGAAACTGGTCTCAATATGGGCAAGGTAATGTCACACGTAGGTCTATTCGAAGTTCCTAACTACCACAAGCTAGTGGTTCTGACAGACGGAGGAATGCTCCTTCACCCAACACTAGAGCAGAAGGCTCAGATTGTTGAGAATGCAGTTGGAGCTCTTAACAACATGGGATATGAGAACCCTAAGGTTGCAGCACTTTGTGCAGCTGAAAAGCTTAACGAGAAAGCACCTGAGTCAGTAGACGCAGCAGCTCTTAAGGAAATGAACGAGAAGGGCGAAATAAAGGACTGCGTAATAGAGGGACCAATCTCTTACGATATCGCACTAAGCAAGGAAATAGCTGACTTCAAGGGATTCGAGAGTCCGGTAGCAGGAGATGCGGATGTTCTGCTTGTTCCAGATATGGCTGCAGGAAACTTCATCGGAAAGTCTTGGGTAATCCAGGGCGGCGGTAGAATGACAGGTCTTGTCGTTGGTGCAAAGGCTCCAATCGTACTCACTTCACGTGGTTCCGGTGCTGACGAGAAGTTCTATTCAATTGTATTCGCAGCTGCAGCATCAAAGTAAGGTTTTTATCAGATGTTCGAACAATTTAAGGACAAGTTAATATGCGACTATAGCACTCGAAATGGCGGGGTGAGCACGGGGTGTTACGACTCGATGAATCTGAGTCTAACGACAGATGATGCCATTGCAAATATCCTCGAAAATTACAAGCTATGGTGCGGTTCACTTGGAATTGACACGCGTCAGCTTGTCATGCTTCACCAGACGCATAGTAGCGAGGTAATCCGCGTAGATGAGGAAAACTGCGGTGAAGGACTGTATAAGCCAAGGCGGGCAGGTATAGATGGGATGGTGACAAATTCTAAGGGCGTTGCACTAATTACGTCGCATGCAGACTGTGCGCCAATCTATATCTATGATCCCGTTAACGAGGCTATAGGGCTGAGTCATGCTGGCTGGAGGGGAACAACCCTTGAGATTGCAAGACGCACAGTGGAGAAGCTGAAGGAAGAATTCGATTCAAATCCTGCTGAATTACATGCTGCAATTGGTCCGTGCATTTCCATAAAACACTTCGAGTGCGGTGAAGATGTAATATCGGCGATTTCGGATATGAGCGTAAAGGATATTCCTGGCGCGTATACGTACAATCCAGATCGAGGCAAGTTCTATGTCTCGCTGCCGATAGTCAATAAGGCTGTTCTTATGAGTGCGGGCATCCCTGAATCACAGATAGAGATTGATGGTAGATGCACGTTTGCTGAGAGAGAAAAGTATTTCTCTCACAGAAGAGATGGACTCAAACGAGGTGGCCAGATGGCGGTGCTGATGCTTAAGTAGAATATCTGATGTATAGGCAATATAGCAAAACCGATTAAGGAAAAAAACAAATAGAACATAGGTGCCTTGCGGCACATAAATGAAAAAGCTTGGGGCATCACCCCAAGCTTTTTGTTTCTATCTGTAGCTGCACAAAGCTTTTGTCTATATTAACTATATATAGTTATAATTCATCGAGAATATCAAAATAAATATCTCACTTAATATGGAAAGTACCCTGCTGGATGCTTAATAAGTAAGTGAAGATAATCATTCATAATTCAAGGCTTCAGTAGATATAGGCTTGAATCAATCAAAATTACTTAATGTTGAGAATCTTCTTTTCGCCTCTTTTTCTGTACTCATGAAGCTCAGCAGTTGCTGTTAGCAAAACATCTGTAGATGAGTTCAGTGCAGTCTCGCAAGAGTCCTGAATTACTCCGCAGATAAATCCAACACCAACAACCTGCATTGAAATGTCTGCAGGTAGCCCAAATAGTGAGCATGCTAGTGGAATCAGCAGCAGTGAGCCTCCTGCAACTCCGGAAGCGCCAGCTGCACTAATTGCAGTCAAGAATACCAGCAAGATCGCAGAAGGGATATCAACCTTTACACCCATAGTATTACAAGCTGCTAATGACATGACTGCGATGGTAACAGCTGCACCAGCCATGTTTATGGTTGCTCCTAGTGGAATTGAAATTGGATATGTGTTCACATCTAGACCGAGGTCTTCGCATAGCTCTAAATTAACTGGAATATTAGCAGCAGAGCTTCGAGTAAAGAATGCCGTTATACCGCTGTTACTTAGACACTTAAATACAAGTGGATAAGGGTTCTGGTGCGATGCCAAAAATACAATAAGCGGATTAATAACAAGAGCAATAAATACCATAGTTCCAACGAGGAGTAGAATAAGTGATGCGTATTTTGCAAGTGCTCCTATACCGCTAGTAGAAATGGAGTTAAATACTAGCCCCATTACACCGATAGGCGCAAACTGTATGATCCAACGAACACACTTAGTAATCGCATCAGATAGATCTGATAAAAGACCCTTAGTGGAGTCAGATGCCGACCTTAGAGCGACACCGATTATGATCGCCCATGCGAGAACGCCGAGGAAGTTTGTGTTAACAATTGCGTTGATCGGGTTGTCAATGGCATTTAGAAGGACGGTCTTAAGGACTGATATGATATTGTCAGGTGCAGCAACCTTTTCAGCAGACTTCGCAAGAATAAGAGTCTGTGGGAATAAGAAGCTGGCAACGACAGCACAGAGTCCTGCGGAAAGTGTACCAACAATATATAGGACAATAACTGTAGACATATTAGTTTTCGTTCCGGATTTATGCTGGGCGATAGCAGCCATTACAAGGATAAAAACCATCAGAGGAGCAATCGCTTTGAGTGCACCAACGAATAGATCGCCGAATAGCGTTAAAAATGCAAGTTGCTTCGGTGCTATAACGGCAAGCGAAATGCCGATAACAAGACCGATGATAATTTGCACAATTAAGCTTAGTTTGTTCCAAGCTCTAAAAATGGATTTCATATAGAACCCCCTCAATTAAATAAAATATTTCGTACCGTTATTTATACTACAAATAGTAACGTGCTGCAATTAAAACAATTTTATGACAAATATTTTGTGATAAAAAACAGTTTTAAAAAGAGCTGGCTCGAAACCAAGTTATGCATGAATGCAAAGGTTCATTGCGGCAAAATACCGAGTGTGATAAACTTAATAAGTTAAGAAACGATTAGGAGGTGCTAGATGAGATTATTAGCTATGATTTCTAGTGCAATAATGGTAATAGTAGGTACGTTCTGCGTTGCCAATTCAACGGCAGCCTTTACTTCGGTTGCGTTTGTTGTAGGTATCGCGCTGCTTATCATGGGAATATTAGAACTCGTCGTGTTCAGAAATGTTGGATATGAAGAGAACATGATAACTAAGACGTACGTTGTTCAGGCAGTAATCTCTGCATTTTTAGGGGTAATGTTCTTGTCTGGACAGGTGAGTGAGGACGTAGCTGTAACAGCAATCTTTGCTATGATGCTCATGACCAGCGGACTGGCAGCAGATTTTAGTATAAATATCGATATAAAGACAAATTCTTTAAGTGAAAAAAGGACTTTCGTTCTCGGCACAGCCATGACGTTGCTCGGTGCGTACATGTTCTTCAACAAGAGCGTGTTAAACCTACATGTTATGCTACTTATTGGAATTGCAGCCATTCTCATTGGAATAGATAGATTTAGAATCGGCATGAGTTTAGACTATAACAAGCCAGAGTTCTTAAGTAAAAATGAAGAAAAGCTTGAAAGAGCAAAAAGAGAAGAAAAGAGGAATACAAGAATAGCTATCGAAGCTACACGCCGATCGAGAGAGCAGCGCAACAAAATTAAGCAGCTTGAAGAGGAAATCTCGAAAGAAAGGTCAAGACGCGAGAGTATAGCTGGAGCAAGAAGAAATAAGAAGTAAAATTTATAGTGCTAAGTGCTAAGTGCTAAGTGCTAAGTGCCAAGAAGCGCTAATGCAACTGAAGGAAATTGGTAGGCGAAGATTGATGAAACTATAAAGCATACAGAAAGAGAACTGGAGAGCCGTACATACTGGAAATAATAGAAAAACAAAGGTGTGGAGAGATTCCTCGCCTTTTTTACTTTTTGGTCCGAAAAATAACGAGGAAAAGAGGAAAATACATATATATAGGTTAATACGTAAATGAGGGCAGTATATATAGAATAAAATATACAGTATAAAGAAAAGAGGTAAAGACCAACAGCATATATATAGACGAAATTGGAGTAAATTATACATATATATAGATATAAAGATATAAAAAAATAATAATAAAAAAAGTAGTAATTTAAAGTGCAAAAAGCTATTGACCAATAGTGTTATATTTCCTATAATAACAACACTCGTTATTTTAATCAGGTGACGAGTGAGCGAGCCAGGGCGTGGCAAGCAAGAAATCTTAAAAAAGATGAAAAAAGTG
>ERZ773213.44-NODE-44-length-98059-cov-5.760173_pt1 | contig 98059 bp, 93 predicted proteins | sample MGYA00580996_ERZ773213 | MGnify/ENA primary metagenome ERZ773213 (study PRJEB29015, sample SAMEA2738152) | human oral metagenome | biome: human oral; feature: human-associated habitat; material: saliva | place: China | collected 2197 ...
CCCGCCATTCGGGGGTTCGAATCCCTCCATCCCAGCCAAGAAAAAAACACGAGTTAATATACCTCGTGTTTTTTTCTTTAGTGAAAGAACATAAAAAGAGATTCACCTCCAGCTATAGTGAGTCTCTTTTTATTGTTTTAAATGAGGCGTTGTTGAGGTAACTTCTACAAAGCTTCATCGAGATAATAAGAACTCGACTCAAATTTGATCCTTAATAATCTGGCATTATTTAATATAAGTTTTCCCTTTCGAAAGTAAGCTAATCAGTAATAATATAAGGCCTTAGCAATTAGACTAGGAAGCTTCAAATTATAACCTTTAGTGGGCGATTCGAGCTGAAGATTAGAAGCCCACCCGACTCTTCAGCTTCTTCATCAAAATCTTTAGCATAAGCTTCTAATATCTCAGCACCAGATAGAGTATCTGCGACTCTTTTAATTTCATTTATTCTTTCTTCACTTTCTTGAATTTCTTCTTTAAAATCTCTAATTTTTTTGCGAAAATTCACTGATAATTTGCTTTGAATCTGCTCTATATATAGCGTAGTTAATATAGATTGTATTTAATGCATTCTGGTGATTACCCGCACTGGATATATAGTAGTTAAAGTTATCCTGAAGATAATCTAATTAATTCAAAGCTTCTGTATTTGATAGAGTCTGAAGAAACTCTCCATCATCTAAAGCGTCTGCTATATCATATATAATATTGCTTCTTTGAGTCTGTTGATTGATTTTTTGCGTAATCTCTAATTGATTGAGATAATTCTTTGAACATATCTAAAATATAGTATAAAATGAACTAAATGTAAAATTATTTATAGTAAGAATAAAGTTATTTCAAAGATAGGGTAATTTTAGTGAGAGGTTCTTTATTTTTCTATTTCGAAAATCTTAAATCTTGATTTTGTGCCAGTTTTTAGGGAGACTCGGCTTTTCGAAACGTCAAATTCTTTCGCTAAAAGTTTAATTACCGCCAAATTTGCTTTTCCTTCAATTGCTGGCTCACGAACAAAAATTTCAAAAAACTCACCGTTTTCATCTTGCGACTTTTGAATGAGATTTCCCTTTTTTGAATTTGGTTTAATCTTGCAACGAATCTTCATCTCTTTGTGTTTCAAAATCCTTTGCGCGTTCTTCGCCATAGTATTCATTTAAAAATTGGCGCTTATATTCAAAAAACGTGTCGTTTTCAAGGCTTTCACGAATTTTATCAACAGTGTTAATTACGAAAAATTCATTATGAATTGAGGCAAGCGTACTGGCAAGAATTTCGTCCGCGCGGAAAAGATGATTTATATAAGCTTTTGTGAAATTTTGGCAAGTATAGCATTTGCATCGTGAATCAATTGGTGTAAAATCTTCTTTAAATTTAGCATTTTTAATATTAATCCGCCCAGAATAAGTGAAAATTGCACCATTCCGTGCTTGGCGAGTTGGCGCTACGCAATCGAAAGTGTCGATACCAAATTCTACACCCAAAAAGAGATCGGCAGGTTGCGCGCCCATTCCTAACAGGTGTCGTGGTTTTTCTTCAGGTAAGGTTGTATTTACCCAAGTTAGAACTTCGGGGATTTCTTCGGGTTGAAAAATTCCGCCAATCCCAAAGCCGTCAAAATCTCTCGAGCCTAAAAAACTTGCGCTTTCTTTTCGAAAATCTTCTTCTCGAGCACCTTGAACAACCGCAAACAATGCTTGCAAATTTTCGCCTTTTTCGAAGTGTTCAGCATTCAATTCATTGTGGCGTTTTAAGCATTTTTCCGCCCAAAAATGAGTTTTATCGAGTGCAGATTTAATCTGTTTTCGGCCTGCAAGTGGCGAGGTTAATTCGTCGAAAGCCATGTGGATATCCGCACCAATTTTGTGCTGGAGCTCCATAGAGATCTCAGGTGACATAAAAATTCTCTCACCTGAAATGTGTGATTTAAACCAAACTCCATCTTCACCAACCTTCGCAAGTTGGTTTGAATTATTTTTTGCAAGCGAAGAATCTCCTTTCGAAATATGCGAAGTAGCATCAATCCCCTTTTTGTAAGCCATTCCAAGTGAAAAAACTTGAAAACCGCCCGAGTCGGTAAAGGTTGGTGCGCTCCAATTCATGAACTTATGGATTCCGCCAGCCTTTTGAAGGATGTCTGCGCCAGGTCGAAGCATTAAGTGATAAGTATTAGCAAGAACAGCTTGAGCGCCAGTTGAAAGAATTTGTTCAGGTGTCATTGCTTTTACGGTTGCATTTGTTCCGCCAGCAATATAGGCGGGAGTTTTAATTTCTCCGTGCGGGGTTTTAATCACACCGGTACGGGCTAAAGTTCCGTTTAAGCGGGTTTTAATTTCGAAGTTTAAAGCTTTTTTCATCTGTAAAATTATATCATATAGTTATTTTTTTTACAATTTAAAAACCGCCCCGAAGAGCGATTTTTTAATATATTATTCGGCAATTTCAACACCCATTGAGCGTGCTGTTCCGGCGATAGTTTTCATAGCGCCTTCGATTGAAACTGCATTTAGGTGTTCCATTTTAGCTTCAGCAATTTCTTGCAATTGAGCTTTTGTAATTTTACCAACTTTGTCAGTTTTTGAATTTCCTGCACCTTTTTGGATTCCTGCTCGTTCACGAATCATATCGTCAACTGGTTGACCAAGTGATTTCCAAGTGAATGTTCGGTCTTCAAAAACTTGAAGGTGAACAATTACGTCTTTACCCATCATGTCTTTAGTTGCTTCGTTGAATGGGTTGATGAAATCCATCATGTTTAGTCCCCATTGACCAAGTGTTGAACCAACTGGAGGACCTGCTGTTGCACGACCAGCTGGGATTCGAAGTTTCAAATTTCCAATAACTTTCTTTGCCATATTTTCCCTTTAAATAATTTTATACTTGATAATTCAAGTGCGTAACATATTAATGTTACCATAAAATTTTTAAAATTTCAATAGTTATTTTAAATATAACCTATTGACTTATTTTTAAAAATGTTGTATTATAATATATGCGATTAATTCGCGTAGCCTTTCGTTTTTCGAAAGAGAACATTAAAAATTTGGAGGTAAAAAATGTTAAAATTCACAAAAAACTTTAATTTAAACGGGGTGGAATATTGGCGTGAGTGTAACAGCGCATTTTCAAGTGAAAATATTCTTTTTGTGCCAATTGATGCGGTTGAGTTAAACCCGCAACTAGGTAGTCTGCCAAGACACCTTTTTCGAAACTTAGGGTTAAAGATCTTAAAGATTTCCTGGAAAGATGGCGCTAAAACATTAAGAGTTGAAAATGTTGAAAAAATCATGCCGGTGCAACAAGGTTGTAAACGAGCATCGATTGCGCAAGGTTTGGACGAAGTCACTGTTCAATCTGCGATCGAACGTGCTATTGCAAATTTATTTTTCACGATCGCAAAAGATCCTAGTGGTGATTTTTTCCATTCTAGTGGTGAATTTTTCCATAAAGTGAAAATGAATGAAGACTTTTCCGTTTCCGAGAACGATTCAGATATCGCACGCAACGTAGTAGAGATTGTGCGCGGTCGCGAACATTCTTCTGTAAAAAATACAGACCTAATTAAAGTATGACCTCCATCTTCCCCGGTTTCGCGCCGGGGTTTTAATTTGAAATGAAATTATTTTTTTGTTATAATAGATATTTGTTAAACATAAGAAGAAAGGAAAAAATGAGTATATCCAAAAGAAATGCTTTTTTAGTTACTGGTATGGCTCTAGGCTTATCCGTAACATCTACTCCTTTAGTTCATGCTGAAACAGCAGCTCAGTATGTAAACAAATATGGGGCAAACACTAACTACTCTCGATATGAGAGCGTTGATGGGGTTTTAAATAACGCAGAAATTATAAGTAGTCGAAAATTCGACGATCTTGCAAATGAGGCTTCTGACAACTCTTACGTTAACGTTAAACCTGGTGGAAGTGTAACTTTTACTGCTAAATCTGGAGCTGACGCTTTAAGTTTAAGGTTTTCGATTCCTGATGGAAAAATGGGAAAAGCTACAGCTTTAATCAATAATGATGATAAAAAAGCCAAGACTTTTGACCTTGATTCAAAATACGGTTGGCAATATATCGATGGAGATGTTGCATATAATGAAAATGCAAAAAATCGTCATGCACGATTTGGCTTTGATGAAGTTCATGGTTTCTTTGGTAATCATGTAAATAAGGATGACAAAATTACTATTAAGAATGATAGTAATGAAAATCTTGGTTTAGATTTTATTGAACTAGAAAATGTTGAAGCGCCTAGAAAACAGCCTAAAAATAGCATTTCTCTAGAAGAATACAAGATAAAACCTGGTGATGATATTACCGAAAAGCTAAAAAGTGCCATCACTGATGCTAAAAAGCAAAATAAGGTACTTTACATCCCTGAGGGATATTACAATATTAGTGAGAAAATTAGTATAGAAGCACCAGAAGGACTAGAAATTACTGGAGCTGGAATTTGGTATACACAGCTACACTTTACAAGTTCTGCTAAAGGTGGCGGCGGTTTTGACGCGGGAAATAATTCAAACAAGCTTAATATTAACAACTTCTATCTTTCATCTGAATTGATCTCTCGTCGAGACGATACAATAGATAAAGCTCAATATAAAGCTTTTGCTGGAAACTTCGGAGAAAATTCAAAACTTTCAAATCTATGGATTGAACATTTTGAATGTGGTGCTTGGATTGGTGACTACGAAAATAGCAAAACAATGAAATATACCAAAAACCTCATCATTGAAAACAACCGTATTCGAAACAATCTTGCAGATGGTGTTAACTTAGTTCAAGGAACAAAAAACAGTATTGTTCGAAACAACAATTTTAGAGGTAACGGTGATGATTCTGTAGCTTCTTGGGCAACAAAAGATAATGATTCTGAAAATACAGAAAACAACACTTTTGAGCATAACACTATCGAGCTTGGTTGGCGAGCTGGTGGAATTGGTATTTTTGGCGGAAATGGCCACAAAATTCTAAATAATCATATCAAAGACAATCGCGGCGGTGCTGGAATTCGAGTTTCAACAGTATTTGCAGGTTACGGTTTCGGAGACAACACCCTAGGAACGTTAATTAAAGACAACTGGATTGAAAATTCTGGAACATCGAACGATTTCTATGGCAACCCACGAGGTAGTTTAGATTTCGAAAAGAAATACGGTGATCTTTCGAATATCAAGGTTGAAAATACAACGCTCGTAAATCAAGCCATGCAAGATATGAGTAAAAATTTCGATCTTGATGGTAAGGTTGATATCTCAAATACTATTCACAAGAATCCAGATGAGAACAACCGAAATATTATCTTTAATATTAACCAAGTTACAAATGGAAGTATTTCAGTAAACGAAGACTTCAGTTTGTATTACTACAATGGTGAAACGACGGATAATGGAATTTCAACTCGTTTATGGCTGCCAAAATCTGCGAATATCAATATTACTCCAGAGATGACACACTCATATAACAATGATAAAAAGAAAGTTTATAACTTTGTTAACGGTGATATTCCAAGTTTCCTTCCCGAATCAACTAATTTCTTGAAAGACTATAATTATTTGGGTGAGCAAGAATATAAAGGAAACGTGATTCGTTTTTGGCAAGCTAAATAAAAGCCGAAATGAAAAGACAGTTCGAACGAGCTGTCTTTTTGTATTCACCTATTCTCCGCTAAAATAGACTTAAAGAGTGTTGATTCAGCATTGAAGGTATGTTATACTGAAATAGTTGTTCTTTTTTAGAACAGCATAGTTCTTTATATTATACTTATTGCACAGAAAATTCGATAAGATAAAAAACACTCTAAATATTGGCGTATTCAGAGTGTCGGCTCGTAATAAGTGTAATGAAAAATTCTTTTTTGATTAACGATGCTTCCTTTGATTTCGAGCATCGTTTTTTCTTTTGTCTTATTTTTTGGCTTTTGCTTTCGGTATTTTTTATAAAAAATAAAAAAGCGAGTCAGATAAACTGGCTCGCTAAATATTAAACGAAATAACTAAACTGTTGTGCGTTAGGTTGGTCAACAACCATCTTTTTTGACAGAAATTAGATTTTTTCGATTTGAAGAATGTCAAGTTCAACTGGTGTCTCGCGACCAAACATTGAAACCATCACTTTAATCTTACCTTTTACGGCATCAATTTCAGAAACTGCACCTTCGAAACCTTTGAAAGGTCCATCGATGATGTTAACAATTTCACCTTCAGAGAAGTTGATATCAAACATTGGCTCTTCAGCGCCCATTCGGCGGCGAATTTCGCGCATTTCTTTTTCTGAAACTGGTGTTGGCGAGTCTGAGCCGATAAATCCAGTCACACCTGGCGTATTTCGAACTACAAACCAAGTTTCTTCGGTAAGTTTCATTTCAACCAAAACGTAGCTTTGCAAGATTTTTCGTTCAACAACTTTACGTTTACCGTTTTTTACTTCAATTTGCTTCTCTTTTGGTACGAGCGTATCAAAAATTTTATCTGCCATATCCACACCTTGAATTCGTTGGCGAAGATTTTCAGCAACTTTATCTTCATATCCCGCTAGGGTTGTAATTGCATACCAGTTTCGGGAATCATCATATCGTTTTTGTGCCATAATTACCTTTCTAAAATTATTTGATTAATGCTTTAAAGATCCAGTTAAATAGTCCGTCAAGCAACAAGATTAAAACTGAAAAAGCAACCGAAAAAGCAATAACTGCGCCAGTCATCTTCCAGGTTTCTTTACGAGTTGGCCAGCGAACAAGTTTTAATTCTTTCCAAGAAGCTGCAAGATATTTCGCAAGCGCAACGAAAGGAAAACCGATAAATTTAAATGGTTTTGCCAAAACACGCAATAATTTTGGTGCGGGTTTTTCTGCTTTTTTATTCGTATTAACGCCTGAAACCTTCGCGGCGTATTTGCTCATTTTAGGTTCTTTCGAAACTTCTTTTACAGGCTTCGAATCTGTATCTTTCGCTTTAACGCGAGTTACTTTGGTCTCTTTTTTAGCCATTTTTCTCCTATTCCAAAATTAAAAAGCCTATTAGGCTTGATATGTCAAGTATAACACACTTTTTTTAAAAAAGCAAAAATAACACAAAGAATTACTTTGAGGCTTTAGGTAGTTCGAAAAAGAATCTTGAGCCGTGATTTAACTTGCTTTCAACTTGAATTTTTGTGCCTATTTTTGCGGCTAATTTTGAGGAAACATAAAGCCCAAGGCCAGTTCCACCGGTCTCGCGTGTACGCCAATCTTCACTGCGATAAAATTTTTCGAAAATTCGTTTTTGATCACTTGAACTTATGCCAATCCCAGTATCTTTAATTTCGAAAATAACACCTTTTGGTGAGTTTCTAAAACAAATCTCAACTGAACCTTCGTGAGTATATTTTAAAGAGTTTGTAATGAAATTTTGTAATAATTCTTCAAGGTAAAGCTTGCTTGTTTTTACGCTATTTAATTTATTGTCAAGGTTTAAGTTTAGTGACAATCCTTTTTCAGCGGCTGATTTATGATACTTATTAAATAAAGACTCTGCAAGTTCTTGTGGATGGATAATTTCGGTTTGGTGGTTAATTCCTCTTTCAACTTTCGAAAGCGCAGAAAGGTCGTTTACCATTGTTGCAAGAAATGTATTTTGCTTGTAGGCTGTTTCTGCTGTTGTTTCAAGAAGTTTTGAAGGTGCTTTTTTCTGAATTAGTAAACGAAGATTACTTAAAGAACCTTCTAAAATTGCTACTGGAGTTCGAAGTTCATGACTAACTACACTAATAAACTCATCTCGTTCTTCGTCGAGAGTTTTTTGTTTTGTGATGTCGCGCAAAATTACAACAAATTTTTTTGAACGTTCACGATTTTTTTTGCCTGAAGATTCGCGGATTCGAATAATCTCAATTTCAATTCGTAGCTTTTCATCATCTTTCGAAAGAATTAAGTCGTTGGTTGAAAAATATGGTTTTCCGATTCGAAAAATTTCTTGCATATCGAAGACTTCGGTATTGATTTTTGAGAGTTTGCATATTTTCGAAAGATTTTTACCAACAATTTGTTTATCTTCATCTAATAAATCGAGAGTTGCAGAGTTATAAAGTTCAATTCTTCCGCGCGAGTCAACACTCAAAACAGCGTCAGTTAAGCTGTTGATAATTGTAAGAAGTCGGTTTCGTGTATCTTCACTTTTTTTGTGAGTTTTAAACATCTTTGTTTGTATTTGTCGTTGTCGAATTCCGAAAATTATAAAAGCCAGATTTAATGCAAAAATTGTAAAAAGTATAGATATGAATTCATTAATTTGAACTGAAGAGGTGATAAAAATAATTATAATCTCAGACAAAGCAATGCTAACCCCAAGGGCTATTTTGATAAAAACTTCATCTTTAGGACTAAAATTATGATTATTATCCATAAGCAATATTATACGCTGAAAGAGTCAAAAAAGCAATTTAAAACCGCAAAGAATCTGCGGTTTTAAGATTATTCGTTGTGTGTTCGATCGAGCGACATAAATCGAAGACGTTCTGGATGGAAGTAGAGCTCGATAGTTCCAACTGGTCCATGACGGTGCTTTGCTAGGATTAAGTCGGTGATATTCTCACGCTCAGTTTCTGGGTTGTAATAAGCTTCTCGATAAAGGAACATCACAATATCGGCGTCCTGCTCGATAGAACCAGATTCACGGAGGTCGGCAAGCTGTGGAATTTTTGGATCACGACTTTCGACTGAACGACTAAGCTGTGAGAGCGCAATTACAGGCACGTTTAATTCACGCGCGAGCAATTTTAGTCCACGAGAAATTTCAGAAACCTCTTGTACGCGGTTAGCTGAAGATTTAGCAGAACCGCTTCCCTGCATGAGCTGGAGATAGTCGATTACAATCAAACCAAGTTCACCGTTATGTGCGGCGCGTCGAGCTTTTGTCCGCATTTCAAGCACACTCACGCCAGGCGTGTCGTCAATATAGATTGGCGCTTCAGCCATTTCACCCATAGCATCAGCAAGTTTTGCGAAGTCTTCATCGCTCAAATTCCCGGTTCGAATATTCCAAGAATCAACCCCAGCTGCATCGGCAAGCATACGATCAACGAGCTGCTCTTTACTCATCTCAAGACTGAAGAAAAGTACAGATTTTTTTTCGATAGTAGCAATATTATAGGCCAGGTTAGTCACAAAGGTTGTTTTTCCCATCGCCGGACGTGCCGCCAAGATAATCAGGTCGGATCGTTGTAGTCCTGCAGTTTTATTATCAAGATCGCGATACCCGGTTCGAATTCCGCGAATTGCACCTTTATTTTTATAAAGCTCATCTAATCTTTCGAAAGAGTCGTTTAAGATGTCTTCCATTGAAGATAGATCTTGCTTCAAGCTTGCGTCTGAAACACCAAAGAGTTCAGCTTCACTTTGCCCTAAAAGTTGAGGAACGCTTAAATCTTCATTAAAAGCTAACTCTGTAATATCGCCGCCGGCTTTAATCAGGCGCCTTCGGACTGCGGCTTGTGCGACAATTTCAGCGTAAGATTTTGCGTGCGATGCGGTTGGAACGTAATTTGTTAGTTCTGCTAAATAGCTTGCCCCACCAACAGCATCAAGCTCTTCGCGTTTTTTAAGCTCATTTGTAAGTGTTAATAAGTCGACCGGCTGGTGATGTTCATAAAGTCTAATAATCGCCGCAAAAATTGTAGCGTGGCGTTTATCATAAAAATCAACCGCCTTTACGATTTCGGCAATATCAATCAAAACTTCTTCATCAATCAAAATAGCACCAATCAAGCTCATCTCGGCATCTAGATTTTGTGGCGGAATTTTTCCACCTATTTTAGCATCATTTTTACTCATCGATTTTTACCATTTCTCCACCCCCCATTAAATCCTGTACACTCGCAATCTCTGGATCGTTAGCCGGCTTTGCGGTTTCAAAAACCTCAATAGCCCAACCTCCTGCGTTAATTTTTTTCAATGCTTTCCCTATTGAAGCTTGCGCTTTTGCTTTTTCGAGTTGCTTTTTCTTAAAAGGAAAGCCTGTGTAAATTTTAATTTTACCATTTTCGAAAGCGTAACCAGATTGTCTTAAGATCGTCTGAATACCTTTATCTTCTTCGTTGACAGCGTTACAAAAATCTCCCCATTTGAATTCGCGCGCTTCACCCAAATCTTCATTTTCAAGCAAAATTTCGGTTGTTTCAACTTCTTTTTGCGGAGTTTTAGCTTTTGAAGTTTTAATCCCTTTTTCTTTAGAAGAGTCTTCGTGCTTCTTTTTTTCACTTGGCGGATTCTCAAAAGTTTCGTTTTTAACTTTTGGCTGAGCTGTTGTTTTTTGTGCCTGAACGGGTTTTGGTGAAGATAAAATTTGTTGTTTTACTGGTGTAATTTGAGGCACAAAATCTGGTCGAATAAAAATCGAAAGAAGTTCCATTTCAATAAAGTTTGATTTTTCTGCTCGTGTGAGCGGAACTAATAATTGTGAAAGATACGGTTTTACACCAACATTTTCGGTAATAAAATTTAAAAGCTGGCTAGCAAAATTTTTTAAATCTACGCCAGAATCCCGAATTCCTCGCACAATTTCAAGAACTTCGTTCGCATTTTGACTTTCGAAAGCTGAAATTAAGGCGTTAATCTGTGTTTTTGATGCCAGACCGAGGGTTTCTTCAAGTAGGTTTGCTGTAATTTCTTCGCCTTCCTTTGAAATGCTTGAGATTTGATCAAGTAAAGAAATGCTATCACGAAAACTGCCTTCACCACGCTCAGCGATAATTTCAATCGCTTCTTTCGAAATTTTGATTTTTTCGTTTTTAGCGATAAATTCTAGATGTTTGCAAACATCTTCCTTTGAAATAAATCGAAAAACGAAACGTTGCGTTCGACTAATAATTGTGGCTGGCAATTTATGGGCATCGGTTGTAGCTAAGATAAAAACAGCGTGTTCTGGCGGTTCTTCGAGTGTTTTAAGTAAAGCATTAAAAGCAGCTTTTGAAAGCATATGAACTTCATCGATAATATAAACACGGTATTTAGCAGAAAAAGGCGCAACCTGTACATTGTCACGAAGCTGGCGAATATCATCAACACCGTTATTGCTGGCGGCATCAATCTCAATAATATCTGGGTGATTTTCTTCTTCTGAATATGGTAGATTATTAATCTCGTGCGCTAAAATTCGGGCAATCGAAGTTTTACCAACTCCGCGCGGTCCCGTAAAAAGATATGCATGAGCAATTCTGTTTTGCTTTAGGGCACTTTCAAGAACAGTTGTGATATGGTTTTGCCCTACAACCTCGCTTAATTTTTTACTACGATATTTTCTATATAATGCCTTGCTCATTTAATTATATTTTAGCAGTTTTAAAGTTAAAAATCAAACAAGCTCGTTTGTCGTTTTGGTAATTCTAGTTCGATATTTTCTGATAAAAACTTAATTTTATAACCTATAAATTTTCGAAGCGGTAAAGCAATAATCTCATTTTGCTGTTCGGCTAGTAATATGTATCCGATCTGGGCTTTTAGAATCCCTGAAAAAATTAGAAAATTGTCACTTTGAGCGCAATCTGTAGCCAGAATAACTTCTCTAGGTAGAAAACTAGTATCTTTCATGTAAAATCTATCTAAATTTAACGGCTGGTTTTTTTCGAAATTCACTTTTTGAATTTGTTCAATTTTTTCCCGCGCGGCAAGGAGTTTCTTTTTGGCTATTTTAAAATCGAACTTTCGTTCAAGCGTTTTTAGTTTTCCGCTTGCTTTTACGTTTTCGCAAAAATCTGGCATTTTTGAAATTTTTTCTTCATAATTACGAGCGATATTGGCGCTGGAAAATTCGCCCAGAATTAACGCCGCGCGAGCACCTTGTTCAAGTAATCTAGCAATTCCTCTCCCAGAAAAGCTGATGCCAACTTTAATTATTTCGTCCGAAAAATATGCCAGATAAACAAAATGCGGTTGCGAATTTCGAATTTGTTGTTGTGAAGAAACTTCGCTCGAGTCTACGTTATAAAAAGCAGGGTTAAAGCCTGTACGTTGCTGGCATTTTGGGCATTGAGTATATTTTTTCTCAAGAATAATTTTATCTGGACAGACGAAATCTTCACCAGTCTCTAAGTTGTGCCAGCCAATGCAGAAGCGCTGCGAAAGATCAATTTTTATGGTGAGTTTTTCTTCAAAATTTGGTGAAAAATTTAATATTTCTTCGGATTTTAAGTCTGCTAACTTCCAGCGTGGATTCTGACATTTATCAAAATCCACGCGTGTTAAAATGAATTGTTTATCTAGAAATAGATTATTCATTGATATTGATTTTAGCTTTTTCGAATTTCAAAGCTATTATAATTGAAAGTGTTGTTAGTCCAGCAGCTCCCAGTAAGCACAGTGTCGTAATAATATATCCGTTAACTCCTGTGTTTGGAGCTGAAAGGTGTTTTGCACCGTTACCATTTTCAGCATTTTTATCTGCTTTTGGTGTAGTAGCATTATTAGCTGGAGCTAGTGTATTTTGAGGAGCATTTGGTGCAGCTGGCGCATTTGTATTTGCTCCTGTGTTCGCAGAATTATTATTTGTGCCTGTATTTGAATTATTTACTGGAGTTGGAGTTACGGGTGTAGGTGTAGGTGTAGGTGTAGGTGTAGGTGTTACAGGAGTAGGATTTACTGGAGTTGGAGTTACAGGTGTAGGTGTTACAGGAGTAGGATTTACAGGTTGGTTTTGGTCTTTTTGAACAAGTTCAATATTATCAATATTGATAGCTGAATTGTAAGTATATAAACCAATTCGACCTTGATTTATTGGAGAATTATCAGTAACTGAAGCAAGCTTCTTTCCGTTTACTGTAATTTCGAAAGTATTTACTTTTCTTTCAATCTTAAAGTTTTTAGGTGAATCTGCTGGAAAGGCATCAGTTCCTGTTGCTAAAATTTCAGGATTATTTGGATTGCCGTTTCTTTTAGCTAAAACCCAACCGTTTTCACGAGGTGCCAAGTAGTAGAAGTGGTTGCTATCTGTATAATTCCAAACGATCCATTCTGTTTCCCAATTCTTTGGTGTTGCTGAAAGTTGTGTCAGAGAATTGATTGTGCCACTATAAGTAAAATCTTTGTCTAGTGTTTTTCCAAGTATTAATGATGCTGAATCTTGACCTGGTTTTGATGAAAGATTTAGAGTTTTGTTTCCACCGTTTGAAGCAACAGACGCATTACCGTAAACTAGTTCCCAATCGGCAAATTTTTTGCCATCATTAAATGTTGATCCGCTTGTGTAATTTTCGAAATTATCTTTTTGATCTTTCCCTGGAGTTGCAGGAGGAATAGAAATAGCCTGATCACCTTTAGCTACTGGGCCAACAGTTGTGCTATCTATATTCTCTTCGTGAGCACCATCGTCGTCGTAATAAGCGTGAACTTTTACGGTTTTACCTAAGTAGTCTTCAACTACTGGAAGGTTAGCAGAAGTGTTTCCGATAACTACTTGACCGCCAACAGTCCAAGTATATTGAATTTTCGAAGAAGAAAGACCATCCTTATCACTAACTTTTGCTGTAAGTGTTGAGCCAACTTTTGGGTCGCCTTCAATAGTAACAGTACCCGTATTATTAGCTTGAATTGTTCCGTCTGTGATTTGAACAGGTGCGCTAATATGACTTTCAACTTTATTTGTATTGTCAACGTAAGTTATTCGAACAGCAACTGCTTTGCCCTTTTCGTTTGCAGTAGGAACGAATGTTGAATTTGTTGCCCCAGAAATATCTTGACCAGTTAATAACCACTGGTAACCAGTTATCTGTTTAACGCCGTCTTGGTCGTTAATTTTTGCTGTAAGTGTTGAACCGATTTTTGGATTTCCTTCAATAGAAGCAATTCCACCATTGTTTACCGTTCCTGTAATGTTTGCAGTATCATCAACAACAATATCGTCCGCAAGAACGCGTGCGTCTTCTGAATAGATTCCAACTCGACCGCTGTTGTAAGGATTTTCATTATCAACAACAGTTGCAATAGTTTGACCATTTATATCAACTTGAATAGTATTGTTCTTCTTGCTAATTTTGAAATCTTTAGTTGAAGCTAGAGGCCAACTTTCGCTTCCGGTCGCCATAAACCTTTGACCATTTGTGTATTTTGGGTCACGTTTTCCTAATTCCCAACCGTTTGCACGAGCTACAAAATAATAGTAATGGTCGTTATCGGTGTGATTCCAAACTATCCATGCTGTTTCCCAGGCGTTTGGAGTTGCGCCGGTTCGAAGTTGCTCTTGTGTAGAAATTTTTCCGCTATACGTAAAGGTATCACCAACAGGACTTCCAACTACCATAATTGAAGAAGTGTCTGTTGGGCCAGTATGTGCTATTGGGGCGAGCTCTAGGGCATTTCCGGCACCGCCATTTGACACAATCTTTGCCTTTCCGTATCCGGTAAATAAGACGTTCCATTTACCGAAAGAAGCGTTGTCTTTGTATTCTGCTCCTTGTGGATATGATGAAAAATCATCACTTTGAATTATTTGATTAACTTGTTTTGTTTTTTGTGTAGAGCTGATTGCAACAAAAGCACCAACACAAAGTAAGCCACCTGTGGCTAATGATAAAATTACTTTTTTATGTAAGTTCATTTTCCCCTCTCAAATTAAACTTAATACGTGTACAATTTTATCACAAAGCGCTTATGTTTTCAAGTTGTTAAAAATCTTCTAAAGGAGTCTTAGTAAGGGCGAAAATATGAGACGAACCTCTTTTCATTTTCTTGTAGAGTGGTACTTCTTTCAGGTTATGAGATATCGCAAACTCTTTAACTAGCTGGCTTTCGAACTTCTTAATTCCTTTTAGGTTCTCTTCAGAGAATTTTGAAACATCATCGTCAAAATCGAATTTTTTAATTTTTTCGAAAACAGCTTGAATTAACAGATCAGTAAATTCTGCGCGCAATTTGTTTGCGGGAGTTTCGAAATCGATAGAATGGCTTGCAATATCACCATCTGCGTTTGGTTGAACGAATTGCAATATTCCAGATTTAACTTTATAGCCAGAGAATTCTTTCGAGTTTTCGACCATAAATTTATAGAAAAACAACTGCTGTTCGTATTTGTAAATTTTTGAATTCACAACAATTTTACTTCTATCTTTTGAGTCCAAAGGTATCGAACCTGTTTTCCAATCTAAAATTGTAATTTCTTTATTATTTTTATCAATAATTAGCAAATCAACAGTTCCAGTTAAGTGCGCATTTCCAAGCATAATTCCCTTTGAGTGGAAATTTTCTTCTGCACGGTTCCCTTTTTGGAATAATTCGCTTTTTGTCGAGAATATTTTTTCGACAGATTCGGCTGCGGTTTTTAAGATTTTTATCCTGTCTTCATCTGTTAAAACGTATTTCGAAATATCTTTCTCAAGACATTTAATAATATTTTGACTATCGAAAAATCCGTTTTGGTTTAGTTCATTTTGAGCTTTTCGAAAAGCATTATGGGCTAAGTTTCCGGCAATGCTATTCGTAGAATATCCTTGAGGGAAGCGCAAAATTATATTCTCGAAAAAGTTAATAGGTCCGCCATATTCGACATCGATAAAATTATTCAAGTGTGTGGCACTAATTGCGTAATTTTCAAGACGATTCTTTAACAAGTCTCGCATTGAGTCGTTTTTTGGCCTATAAAAATCGTGCCAGCTAGTTTGAATGTCTAATTCTTTAGCATCATTTTCTTCAAGTTCAATTTTTTGGAATTTTTCAGGCAAAAAACTAGCAACAAAGAACTTTTCATCTTCTGTCTCTTTTTCGTGCTCGTCAAAGAATTCTAGCCGAGTATTTTTCTCGCCAGAAAAGCTCATTAAGTGATTTGTCATATAGAGATGCGTTTTTGCGCGCGTAATTGCTACAAACAACAAACGCAATTTGGTATCTTTTCCTTCATCCGAGATTGGTATAAATTCAAGATTTTTTGGAAAACGAACGCTTTGAAAATTATTGTTTTTTCCATTCCAAACTCGATTATTAGTATCGATCATGAAAACGTGCGAAAACTCCAAACCTTTCGCCTGAAAAGCCGTCATTAATTGAACTGCATCGTCAGTTGCTTTGTGGGGGTTTGTGTTAATTATCCGCATTCCTGCGTTTTCATAATCTTCAGCAAATGCCACAAGGTCTCGCAATGAATTTGAATGCTCTCGTGTGAATTCTCGCAAATTTTCGCGCAAAACAATCAAATTTGATAAGGTGTCATAATAGCCTTCATCAGAATCTTGGCTAAATAGTTTTCGAATTGGGCTTTCGAAAATTTCACTAACATCGTTTTGGCTAGGGTTCTCTACAATTTCTCCTTTTTTGAAGTTCCATTTTACGCTACCGAGCAGTATATCAAGAATAGACTCAAGACTATAACTGTCAATTTTTTGAGATAATGAAATAATAAACTCTACAATTTGCGAAATATTTTCATCTTCACAAAACAGGCTTTCTGGGAGCCAAGAATTTACAGTTTCTCGCTTAGAGTTAATTTTCCAACTTAATTTCCAGATTTCAACAGGGTTTAACTTCCAAAAATTAAAGCTTAAAATTTCAGGAAAAAGCGCATTTACTTTATCTAAATTATTGTCTGAAATTGCAATAATAAGTTGTGAAATTTTAATTAGCGAACTAATAATTTCGTCTTCAAAAATATTCTCTTTTTTCTCGTAGGATACGGCTATTTCTTGGCGCTTTAAATATGGCGCAAGCATTTGTAAAGGGTTGTGTTTTGGCGCAAGTACGGCGATTTCTTTCGGACTAACTCCGGATTTTATTAAATTCGAAATTTCATCTGCAATCCAGCCGAACTCTGAAATCTGACTCAAAAAATCTTTTCGAACAAGATATGGGCTTTCGAATTTAGAATCATCAAAAGCTTCAATATCTTTATCAATTCGTGTTGGTAAGTTTTCATTTAGTCTGCTTTCGATTTGTTCTGCAATATTTTTAGCGGAATATAAAATTTCACTTCTTGAGCGGTAGTTTATTCTTAAGTTAATAACTTCCGTATCTTTATAACGATGATAGAAATCGAGCATGTTTGAGCTTTTGGCACCCTGAAAGGCCATAATTGCCTGGTCGTCATCACCAACAGCTAAAATATTTGGCCGACCGTTAAAAATCTCATTGTCCGTGAGAAGTTCAACAAGCCTGCTTTGTGCGGCGTTAGTATCTTGGTATTCATCCAAAAGAATAAATTGATATTTTTCTTGAAGCGACAATTTTAATTCTGTTTTTTGCTCGATAGTTTTAATTGTTTCGAGGATCATATCATTATAATCAAACATACCCTTACTATGTAGGGCTTCCTCATATTTTTTGTAAAAATCGGCAAATTCTTGGATTTTTAAGTTCGTATAAAAATCTTTTGGTAAACGTCCTTTTTCGTTTTTTATTCCGAAAAAATCATTTCGAAAACTAGTGAAAGGTTTTGTTGAGAATTTTTCGGCATTTTTATTTTCTTCAAGAAGTTTTTCAAGCGCTTCGAAAGTGTAAAAAAGATTTGGCTTAACTTTTGGATGAGCTGGTGTTATATCTTTTAGAACTTCAGCCAGCGTGATAAGGAGATTTTCATAAAATTCAGGAAAAACAGTTTTTTTAGAAATGCCTTTTTCTTCAAGCACAGAAAAATCGATTTCTTCTTCGTCTAGTTTTTTGAGTAGTTTTTTGTCCAATTCAACATTTTGTTTTGCAATTTTTGCTAGCATTTCAGGGGTAATTAACGCCTGTTTTGCGTGTGAAATTGCCGTTGTTAGGCTGCTAATATTATCTTTTTTTAGGCGAGAGCTATCATCGAGATTGTTTTTTAAACTCTCTAAAATCTTAAAAATATTTAAATCATCGGCCAAGCTATCGAGATCTTTATCTAGAAAATATTCACGATAATTATTGATAATTTCATTTGCAAAACCGTGATATGTGAAAATTCCAATTTTATACGAATCAGTTCCAATAAATTGCGAAAGACGCTCACGCATGTTTCGGGCACCAGCTTCCGTAAAAGTCATCGCTAGAATATTTTCCGGCGAAGTGTCGGTTTTTTGCAAAATGTTTGCGATGCGGGTTGAAAGCAATTGAGTCTTTCCTGTTCCCGGCCCCGCAATAACCAAAACTGGCCCCTCAATTGTGTCTACGGCCTTTTTTTGCTCGGGGTTTAGCATTTTATACTTTTTTTCGAAAATTTTCTGAAAATCGTTCATGGCTATATTATACTAAAAAAATAAGCCAAAAAAAAGAAGCTCGTTTGAGCTTCGAGAAGTTCTATTTGTAATTAAAGACATACTCCATTTTTTTAATAAAATTATTTAGGCTTTTGCTCGCCTCAAGGAATAGTGTTTTAGTATTAAAACTGTGTAGTTTTTGTTCAACACAGCGTTCGGTAAAAACATTATTATCAAATGCTAGAACAACAACACGTTTATTCACTAAGATTTCCAGTTCTGAACTATTTTGCAAAGAAAGGCCAAGCTCATTGTCTGTGTATTCGATATTAAGCTCACCATGCTTATGAATAGCTTTAATTTTAGAAACTGTCGGTCGTGGTTCTGTTTGTACAATTGTGAAACCAGACTGTTTCAGTAGTGATTGGATCGTTTCCGTGTCGAATCTTTTCATAATAAAACCTCCGAAAAGTGCTATAAAGCAATATTGTAACATTTAAAAGGTAAAAAAGCAAGAAAAAACCCGATATGATATCGGGTTAGGAAGGATTAAAACTTGCGACAGCGTTTCTTCCATACATTCTCGATGTCGTCAAAGAAATTGTTTGCCATTTCTTTACATTTTTTCAGCAATTCCGTTGTAGCTCGATTACCAAAATAGTATGTAGTACACGGTACTGTTTCAATGTATTTATCGAAAAAGCGTTTCGTCATCGATAGCTTATTATAGCTTTTTGGGTTTTTGAAGGAATCCTCAGAATCCGGATAAGCTTCAAATTTCAACCAGTTTTTTGAATGATATACGCTAATTCTTAGAGCATTTCCATTTTTATCGCTTAATTTTGCGTTCAAATGGATCGAGTTACTACCGTCTGCTGGCGGATTAAAGACTTCTACATCTTCAAATCCCACTTCTTTCAAAGTTTCAAGAAGAAAACTTTCACTGAAAAAGTTTACATCCTTACTTTCTTTTTTTAGCAATGTTAACAAATTAAAATTACGCATGTTAACACTCCCTTCTAAATAAAGTACTTAAGTTTTAAAACTTAGCATTTAGATTATACCATAAATAAAATAAAATGTCAATAATGCTTATATAACAATTCCGCCGCCCAAACAAACTTCGCCAGAATAAAATACGACACTCTGACCACTAGTAATAGCGCGTTGCTCATCCGTAAGTTTAATTTTTGCGGTTCCATCGTTTTCGAAAAAGATTTTTGCATTAACAAGCGGCGCGCGGTGGCGAATTCGAACTTGAATTTCTGCACCGTCTTCAGCTTTTTCATTAATCCAATGTAACGCCGAAACGTTAATTTCTTTCGCCCAAAGCTCACCGTTGTTTATGTCTGTTGTAACAAAAACTTCATTAGTTTGCATATTTTTTCCACAAACATAAAATGGCAAGCCACCACCAATATTTAAGCCGTGGCGTTGGCCTAAGGTGTAAAAAATTGCTCCGTCGTGCCATCCAAGAACTTCTCCCGTATTTTTATTGATAATTTTGCCGGGTTTTTGTTCGGGAATAAACTGTTTCAAAAAGTCGCGAATTCCAATTTTGCCAACAAAACAAATTCCTTGCGAATCTTTCTTGCGAGCAGTAAAAAGACCGCGCTCTTTTGCCATTTCACGTACTTCTGGCTTAGTGAAATCGCCGAGCGGAAGTAATGTTCGTCCTAAAGCTTCACCACGCACTCGATATAAGAAATAGGTTTGATCTTTATTTTCATCTTTGGCGCGTAAAAGTTCGCCAGTTCCACTTTTCGAAAAATCAAAACTGTCGCTATTATTTTCAGTAAAGGCGTTTCGAACGCCAGCGTAATGCCCAGTCGCAATTAAATCCGCACCATCTTCAAGAGCTGCCTCTAAAAATAGCTTAAACTTAACTTCTTGGTTACACATAATGTCTGGATTTGGTGTGCGACCAATTGCATATTCATCAAGCATATATTGAACGACTTTTTCGCGGTAGTCTTTTTCGAAATCGAAAACTTTAAAATCAATGCCAAGTTGAACAGCAACTCTTTTTGCGTCCGCTAAGTCTTCTGCCCAAGGGCATTTCATTCCCGGTAAATCTTGTGTCCAGTTTTTCATATAAACACCTACAACATTATAACCTTGCTCTTTTAAAAGTGCTGCAGTTAAAGAAGAATCTACGCCACCGCTCATTCCAACATATACTTTAATTTTTGACTTATCCATTTTTATGCTCCTATATAAAATCTAAAAATTCCAAAAAGTTCACTCATTGAAAGATACCATCCGCGTGAATTTGTCCACCAAAGATTACTCCAGTCTGGATCATTTGAGACTGGTGCCGAAATTACTTCAACTCCAGAACCTTCGAGCGCTTTTTCGAATTCTAATCTTGCCCGTGTTTGGTGGTATTTTGAGGTGGTTAAAACTATTCGTTTATAGCCGTTTTGTTTAATGATTTTTGCTGTATATTGCGCGTTTTGATGAGTGTTTTGGGCTTGTTCTTCGAGAATAATCTCATCTTTTAAGATACCTTGTTTTTGCGCTAAATTTGCCATCTGTTGTGCGTCGCTCAAAACTTTCGGGTTTGAATTTGCGCCAGAGAAAATTAATTTTCGTGCTTGAACGGCTTTAAAAATTTCGATCGCTTCGCGTGTTCGCGAAGATGTGTTTCCGCCAGAAATCGCAACAACCGCATCAATTTTCTGGGAACATTCGCCGTTCTTATAGTTTGGACAAATTTTAACTAACTGATTTTTGTCACTGATAATTAGTGTTGTGCTAGCAATAAAAACTACAACAATTCCAATAACGATTAAAACCCAAGCAAAAAATTTTGCCATCTACTTTTTAATCCTTTCGAATTCTGCTCGAACTGTTTTTGAAATAATTTCGGCTGCGCGTTTAGTATTTTCTTCATTCGAAAGCGCACCGAAAGAGATTCGTAAACTGCCGTCCGCTTCACTTTCTTTAAGCCCCATTGCAGTTAAAGTGTGTGAGCGTGTTCCTTTATTGGCGGCGCAAGCTGAACCTGTTGCAACCAAAACTCCTTGCATTTCAAGAGCAAAAACCATTCGCTCAGCGTCAATTCCAGGGAACGAAACCGAAACATGGCTTGCGAGTTGCTTTTTGATATTTCCCAAGAAAATCATTTCTTCGTCCGAGAAATTTTCGCTCAAAATATTTTTAAAAAGCTCTTTTAATTTTCGAAGTCGCTCATTTTCTTTTTTGCGATGTTTTTCGGCTAACTGCATTGCTTTTGCAAAACCAATCACATTTGGAACGTTCTCGGTGCCGCTACGCAAATTTCGTTCTTGCCCGCCGCCAACAATTTGTGCACTAAACTTAATTTCTCGATTCGCCCACAAAAGCCCGGTTTGTTTTGGTCCATAAATCTTGCCAGCATTTAAGGTTAACATATCAACGCCAAGCCTCGCAACTGAAATATCGATTTGGCCAACACCTTGGCTGGCATCGGAATGAAGGTAGATTGGCGTCTTTTCACCATTTGAAAGTCGGCGCATTCTTTCTTCGCGAATAATCTCGGCAATTTTCGAAATTGGCTGAATTACACCTGTCTCATTATTTGCAAGCATAACCGAAACAATTTTGGTTTTTGGTGTAATTTTTGCGCGCAAATCATCAATATCAATCACGCTATCTTTTTTAATTTTAATTAATTTTTGAATACCGTATTTTTCGGCTGAATTCAAAACTGCATGGTGTTCAAATTCGCCCACGAGAATTTCATCTCCTGCATCTTTCGAGGCTGCTGAAAATGCTAAATTGATACTTTCGGTTGCGCCAGCAGTTATCACGATTTCGTCGCTTTTTGCACCGATATTTTGCGCAATTAGATGTTTTGCGTCCTCGTAATCCCTTCGAACTTCAAGTGCCTGAACATAGGGTGCGCTTGGATTGTAGAATTTTTCACTAAAATATGGCAACATCGCAGCCAAAACTTTTTCACTCACCGGTGTTGTGGCGGCGTGGTCAAGATAAATAATTTCCTCGTTCATCTTTAATAGTATAACACATTTTTAAAAACTTAACAAAAATTTATTCTCTATTTTTTGCTATTTTTTCAGAAGTTTTTAGTGGATTTTTTGACTCTAAAAGTTCTTTAATTTCATTTTTTGAAAGACTTTGAGATCTACCAATTTGAAAGTTATAGATTTTAATCTTAATATTTCTCTGTGGTATTTTTTGCTCTTTACTCCAATTTATAATTTTCGAAAGATTTTCGGGTTTAAAAATAAAGCCTTGGTAGCCGTAATTAAAAGAATTAAACGCGAGTCTATCGCCAGCTTTAACCTCTTCATTGTTATCTTTTTTGCGCTCTTCTAATAATTCTAAAAAATCTGAAACCGCAAATTTTGGATATCCTAGAGCTTCGCCATAAAGCCGATGTTTTTCTTCGTTTTCTTTCCAAGAAAGTTTTTGTGCCTGTTTGAATTTCTCGGTGTTTTTGGGATTTCGAAATAGAAAAATACTATTTCGAATTTTAATTTTTGCTTCATTCTCCTCTAAAACTTCGATCATATTTTTCGAAAAGAACAGTTTAAAAATAGCAAACCAAATTTTGCCACTAATTCCCGGATTAAGGTCCAGCCACAATTGTTTTCTTCGATTAGTTAAAAAGGCGTAAAAAGCGTAAAAGTTATAAAATCTAATTTGAAAATTTTTCATATTTTTTCTAACTCCAACTTATAAAATATTCCATAAAAAATTTACGATGCTTATATTGTAATTATGAATTTTATTATACAAAGAAACCAAAAATAATTCAATTTTTAAAATAAATTTCGAAAATATTCATAATTCTCTTGACTTAAACGAAAAAATATAGTAGAATATTAAACACTAAGCTTAAATTTAAAAAATTGCGGAAACAATTCTAAGCTTTGAACTTTTATAGAAAGAGGTGTAAAAATGGGTATTTTCTCTATTAGTGAGGAGACTGTTGAATGTACGAACTGTGAAGGAAGTGGTGAAATTACAATCAACGGTTTTATGTGTTTTCATACCCGGCATCCGTGCAAGAAATGTAATGGATCCGGGAGGATCAAAAAAATGTAAATATTAATAATATCTCAAACGAACTAATGCATAAAACTTCATAAAACTTCATAAACTTTTTAACACAAAGTTAAGTATACCTTATTGACAAGTTACAAAAATTTACACCCTTAAAGATAAGGAGCCGTTTCCCGCGGCTCTTTTAAAATGTTTAAATTTATGCTAAAATAATAAAATCGCTTAAAAATCTATAAACTATAAAAAAGAAAGGAATTATGCTAAAATTTATTTTTAAATTTGCTAAAAAATATTGGCTAAGTTTAAGTTTGATGCTTATTTTTACGGTATTCTCTGCTAAAATCAATCTTGAACTCCCTCAATACACTTCAAAAATTATCACTCAGGGCGTTGCTATGAAAAATATGGAGGCAATCTACTCAAACGGTTTTCATATGATTGGACTTTCTCTTTTGAGCGGTGTTTTGATGCTGGCCGGAATTTTTTTCGCAAGTCGTTCGGCTGGAGCGATGGCACGTGATATTCGTCATGAAACTTTTAAGAAAATTGAAGATTTTTCAATGAGCGAATTCGGCAAGTTCTCCGTTGCGAGCTTAACAACGCGAATTACTAACGATGCACGCCAATTCCAGCAAACTTTCACAATGATTATGCGAATGGGTATTTATGCGCCAATTATCGGTGCTGGTGCGATAATTAACACTTTGGCGATTTCTGGTTCAATGAGTTGGATCATGGCAATTACAGTTTTTTCGATTATTGTTTTAACTACAATTATTGGTGTTTTTGCTGTACCAAAATTGAAGATTTTTCAAACAAAACTCGATAAATTAAATATGCAAACTCGCCAAACAATCACTGGCTTAAGGGTGATTCGAGCTTATCGAAAAGAAAAGGTTGAAGAAGAAAAATTCGGCGAAATTAATGCCGAGATGTTGAAGATGAATGTCTTTTTCGAAAGGATTTTTGGTTTAATTTCTCCATATATGACAATGGTTTCTGGCCTTGGTTTGGTTGCAATTGCTTGGATTGGTTCATACTTTGTGAAATCTGGCGAAATTTCAATTGGTGATGTAGCTTCTCTAACTCAATATTTGGCTCAGGTAACTTTTGCGTTTGTTATGCTTTCGATGATTTTTATGTCAATTCCACGAATGAATGTTGCTATTAAGCGATTGAGTGAAGTTCTTGATGAAGAAAATCTAATTAAAGATAAGGCAAAGACCAAAAAAGCGCCAAAAACTTTTGAGCTAGTTTTCGAAAATGTTAGTTTTGCATATCCAGACTCTGAAGAGGCTGTTCTTGAGGGTATTAATTTTGAAGTTCAACAAGGTCAAACTATTGCGGTGATTGGCGGAACTGGTTCTGGAAAGTCTACGATCGCAAAATTAATTCCACGATTTTATGATGTTTCGAAAGGTAAAATTAAGCTTGGCGGCGTGGATATCCGCGATCTAAAACAAAGCGAACTTCACGATCTGATTGGCTATGTTCCGCAAAAAGCTAGCCTTTTTTCTGGAAATATCCGCGAAAATATAAACTACGGCTCTTCGAAACATCTAACAGATGAAGAGATTATTGAAGCTTTAAAAATTGCCCAAGCTTGGGATTTTGTACAAAAATTGCCCGAAGACTTAAATGAAAAAGTTTCGCAAGGAGGTAAAAACTTCTCTGGTGGACAAAAACAGCGCCTCTCGATTGCGCGCGCGATTGCTTCAAAAGCTCCAATTTTAATTTTCGACGATAGTTTCTCGGCGCTTGATTATAAAACTGACGCTAAACTTCGTGCTGAGCTTGCTACAAAAACTAAATCACAAACCAAGTTTATTGTAGCGCAACGGGTGACTTCAATTATGCAAGCCGATAAAATTATTGTGCTTGATGGCGGAAAAATTGTTGGAATTGGTACGCATGGTGAACTTCTTGAAGATAATGAAATATACCGCGAGATTGCCTCGTCTCAGCTTTCTGATGAAGAAATTGAAGCGCAAATTAAAGATTTCGAAAAGCAAAAAACTGTTTCGAAAACTAAAAAAGCGGTTAAAAAAGCAGTTTCTGTTTCGAAAAAAATAGCTAAAAAAAGCTTAAAACAAGCAGTTGCGAAAAAATCTAAGAAAGGAGAAAAATAATGGCGAAAAATCAAAAAAATAAGCTTTCGTTAAAGACGGTCTTGCGACTTTTGCAATATTTTTTGCCGTTTAAAATCTCGATTACATTTTTTGTAATTATGACAATTTTGGGCTCAATTTCAGCAATTGTTGGCCCGCAAATTGTTGGTGAAATGATCAATTTAATCACAAAGAGAGTTGAAATTCGTGCGGGTGCGGTTCGTTTTAATCCTGATTTTTTGAAAATTGCTGAATTTGGTTTCTTACTTATCGCGATTTATATTGGTTCGGGAGTTTTTAGTTATGCGCAAAACTGGATTATGGGTCAAATGGTGCAAAAAATCGTTTTCAAGCTACGTGATGAGTCTTCGAAAAAAATTGCACGATTACCACTTTCGTATTTCGATAAACATAAAACTGGCGATACGGTTTCAATTATCACAAACGATATCGAAACACTCAGCAATAGCTTAAGCGAGAGTTTAAATCAGCTTTCTTACTCTGTTATTACGATAATCGGTGTAACTTTCATGATGATTTCAATTAGTTGGCAAATGAGCTTAATTGCGCTTGCAACAGGTGCTTTTTCGGTTGGTGTAATTTTAGTTATCTCAAAATTTAGCCAAGTTTATTTTACGGATTTACAAAAATTTACTTCAGGTCTGACTTCTCACACCGAGGAAATGCTTTCTTCGCACGAAGTTATTAAAGTTTATAACGGCGAAAAATCATCAGTTGAAGATTTCGAAAAAATTAACAATAAAATGTATAATTCATCTTGGAAATCGCAATTCTTTGGTGGACTTCTCTATCCAATCATGGGATTTGTGAATAATATTTCTACACTAACAGTGGTTGTTGTTGGTGGTGTGCGTGCAGTGAATGGTCAAATGACGATTGGTGATATTACGGCCTTTATGCAATACATGAGTCGATTCACACAGCCAATTTCAAATATTGCAAATTCAATGACAAGTGTTCAAACTGTTATTGCGGCTTGCGAACGAGTTTTTGGCTTCCTTGACGCTGAAGAAGAAACTTTTGTTGAGATTTCAAAAACATTGCCAGAAGAAGTTAACGGTGCGGTAGAATTTTCGAAAGTTAATTTCTCATATTCGAAAAACAAGCCAATTATCACTAATTTTAGTGCAAAAATTGCGCCACGCTCAAATGTGGCAATTGTTGGCCCAACTGGTGCCGGAAAAACTACGCTAGTGAATCTTTTGATGCGATTTTATGATATTGATAGCGGAAAAATCACAATTGACGGAATTGACACTTCGAAAATGTCGCGTCACGATGTTCGTTCCCTTTTTGGAATGGTTCTACAAGATACGTGGTTGTTTAATGGTACGATTGCCGAAAACTTAGCTTACGGAAAGCCTGACGCTACTCGTGAAGAAATTGTTGAGGCTGCAAAAGCTGCTCATGCGGATCACTTTATTCGAACTTTACCGCAAGGATACGATACGATTATTTCTGAAGATATCGATAATGTCTCAGCTGGCGAAAAACAGCTTCTTACGATTGCGCGTGCAATTTTAGCAGATTCGCCAATGTTGATTCTTGATGAAGCAACCAGCTCTGTTGATACACGAACGGAGGCCGCTATCCAATCAGCGATGGATAATTTAACGCATGGCCGTACAAGCTTTGTGATTGCGCACCGTCTTTCAACAATTCGAAATGCTGATTTAATTCTAGTTTTGGAGCACGGAAACATTGTTGAGCAAGGCTCCCACAAAGAATTGCTTTCGAAAAATGGCGCCTATGCGAAACTTTACAATTCGCAATTTGCTGAATAAAATTTAAAAAAAAAGAAAAAAGCCCGATTATTTCGGGCTTATTTTTTAGTTGGCTACACTCGTGAAAATTTCGCGAGTAACGCAGGATAATTATACATTTGAGCACTATTATTGCGCTCAGTGTATCGTTCTGAGTAAATCGCATTCAAGAAATGAAACGCGTTCGCTAATTCGTAATAATGACCTGAAGGCCACTCCTTTTCGATTTTCTTGAAAAAATCGCGTCCTTTAGTTATAGGCATTTCATAAAACTTAGCGTAAGCTAGCCAAAAGACTAGCTCTTTAATATCATTTTTATGATATGCTTTTTCAAGCTTATCGATAACTTTAAACAGAGGCGTCTTTGGTGTCGCTTCTGGTTTAAGATGAATTTTAGCGATTTCTTCTTGGTTTTGGGTTTGAACCCATGTAACGATATTGACCATAATTTCGGTCTCCTTTGCATAAAAATAATCACAAAAGCCAACTTTGTAAAATACGAGCTAAAAGCTCAATTTTGAAAGTAAGCTTTTAACTAGTTAGTATTCTACCACAAAAGATACTTTTTGTCAATAGATAAGGAAAATAATTAAAAAGCTCTTCACTTTTCAACTTTTTTATGCTAAAATGGTTTCATACGGGCATAGCTCAGTTGGTAGAGCACAGGTCTCCAAAACCTGGTGTCGGGAGTTCGAATCTCTCTGCCCGTGCCAAATTTGCCTTTTTACACCAGAAATGGTGTTTTTTATTTTATCCTTGTTTTTTGCTTTATTTTAGTATATAGTGGTTATGTTATGGATATTGATTTTTTTATTATTTTTTACAGCTTTATTTTTTCTCCAGTGTTTATGTTTACGGTACTGTTGGCTACTTTTATACTAGGTGGATTTCTTATTACTATTTTTGAATATTTTATGGTCAAGAAGATTGGAGATCCTGAAATTCTACAAAATAAGATTAAAAGTCATCGGCGTGCTTTGAATATTTTTGCAGGAATATTCGTATTTATATCGATTGCAACTGTTTTTATTTCGTTGAACTCTGTGAATTTTGCTATGGCTGGTACATGGATTGGTGGTTTTATCGCCATGCCTTTTGCTTATGTGATAATTTATAACGTATCATTTATTGTTTTTGCTAAGCGCAAAGACATTCGGCTAAAACTCGAAGAATTAGAGATGTTGAAACGTAGCAATAGATTTTGATAACTCTTTTTAAAGGTGCTATAATATTTTTATGGCTATAGTCGATAAAGAGTTCGGTGAAATTAAAATTCGAAAAAATAAACTCGCTCGCTCCGTGAAACTTTCTGTCGGCGTTGACGGAAATTTGCGCGCATCAATTCCCTATTATTCGCCAGAATTTGCCGTTCGGCGGCTTGTTAATGGTAATCGTGATGAAATTCGAAAAATGCTCGCAACGCATAACGCTAAAAACTCTTATCAAGACGGAGGTTTAATTGGTAAAACTCACACGCTTTTTTTGCGAAAATTTTCGGGTGAAGAAATCAAAATTTCAAATGAAGGAAATCAGATTTTGGTGCAAATTCCGCAAGAGTTAGCTTTCGAAAACCCACTTGTTCAATCGGAGATTCGCAAAACCGTATCGAAAATTCTTCGAAAGCAAGCTAAGGCATATTTGCCACGCCGAATTAGCTTTTTGGCAGAAAAGTATGATTTTAGCTTTGAGAAGCTGCGTTTTTCGCACACTGGAACACGGTGGGGTTCGTGCTCTTCTAGTGGAACGATTTCTTTAAATATTGCGTTAATGAATTTGCCACACCATTTGATTGATTATGTAATTATTCATGAGCTTTGTCACACTCGGCAAATGAATCATTCGTCTAAATTTTGGCAAGAAGTTGAAAAATATTGCCCAGATTATAAGAAATACGTTCAAGAAATAAAACAGTTTTCGCCAAGTATTTAGTTTAAAACAGATAACTGATTAAACCGCTTGCGCTTTTCTCTTAAATTTGCTAAAATAGAAATGTAAATTTTAATCGTAAAGGCAAAAAATGAAAATTCTAATGCTCGGGTGGGAGCTTCCTCCCCATAACAGTGGTGGTTTGGGCGTAGCTTGTTTTTATATGGCAAAAGCGCTAGCTGAAGATGGCGCTAAAATTGAGTTTGTCGTTCCGTATAAAAACAAACATACCGAAATCGATTTTATGAAAGTGCTAAATGCTACGAATTTTTCTGAGATTCATAAATTTGGCGCTGGGGCTTATGATGCGCCACACTGGTCGCGGTCGAGCCATAATGTGGGCGATTTTTTGCCAGATATTCGTTCGATTCAAAAAGAATATTGTGAATTTATTCGTGAATATTTGAGTGTTCCAGAAAACAAACCGGATGTTATCCATGCGCATGATTGGCTTACGATGGAGGCTGGAATGCTGGCGCGCGAGATTACGGGCGTTCCGCTCGTTACACACATTCATGCAACGGAATTTGATCGTTCTGGTGGAACTTATGGTAATCAACAGATTCACGACATTGAATATGCTGGCATTTGCAATTCAGATAAGGTTTTTGCCGTTTCGAAAAATACACGAGATGTAATAATTGATAAATATAAAATTTCTCCAGAAAAAGTCGAGGTTGTTTATAATGCGATCGAAACTTCAACTCTTGCTAGCCCACAAGACTACGATGAGCGAACCTATCGCTATCTTGAATATTTAAAATCACAAGGCTATACGGTTGTAATGACTTTAACTCGTTTTACGGTTCAGAAAGGTTTAACATATTTAATGCGAGCCATGGCTGAAGCGGCTTCAAGGAATCCGAAAATCGCTCTTCTTCTTGTTGGCGATGGCGAGCAACGTAATGAGCTTATTAGGATGGCTAGCGATTTTAGAATTGCGGATAAGATTTTCTTTACTGGCTTTTTGCGCGGAGATAAATGGCGTGATGCTTATGGGGTTGCCGATGTTTTTGTGATGAGCTCAGTTAATGAGCCTTTTGGGTTAACAGCCCTTGAAGCAGCACACTTTAATAATGCGTTAATTATCTCAAAACAATCTGGCGTTGGTGAAGTTTTGCAGAACATTTTGCGCTACGATTTTTGGGATACTAAAAAGCTTGCAAATCAAATTTATGAAGTTTCGGTAAATAAAAAACTTCTAGATAACCTTAAAAAAGGCGTTCGAAAAGAATATAATAAAATTTCTTGGAGTGATATTGCTGATCAAATCATGGATGAATTCATACACCTAACAGAGGAAAAAAATGGCTAAAAAATCAATTGTTCTATATCTTCACGTTCACCAGCCATGGCGAGTTCGTGATGACCAAACTATTTTTAATGTTGGTAAAAACAGAGATTATTTTAGCGAAGAAAAAGGTTTGAAGCGCCAAAGTAATGGTGAAATTTTTCGAAAAGTAGCTGAAAAATCTTATATCCCAATGAACAATCTTCTTGAAAAACTTTTAGCTCGTCATCCTGAATTTAAATTCTCCTTTTCAATAACGGGCACTTTTATTGATCAAGCTCAGCAATTTGCGCCAGATGTTCTTGAGAGTTTTAAACGTCTCGTTCGAACTGGCCGAGCGGAGATTGTTGCTGAAACTTATTATCACAGCTTAGCTTTCTTTTTTGACCGCGAGGAATTTGAGGCACAAGTTCGTGCACATCAAGCAAAGATTCGTGAAGTTTTTGGCGTAGAAACGACATCTTTTCGAAACACAGAACTTTCTTACAACGATGAATTAGGCAAATGGGCAGATAATTTTGGTTTCAAGGCAATTTTGACTGAAGGCTGGGATCCTGTGTTGGGGTGGCGTTCGCCGAATTTTGTGTATAGACCAAAAAATACTAAAAATATTCGCCTTCTTTTAAAGAATTATAAACTTTCTGATGATTTAGCTTTTCGATTTTCAAACCAAAACTGGGAAGAATATCCGCTAACAACCGAAAAATATATCAGCTGGCTAGAATCGGCGAGCTATCGAGGTGATATAATTAATCTTTTCATGGATTATGAAACTTTTGGTGAACATCAATGGAAGGAATCTGGAATTTTTGGCTTTTTCGAAAGCTTAGTTGCTGAGTGGTTGAAAAATCCAAGTCATGATTTTAAAACCGTTACAGAAGCTGCTCAAGCCGATCCTGTTGCGGAAATTTCGATGCCTCAAACCGTTACTTGGGCGGATACCGAGCGCGATCTAACTGCGTGGCTTGGAAATTCAATGCAACAAGAGGCAATGAAATATCTTTATGCCCTAAAACCGCGAGTTTATAATTCTTACAACGGTGCACTCGTTGAAGATTGGCGACGACTAACCACTAGCGATCATCCATACTATATGTGCACAAAATACTTTAACGACGGTGATGTTCATGCGTATTTTTCACCATATAAATCACCCTATGATGCATTTTTGTATTTTATGGATGCTCTACGAGACATGGATTTTCGTTTGAAAGATGTTTCACCTTTACCGCCTAGAAAAGTTCAAGAAACACAAAAAATTCTTAAAAAATCTTTTTCGAAAGCTCCAAAACCACCAAAAAGAAAGAAAATATTTGCGCGAATGCTTCATAAAAACTTAATGTTTGCTAAGGGAAAGCGAGGTTGAAATGGCAAAAACAGCGATTTTAAGTAATGGAAATTTGAATATTGGCCTAAACGAGTTTGGCTTGGTTAGTGATTTTTATTTCCCGGACAACGGATATGAAAATCACACTCTTGGTCGCGACCTTTTTCACCGCGTTGGTATTAAAATTGGTGATGAATTTTCGTGGTTACAAAACGGTGATTGGCAATTCTCTTCTGAATATTTTGAAGATACACTAATCTCTAAAACCGAAGCAATAAACAATAATTTACAGATAAAAATCACGTTTACAGATTTTGTGGTTAGTGATTTTGATGTTTTTGCACGTAAAATTCAGGTGCAGAACCTTGCAAATTATCCGCGTGAAGTTCAACTATTTTTGCATCAAAATTTTGCAATTAACAGCAGTTTTCATTTAGCTGATACTGTACAATTTTTACCTCTTGAAGACGATGAAAAGGCGATTTTGCATTACCGCGGAAAACGTGCATTTATTATTTCTGCACAAAAAGTTGGCGGCGACTTTAATCAAAAAAGCTTTAAAGATTTTGACCAACATACGGTTGGACTATTTGGAATTGAAGGAAAACTTGGCTCTTGGTGTGATGCCGAAGATGGAATTCTTTCTAGTTCAAATGTTGAGCATGGTCAAACCGACTCAGTGATTGGTTTTAATTTCTCTCTAGGCGTTTTCGAAAGCGCAGATTTTCAGTATTCTATTTCTTGCGCAGATGATCACCAGCTTGCTTTAACGAATTTTCAAAAAATGCGAGACGAAGGTTTTTCGAAAGCCTTGTCTGAAACTAAAAAATCTTGGCAAAAGTGGCTTGCTCCAGCTTTGCGTTTTTCGAAAAAACTAGATCTAAAATATCAGAAAAAATTTATCCAGAGCCTAATGTTAGTTAAATCTCATCTCGCAAAAACTGGTGCTCCTATTGCAAGTAATGACAGCGAAATGCTTAACTATGCCCGAGATGACTATTCTTATTGTTGGCCACGAGATGCACTTTTTGCGATTTGGCCTTTAATTCGGCTTGGATATCGTGACGAGCCGCAAAGATTTTTCACTTTTTGCAAGAATTCCCTTACACCGGGCGGTTTTATGATGCATAAGTATTTGCCAAACGGTGAGCTTGGCCCTAGTTGGCATCCATACTCTCAAGGTGGCGAAACGCGAAATCTACCAATTCAGATTGATGAAACTGCTGGAATTCTATTCTTGTTTGCGCAATACTATAAAAAATTTCGCGATAATTCTATTTTGGATGAATTCTATGACGATTTGGTGAAGCCAATTGCGGATTTTTTGGTTGATTTTTGTGGTGAAAATAATCTACCAAAACCTAATTATGAGCTTTGGGAGATGGATTTTCTTTCAACGACTTATTCGACGTCGGTTGTTTTTGCAGCTCTTTATTCGGCCTCAAATTTAGCACAACAGCTCAATCGTGCGCGAGATGCTAAAAAATGGCGAGATCAAGCTTTGAAGATTCGAACTTCGGCACAGAATGAATTATTTAATCCAGAAAATAACTATTTTTATCGAGGAATTTGGCCTAACGGTGAGAAGGACTCGAAAATCGATGCCTCAAGTTTTTATGGAGCCTTTATATTTAATCTTTTTGACTTTAAGGGTGAAAAGCTTCACAATGCGTTTGACGTGCTCGAAAAACGGTTTAATACAGATAACCAAATTGGTTTGCCGCGCTTCGAGAATGATGTTTATTACCGTTTTAGCAATGATTATGAAGCAAATATTTGGCCTATTACAACACTTTGGTGTGCTGAATTTTATATTGCTCGAGGTGAAATTTTAAAAGCAAAAGAGATTTTAGATTGGGTCTCAAATCAACAAACATCAACAGGGATCTTGCCTGAACAAATTGACCCACGTGATTTAAAACACCTTTCTGTGGCGCCACTCACATGGTCTCAGGCGGAATATGTCTCAGCTCTGCTGGATTTGATAGCTTCTGAAGAATAGAAACACAGAATAAATAAAAAGCGCCCAATTGAGCGCTTTCTTTATTATTAACCTTTTCGTGGTTTAACTTCGTTTCGACCAAGAGATTTTTTAGTCTCTGTGAAAACTTCGTGTTTTCGTGTCTTTGGGTTGTATTTTCGCAAAGAAAGTTTCTCAGGTGTATTTTGAGTATTTTTGCGAGTGTAGTAAATTCGATGACCTGTAGCTTCACTTACAAGGCCAATAATCTTTCGTTTCGTATTCTTTTTAGCCATAATCTCTCTTAAATTTATTATTTACGTTCTGTTCTATTCTATCACAGGAATTCATAAAAAGCAAGTATTTCAAGCGAAGATTGACATATTAGCTTAGTTATGATATAATTTAAACCATGAATGACTTTTTAAAATTTATCCAAAGAATTTTAAGCTTAAACAATGAACGCGTTATTTTGCAGCGTTTTTACCTCTGTTTGGCATTTTTTGGTTTTGCCGTTGCAAGCTTTTTAAATATTTTCGAAAATTCAATTAGTCGAACAATTTTACTTATTACGGTGTCATCTTTGATCGTCTTCTTGATGAACGCTATTGTTTGGACTCTTGGCGAAGCCCTAAAAAATAATTTTCTTTTAAAAAACAACAAAAGAACAAAAGACTCCAGCAAATCAGCAAAAAACAAATAATTTATTTTGAATATTTCTAAAATAGAACGGTTTCTTTAATCCAAAGCTGTTCGTAGTCTTTGTTTTCTTTTTCTAACTGTTTAGAGATTTGAATCATTGCATCTAGGCGTTCGGCTGCATCTTTAATGTCGAACTTGTCTAAAACCTTAAAGAAATATTTATTTCCGATTCGGTATTTCATTATTGTTACTGTTTTCATAACCCCTCTTTTTTGACTATTATTTTATAGCTCATATTCTAACACATGAAGCTTAAAATCGCAAACTCAATAAAAAAGAAATATTATTTCAACGGATATTGACATCTAAATACTTTTTATGGTAGAATCTATTATAGTTTATGCCGCGATAGCTCAGTTGGTAGAGCGCATCCATGGTAAGGATGAGGTCTCGGGTTCAAGCCCCGATCGTGGCTCCAAGAAATTATTTTGAAGTATTATACTCTACTGCAAGAATCATCCTTCCATTACCATTTGGATTTACATATTCGCCAAACTTACAAATTTGTTTCCAAAAACGCTTAGATTGGTTCGAGTTTTCACTTAACCGAATCTCCAATCTCTATTTATAAAAATGTGCATAATATCTCTCCTTAAATATCAGCTCGCTCAAGTCGTAGCGAGTTTTCTTTTTGAAAAATGGCAAAAGAATATACAGCTTTCCATGAGCCATATATTATATTTTTTATTATGGTAACTTTATTTGGAGTTGTAAAGAGTTTTAGAATTTAAAAAAATCAAAATTATCTGTAATGAATTTTCGTCTTTGCCCTAAGGGGTCATTTTTCTCAAAATCTTCACAGGCTTTTTCATCACCAATCATTAACATACCCATAAATACTTTCTCAATTTCCCCATTCTTGTCTTCTACATAGCAGTAGCAATCTTCAATGAGATCATCTTTTTTGCTAAAAATAGCATAATATTTTTCACTATCAATAGAGCCAAGTTCTACTACATCTTCATAACCGTCATTATGAGCTTCTTTTTTAATTAAATCCATTACGATCTACCTTTCATAATTAATTTTAGCATATTTTTATCCAATTCGGCTACTTTCAATTTGCGAATCAACGTTATTTAGCACATCTTGGCGGTTCGTTTTCCAATCCCTCTTGTTCTTGTTGTACGCATTAGTATGATCGCTGTATGTGATTTTATAATTTAAGACTACACTAAATAAAAGCATAAAAGGTAATAAAATGTGATATAATAGTAGTATGAATAAAGCAAAAGAGTTTGATCAGTTTTTTACATCTGACAATGTGGCGCAAGATTGTTTAAAATATTTAGCTGATATAGCACCACAGCTTGGGTATAAGATATTTAAGGATGTTCATTTTTTGGAGCCTTCAGCTGGTGGTGGAGCTTTTTTGCGTGCTCTGGAATTACAAGGATTGGATAAGACGGGCTGGGATATAGATCCTCAATGTGAAGATGTGATTGCGAATGATTTTTTAAGTAGTGACAACCCACCACTACCAGAGCGAGAAATTATAGTTATCGGAAACCCTCCATTCGGCAAACGCTCTAAACTAGCTATTAATTTTATCAACAGAGCATTAGAATTTTCTGACACAGTGGCATTTATTTTACCTATACAATTTAACAAATATTCTGCGCAAAGTAAAATAAACAGTAAAGCAAAACTAGTATTGAATTATATATTACCATCCAATAGTTTTATTTATCGCGGTGAAGAATACTCTGTTCGATGCTGTTTTCAGGTTTGGACTACACGCAGTGGCATGATGGATTTACGTATCAAGGAAGCTCCAATTACTAAGCATCCTGATTTTGAAATGTGGCAATATAATAATACTAAACAAGCTGAAAAATATTTTAATAAAAATAAATATCAGTGGGATTTTGCCGTCCCTAGACAAGGCTATAAAGACTATACTATAAGGGAAGAAAATCCTAATTTGATGAACCGCAGGACTCAGTGGATATTTTTTAAGGCTAATTCTCCTATAGTATTAGAAAGGTTGAGGCTATTAGACTACGAAAAATTATCACACAAAAATACATCCACTCCAGGTTTTGGCAAGGCGGATGTAATTGAGGAGTATGAAAAGCTTTATGGAAGCTTGGTAACTTCCACTGATATCCAGACATTCCAACTGGAGGATCCGAAGCCAAGCTTAGCAGGAAATTTACCACTTTTTGATTTGTAGTTATTTTTCCAGTTTAATGTATATTTTATTTCAGTATTTGTCTCTGGATTAAAGACAAATATATTAGCTCTACGAATAGTTTCATTTAGGGTTTCAGCTTTCTGAACAATCCAATATCCTTTTCCTGTTCGTATTTGTTTAGTATTACTAAAATTTATACCCGTAAGAGTAAATTTTAGGTAGTAATCTTTATGATTTTTTGAGCTGTTACCGGAGTTATTTATTATCTCCTGCTCCATATATTTTTGTTGGTCCGATGTAAGAATAGAATCTTGTAATTCCATACGTCTATTAAAAATCTCTATAGCATTATTTATTTTGGCGAATAGTCGGTTTAATTGTTGTTCCTCGTCCTGGTTTTGTTCTAGAAAGATATTTAGCATTTGGCGGCGAGAATCCACGCTTAATTCTTCAGCAAAGCAATTTGTTCCGAATATTCTTGAAAACACCTCTTGTCCGATATTTTTATTCGTTTCCTCGCCAAACTTAACTTCAATATCAATACTTTCACCGTTTGGTAGAATGTGAAGAAGGTCTGCACCAAGCTTATTGTTATTGGAGCTAGGTAATAGTGTTATAGACTCTGTTGTAATGTCACTATTGGCATAAAAATCTTGCTTAATTTTACTTTTTATAACCTTTTGTCCATTTTTTAGAAATTCATAGATCCAATCCGTTGGTTTATTTCGTAGTACCAGAACTCTTTCGTTATTTTTTATATCATTGATACTTTGGGCGGATTTACGAATATTACCGCAAAGACCCGCCTCACACTCTCTAACACATTTATCTACATTTGGCATAGTATTTATATTATATCATATAACGGCACTTATAAAAATATGAATATTTTTATAATCTAAAATTACTCCAACCTTTATATCATAATAAAAAACTATAGATAATAACAAATATAGCGAATTAACGGACGGGTTTATTAGTCAAGTACTAAAATAAATTCGCAATATTATCAAGAAATAGGTGTTTTGACAGTTAGATACTATATATCAAAAATCAACCCCTATAGCTGCCGGTATATTTTGATACTAATTAAAACAGCCCCTTCGAGCTGTTTTAAATATTTTCAAGAAGAATTATTTTTCTTCTTTTACTGATTTTTTCAAAGGTGTAGCAACTTTTTCAAATTTACCACCAGCTTTTTCAATAGCTTCTATAGCAGATTTTGAAGCTGCTTGAACTTTCAAAGTAACTTTTTCGTTCAATTCACCTCGAGAGATAACTTTAACTTTATGGAAAGGAGTTTCGATATATCCCTCTTCAAATAGTCGGAAGTTATCAACTTCACCAGCTAGATCATTTAGATGATCAAGATAAACAACTTGAGCTGGTTTTCGCAAAGATTTGAATCCTTTAGCTTTTGGAGTCGCTTGGACAAGTGGGTTTTGACCACCTTGGAAAGTTGCACGAAGTTTTTTACCTGTTCGAGCACCTTGACCTTTTGTACCACGACCAGCAGTTTTACCACGACCAGCAGCGATACCACGACCAGCGCGGATTCGATCTTTATTTGCAGCAACTTGGAGTTCATTGTATTTCATTACTTAGTCTCCTTTTTAGCTTTTTTTGGCGCATTTAGCCATTGGTCTTTAGGTACAAGACTCTTCAAAGCATCAACTGTTGCATAAGCAATGTTAACCTTGTTTGTTGAGCCGAGAGATTTCGAAAGCATATTTCGAATACCTGTTACACCAATGATTTGTCGAACAACACCACCAGCGATAATACCAGTACCAGGAGCGGCAGGTTTCAAAAGAACGTGCGCACCAGTTACTTTCTTTTCGACTTCGTGTGGGATTGTGTCGCCTTCAAGCGCGATTTCAACCATATTTTTCTTTGCAACATTTGTTGCTTTAGCGATAGCTGCAGTCACATCTTGACCTTTAGCTACACCAACACCAACTTTGTTTTTGCGGTCACCCACAACAACAAGAGCTTTAAAGCGGAAGCGTCGTCCACCTTTAACAACACGAGAAACGCGATCGATGTTAATTACTAATTCTTCAAATTGCTTTTCTTCGCGTTCTTGGCGTCGGTTATTGTTTCGGCGGTCGTTTTTTCGACCATTTCGACCATTGTGTCGGTCATTGTTTCGGCGTGGAGCCTGAGTTTTTTGAGCTTCAGCCATAATTAGAACTCCAATCCTTCCTTACGAGCAGCATCTGCTAGGGCGTGCAAGCGACCTGCATATTGGCGACCATTTCGGTCAAATACTACTGTATTAATTTTAGCTTTCTTTGCTTTTTTGGCAATTTCTGTACCAATTTTTGCAGCAAGTTCTGTTTTTGAACCTTTAGCTTTTGAACCAACAGTTGTTGCTGAAACAAGAGTTTTTTGAGCAACGTCGTCGATAAGTTGAGCTGAAACGTGCAAATTACTAATAGTTACAGTTAAGCGTGGGCGTTCAGCTGTTCCAGAAATTTTTGCTCGAACGCGACCTTTTCGCAAAGCTAAGTTTTGCTTCTTAAGTGCTAATGCTTTAGACATTACTTACCTGCCTTTCCTGCTTTTCGCAAGATAACTTCATCAACATATTTAATACCTTTACCTTTGTATGGTTCAGGTTTCTTCAAAGCGCGGATTTCTGCCGCAACTTGACCAACAGCTTGCTTGTCGATTCCTGCAACTGTAATAACCATTTTATCGTTAGAAAGAGTGATTCCTTCTTTCGCTTTATAGATTACAGGGTGCGAGAAACCAAGTTGCATTTCAAGCTCTTGTGGATTGTTAGTTTGAACACGGAAACCAACTCCGTTAACTTCCAATTTCTTTTCGAAACCTTTTGTAACACCAATAACAGCGTTATTCAAAAGAGCTCGTTGTAATCCGTGTTGTGCGCGGGCTACGCGTTCGTCATTTTTTCGAACAACTTTTAATGTTGTGCCGTCAAGCTCGACAGTTACGTCTGACAAATGAGGCACAGTTAGCTCGCCTTTAGCGCCTTTAACTGAAATCTCGTTCTCGTCAATCGTGATTGTCACACCAGCCGGAACCTCAATAGGTAGTTTTCCGATTCGACTCATTGAACTATTCCTTTCATTTAAAGAGTGTTTGTTTGCTTCGTGCTGGTCATTTCTTTCGAAGAAATGAGGCGCAAAATCTCCCAAATTTCACTCGCATTTAATATTAACCTTATAATTTTAGCATAAAAAAACTTTTTTTTCAAGCTTTTATCTACTTGAAATATTTGTAAAATAATTGTATAATAACAATTATCTACTTTTAGCGCACTTTATCATAGGAGGAATAAATTATGAAACTCAAAGATGCGATGTTCTATTATAACTTAGAAAAAGTTATTTCTTCGATTAGTAAAAGGCAGAAAATGCTTTCTTCTAGTTTTAACTACGAAGAATTTCTTGAAACTGAAATACCAGATGAAAACGCTGAGATTCTTGACAAGATCAAGGTTTCAAGCAAACCTTCAGAAGATATTTTGCAAAAAATTGAAATAATCATCTTGCTGTTGTTAAGAATCGACCCTGAAGCTCCTGATAAAAAACTCGGTTGGCGCTCTAATGAAAAACTTCACTCATTCTCGAGTGATTCTATTAACGCTCTAATAATGCTGTTGTTTTTCCCCGAAGTTTCACCTCGTTTTTTGGTTGAGTTAGTGAATCTTCTTACCACTAAAAAACTACCCGAAAAAAAGGCTGCCGTATTTGTGCTTTCTTTGATTCATGTTGGTAAAATACAAAGTTTGCAGATTTTTGACGATATCGATCATCATAATATTAAAAAAATTGATGATGAGCTTATTAGGTTTATTACTGCGAATATTTCGTTCTATTACTATAATTTATATATGCTAATGGGATCAGATTACCGACGTGAATTCTGGAAGTGGATTTCTTTAAGAGACTTAAATATTCTAAAAAATCCAGCTGCACGCTTTTTTGAAACTAAATCATATTTTGAAGATGTTTATGAAGAAAAACCAAAAAGGTATGTTTTAGAAGAAATTCGTCGTCGCCGTCGCCAAATAGAAACAGTTTCGAAAGATTCAAACGGTAAATATACTATTATTTCGAAAGTTTATAACTGGAGTGAGGAACGCGAAAAAATTATTGCGGAAATCAGGAGTTTTCCTAAGAATTTTCAACGGCGAAAGGAAGGAAGAAGTAATAAGCATCATATGTTTTTCCCTTCAGGAAGTTACAACTCGCCATTCCCAATTTCTGAATATCGAAGACGAGATATAAACAAAATTAGAATTTCAAAATTAGTCCATGAACGAATGAATTCTGCAATTTATGAATTTAGTGGTGAGTATGAAATTCCAATCCTAACAAATGATTTCCTTTCGGTTTTAAGAAACCACCGTAAACCTTACCAAGATGAATATCTTAACTTCTTAGGTTTAATGCAAGCTTTTTGTGAAATTTGTTTAAAACTTGAACCGACAGAAGAACAAATTAAGGAAAACAATGTCTCGGAATTCTTTATGTTATCTGCAAGATTTTATGATTTGTTTGTCCTACAACATGAATTTATCAATCTTAAAACGATTCGATAAATAAAAAATAAACCGCAAAGTTAGTTCATTTGCGGTTTTTTAAAATCGAAGTTTTAGAAGTCGTACAAAACTCTTTAGAATTGGCTCTTTCGAACGATCTTCTTTTTCAATATCTTCAATCATTTGAATCTCATCTGAAATTATTCCATCAATTGGCTCTTGAAGGTATCTAGAGATTTCGCTTTGCGTATTTAATGTCCATACAAAAATTTTGCGATGTTTTTTATGAGCCTTGAATGCCAAACCGTTACGATATGAAAAATCTTCAATCACGTAAAAATCAATTTTCGAATCATCAAAGTCGCCAAATTGAATCGGAATCACAAAACCAGTTTCAATCACAGGATCAATTCTTTCAATTTTTCTCATTAAATTCAAATCCAAAGACATTACTTTAAAAGTTTTTTCGACGCCAAGTTTTCGAAACTTTTTTATAAACATTTCTGCAAAATCTTCGGGCTCATCACCGCTTGGCTTAATTTCAACTAATAGTTTGATATTTATTTTTTTAGCTTTATTAACGTATTCTTCGAAAGTTGGAATTCGGCTTTCGAAATTATTTTCATGAATTGTTAAAGTTTTAATTTCGTCAAGCGTTAAATCTCGAACGCGCGCATTTCGGCCAGTCAACCTTTGCAAATTATAATCATGCATAACAACAAAATGATTATCACGAGTTAATTGAATGTCTAGCTCGGCATAATCGGCACCAATCTTTTTTGCGGATTCAAGTGCCTCTAAAGAATTCTCTACACCGCCATGAACATTTCCACGGTGCGCAATTTTCAAAATTTTAGTATCAACCTTTCGATAATAGATCTGAATTCCGTTAGTGAAAGTTGCCCCCATCAAAAGTGCAATCATCAAAAGTGCGAAAGTTTTCGAATGCTTTTTTTGCTGAGCTGGCTTTGGATTATTTTTTAAATTCTTCGAGTCTAAAATTTCCAGCAAAACAATCACGATCGATATTTTTGTTAATACTGAAAGCGCAAAAAAAGCAGCATCAAAAATTGTCTGTAAGACTGTTTGTGCAATTAAAAATCCTAGAATTTCTTTTAACCCTCCAAGAAGCGTGACAGTTATCAACATAAAGATTAAAGTTGCAGCAAGAAAAATAATTTCAAAAATACCAATTGGAATTAAGATTTGCGCCATTTTCTTATGAGTATCTTTCCAACTCGCCTTAATACTTTTCGAAAGCGGTTCGTCTTTTAGGATTGTTCGCGGTAAGGTAAAAATTAACCGGAAATTAATATAAAAAATAATTACAACTAAGACAATACACATTATTAGCCCAGCTGGTGTTTTTGATATTTCGCCAGTAATAAAAGCTGGAATTCGAAGCTTTTCGGTTATAGTTGAAGAAAGGCCTAGATTTTCAAGGGGCACCATTGATATAAAATAAATTATAAAAAAGAAAATTTGAAAGCTAAGTAGGCTTCTCATTTTTAAGAATGCTTTCGAAAAAACTCTTTTTAATGAAAAACTTTCGCTATCTTTACGCGAATTTATAAAAGTTACTAGAACAAAAAACTCAATAAATGTTAAAAATGCCACTAGAAGAATATATATTGCACAAAATAAAAAACTCAAGGGGTTTGAGAATAATAAGTAAAAATTATCCTTAGTAAGGTTCTCTTGGTTTGAGAATAATAAAATCAATTTAAAAGCCCAAAAAAGCGCATTAACTCCAAAAATAGACATCGTAAAATGCAGGATTGAAGTTCCTATCAAAAAACCATATTTATTCTTATAGAAATAACACCAAGACCGTTTAAATATTTTTATTGCATTCATAATTATTTTTAAGATGATAAGTTATTTATAGATTTTAACACACTTTCCATTAAAAATAAAGCTTACATTTGCTTTAAAGCCTAAAAAATGATATAATAATGAATAGTTCATATTTTTGGAGGTACTTTTATGATAATGAGAATTTTTAAACCTAAAGCTAAGCTAATTAAAACTTTTAACGATTTAGGTGATGATGAAAAAGATAAAATTGCGAAACAAATTATATCTGCTCTAGAAGACGAACACAGCTCCTATAGACGCACAGATTTCTTTTCGAGAGATGAGTGGTTTTTTATTCGAAAAAAAGAAAAAGTTGTAGCGGCCATAGCTCTACAATCTTTTAAAAAGGTTAAAAAAGAAAAAAGAATCATTGATGTTTATGAAATAGTTGACTTCATAGATATCAGCGGCGGCGAGTATAAAGCTACGCGAGAAGAATTAAATCGGCTATTTGGTGAAATCGTAACCTATGCAAAAAAATCGCAAAAAATCGATTATTTAGTTTGCGCAATTCCAAAGATTGATGCACGATTACTCGTTGAAACAGGCTTTAACGCGCACCTATTAGCTAAGACGAATTTTATTAATGCTGGTGTTATCGATACGCTCCAGGATCGACTTGCGGAAAATATTGATATAGATTATTCTAACAATGAAGTTTTCGCACTCTTTAATGAGGAATTGTTCCATCGGAATCAATGCTTTAATCCAGATGACATGCCGAAGCCGTTGAAGAATGAAATAAAGGTCATCCAAAAGAATAAAAAATTTTTAGAAAAGTTTTCAGAATATCATCCGGATAAACCTATTTATCCAGGACTGCTCGTTGGCCTTAGTGTACGGTCAAGAAAATAACCCTAACCCTCGGTGAGGGTTTTTTATTAATTTAAAAACTGTTATAATATATTACATGAAACATATCCGTACAATAATTTTTAGAAATTTCATTTCGCCAATATCAATCGCTATCTTTATTCTTGCTGGCGGGCTTTTACTTGTTGGCGAACATCGTGATGCGTGGTTTATCTCTTTTGTAATTTTAGTCAACTCGTTCATTGGTAGCATTCAAGAAATTCGTGCCTATCTAACTCTTCGAAAAATCGAACTGATGAGCGCTCCGCGTGCTCGAATCCTTAGAGATGGACAAACAGAAGAAGTTCTCTTCACTGAACTAAAAACCGGTGATAGGATTTTGCTAAAAACTGGTGATGAAATTCCTGCGGATGCGAAAATTACTAAATCAAACTCTTTCGAGGTTAACGAATCTATCTTAACTGGTGAAAGTGATTCGATTCCTAAAAAAGTTGGTGATAAAATTCTTTCGAGTGCAATTGTTGTCGCGGGTGATGCTGAAGCAGAAGTTATTGCTGTCGGAGATGAAACTGAAGCTGGCCAAATGACAGCCAAACTAAAAAATTACAAACCAAAGCTAACGCCAATTCAACAAAAAATTTCAAAGCTAATTTCCCGATTGAGCTGGTTTGCTCTTGCGCTTACGGCAATAATCTGCGTAGTTTATTTCTTTATTTTTAAGGAAGACCCTACCACCGTTTTAAAGACTATTACATCTGCTGCGGTTGTTGTAGTGCCTGAAGGATTATTGCTGGCAAGCTCGTTGTTTTTCGCCTACGGTTCCTTAAAACTACTCCAAGCAAAAGTTTTACCGCAAAAAATTTCTGCCATTGAAGATATGGCCTTATTGGAAGTTCTAGCAACAGATAAAACCGGAACATTAACTTCTCCTGAAATCAAGTTTAATTCTTGCGAGGTTTTAGATAAAAACTTTTCTAAAGAACAAATTGGTGAAATTTTAAACGCCTTAAACTCAGAATCTGCCGAGAAAAATGCAACAGCACAGGCTATTCTTAATGAATTTTCTTCAAAAGGAAATATAAAAATTACAGACTATATGGCTTTTTCGAGCTCGCGAAAGCTTTCCGGGATGAGCTTTCAAAAAGGCTCTGCAGACGAGCAGTCTATAGTTTTTGGTGCCCCAGAGTTTATCTTGAAAAACCTAGATAGCAGCCTAAAATCTGCCGATATTACAAATAAAATTAATGATTTAGCATCACAAGGTTTTCGTGTTCTCTTGCTTGCAAAATTCAATAAAGCTGGAAAAATAAAAGATCTGCTAGAATCTGAAAAACTTCAACCTCTTGCAGTTATTACCCTTAAAAACGCTTTACGTGAAAATGTTCAAGAAACGGTTGCATTTTTACAAAATAGAGGTGTTTCGATTCGTGTTATTTCTGGGGACAATCCTCGAACGGTTAGCTTTATCGCTTCTGAAGCAGGTATTAAAAATGCCGAAAAATATATTACCGGCGCAGAATTAAAAGAGCTTTCGAAAAAAGATTTTGAGAAAGCGGTTCTTGAAAATACTATTTTTGCGCGCGTCCTACCGGAACAAAAAGAGAAAATTATTGGCATTTTTCAAAAAAATAAATTCTATACCGGAATGATTGGTGATGGAGTAAATGATGCTTTAGCAATCAAAAAGTCCGACCTTGGAATTTCGATGTTTGATGGTGCTCCAGCAACTCGACGGGTTGCAGATTTGGTTTTAATGGATAACTCTTTCACCTCTTTGCCTAGTGGCGTTGAAATTGGTAACAGAATTATGCTCTCAATTGAGATGATCGCAATTTTGTTCTTTCATAAAATCATCTTGGGTGTAACAATTCTTTTTGCCACAATGATTGCGGGAATAAACTATCCTTTTCTACCAAGACATATCACGTATATGAATTTTATTTTAGTTACATTACCAACGGTTTTAACCACGCTATTTCCACCAATCCCTAAGCATAAAATTAACCCAAAAAATTTCTGGCGCGATACGCTTTATGCAATTTTGCCAATTGCAATCTTGAGCGGATTGGCTATTTCGTTCATTTATATCGGTCTTCATGTCCGAACTGGCGGACTACTCACTAATCGGGCGATGATGCACGGAATTCTTGCAACAGTAGTAATTACGACTGCTTGGTTTGGTGTATTTGCAACAATCCTAAGCGAAGTGTTTTTGGGTTCAAAACCGTCAAAAAACAACGACATTCGAAGAGGCTTATATATATTAGGAACACTATTGTTTACCGCAGTTATATTTAGCACACCTATTTTGCGTGAATTCTTCGAATTTAATATTCCAAACACTAGCCAATTCTGGTTTGTCTCTTCAGTGATAATTCTAGTGTCTGTAGCTCAACTATTTATTGCTTCCCGGCATCATGAAGAAGACTAATCAGCAGTATAATATTTATATTTTAAAAGACAGCCCTCGTTTGACTGTCTTTTATTCTACATTGTTATTTTTTTAGTTGAGATAGATTTATTGGATATTCGATTTTGTTTTAACGCTCTGCGGTCATCTTTCAGAGATTCAAGTTTATCCTTGATTTCTTTCGCTTTTTCAAGATCTTCAACCTTTAGATATAGAGCGCCTAGACTCCGTAGAATTTGTGGCCTTTCATCCAACTCGGCTGCTTTCTCTAAGGCGGAAATAGCTAGTTTGTCTTTTCCTAGTTTTTCAAGTGCGCGAGCATATGCAATGTAGCGTGTTGGCATATTATCTTCAATTTCAAGAGCCTGCTCGAAAGCTAAAGCAGCCTTCTGATAGTTCTCTGTTTCAAGATATATAAGTCCAACATTATGCAGACTTGATGCACTGCTTTCTAAACTTTGTGCAATTTCGAAACACTCAATAGCGTCATCAAATTGCTTCTGTCCTGCATAAATGATACCTAATCTATTGTATGCGGTAGCATTTCGTTCATCAAAGCGTAAAATAGTTAATAAAACTTTTTCAGCACGAAGATACTTTCTATCAATAATCGCTTCTTGAGCAACTCGCCACAGCTTATCAATCTTAGCCGAAAGATTATCTGGCAATGTATTTTTTAGAACTTCATCGGATTTCTTCCAAAAAATATAAATACTCAATGCGATAATTAAAATCAACACTAACATGACTACTATTATACCACAAGCGGTTATTTTTTTGCAAATCTATACTATTGCTACCTTGAGTAGAATTAAACTGACGTTTCCATTTTTTGAAATTCTGTCGAACGCATCTAAAATTTCCTTTGTTTTAAGCGCATTTTCTTTTGGACTTTGAGCAAAGGTTTGGCTTGTTATTTTTAATAGAATTTCTAGCACTTTTAAGGTTTTATCTCTGTCGGATTTTAATATTTTTATAATTAATATTTTATCAAAGCAAGATCCCATAAACCATCGCTTAGCAATTTCGGCATTCTCTATTTGCTCATTAAAGTATTTTTTACTATTTGAAAGTTTTTCAATTTCACCAGGTAAACCATCCGCTAAAAAAAGAATTTTCTGTCTATCTTGATCATCTAGCTTTGTTTTTTTAAGCATATTTAATGATTCTATGGTGGAAATTGGTGGAATTCTTAAAATCTGCGCCCTCGATAAAATTGTTTTTTCGAAAGCGTTCTTATTCTCGGTTAAAAGTAAAAATGAAGTATTCTTAGTAGGTTCCTCAAATATTTTTAAAAATTTATTTTGAGCAGCTTCGTTCATTTTTTCTGCATTCACAAAAACAAAACAGCGCTTTTTCACACTTTTAACTTTAACTTTCTCTTGCAGAATTTCAATATCTTCCACATTAATACTTTCAGTTTTTTGTGCGCCGTGAATAGTTGGCTCAAATTTAATAACTTGTATTTCTTTTGGGAAATCTATCTTTTTTAAGGCAAATTCAAAACCATATCCACGGGGAATTTCAATAATCGTGGCGTGTGAGTTTATGATAGTGTTTTTGAAAAAATTATTCATTGTGGTTTAATTTAAAACCTTCAGGAATTTCAGCTTCAAAAACCATTCTTTGCGAATCTTTTTCACCATTTTTTGGAGGAATCGTAATCTCGAGTGTTTGGGCGTGTAAAAACATTCTTTGCTCAGATTCGGCTTTTGTGATAGTTTTATCGTAAACTCTATCGCCCAAAATCGGATGTTTTAAATAGCTTAAATGAACACGAAGTTGATGAGTTCGGCCAGTTTTTGGTGTTAGTTTTACCAGAGATAGTTCGTTATTCTCATCTATAACTTCATATTTAGTTTGAGCGGTCTTTCCTTTGGCGTGCACCATAAAAGTACTCGGCGCAGAACCATTTCGCGCAATCGGTAGATCAATAATTGCTTTTTTAGGATTTAAGCTACCCTTAACTATTGCAAGATATGTCTTTTTTGTGGTTCTTTCTGAAAATTGCTTTTGTAGCTTTTTTGCAGTTTCATCGTTCTTTGCACCAATAATAACTCCCGATGTTTCTCTATCGAGACGGTGAACAATACCAACACGATTTGTACCTTTTGCAAACTTAGCGCCACGACTTTCAAAAAAATCTGCGACAGTAAATTCATCGTTCAAAACACCTTTGCTATGCGTTAAGACACCTCGAGGCTTATTAATTACAATCACATTCTCATCTTCGAAAATAACTGGAAAATCAACTTTTTCAACCTTTTTATCAGGAATATTAATTAAAATTTTCGATTTTTCGTCCACTAAATCTTTTGGTTTTTTTGCAAGTTTTCCATTAACTTCAACAAAACCATTTTTAATATATTTTTGAATTGTAGCGCGTGAAAATTCTGGATATTTTTCAGCTAAATAAATATCCAAACGCTTTTTCGACTGAATGTTTTGAAAAAGATAAACGTCTTTACCTTCAAAGGGTATCGCGAAACTCATCATTGAATCTAATGGGTTTTCAATCAGACGTCCTTCGATTTCGCCAAAATTCTTACGCAAAATCTCTCGAATATAAAATTCATCATCTTCCGCAGTTCCATCAATAATAACAAAAAATTTATTCTTGTTAAATTTAAACGTAAATATTTCTGAAAATTCGTCAGCTGAAGTCTTTTTAAGCTCTTCAATATTTCGCGGAACGTTATCTTCGTTCGCGATATTGAATTTTCGCAAAATCTTTAAAATATCGCTCGAATTAAATTTCGCCATTTTTATCTCCAAAATAGTCAATTTTCATTGCACGTTTAACTTCTTGCAAAGTTTCCGCTGCAGCTTTTCGTGCCTTCACACTTCCTTCTTCGAGCATTTTATAAATAGCTTCGGGATCTTTCGCAAGCTCTTCACGCCTTTCTCGAATAGGTTTTAAAATCTTATCCATTTCTTCGATAAGGTATTTTTTAACCGCAACATCACCTAGTCCACCTTTTTGATATTGCTTTTTCATTTCTTCAACCTTATTTTTATCTTCAGCAAAAACATCTAGATATGCAAAAACAACATTTCCTTCAACCTTACCCGGATCTTCAACCCTAATATGATCTGGATCCGTATACATTTTCATTACTTTTGCACGCATTTCTTCAAAAGAATCCGCAAGATAAATTCCATTATTTAAACTTTTACTCATCTTAGCATTCATACCATTAATGCCTGGTAAACGACGTTCAAGCCCCTCTTTCGAAAGAATAATTTCTGGCTCAACGAGAACTTCTGAATTATAAGCCTGGTTAAAAGAACGTGCGATTTCACGAGTTAACTCAATCATTGGCGATTGGTCTTCACCCGCAGGAACATGGGTTGCCTTAAAAGCCGTAATGTCTGCAGCCTGCGAAATCGGATAAAACACAAAACCACTTGGTACGCCTTCACCAAAATTCTTCTGCTTAATTTCAGTTTTAACTGTTGGATTGCGTTCAAGACGCGAGATAGAAACTAAATTCGCATAAAACATTGCTAATTCAGGAAGTTGCGGAACCTGACTTTGAATAAAAATTGTTGTTTTCGAAGGGTCAATTCCAGCAGCTAAATAATCCAACGCGACTTCAAGAACATTTTCACGAACTTTTTCAGGATTTTTCGCATTATCTGTTAAAGCTTGGGCATCTGCAATCATTACAAACATCTCATATTCGCCAGAATTTTGTAGATCAACTCGGTTTTTTAATGATCCCACATAATGACCGATATGTAATTTTCCAGTCGGGCGATCACCTGTTAAAATAATTTTTTTACTCATTTTTGCTCCTTTAAAGCTTTGTTAATATCTTTCGAAACTTGTGAAATCATCGATTTTGTTGGATCATGTGCACTTAAAACTCGCGAAACTTTAATTTTATCGTTTATCCTGCCCAACTTTCGAATATTTCTACCGATCACAACAGGATCGAAAGCTCCATAAATAATTTTCGTTGGTGTTTCAGTTTTTGAAAGAACAGTGAAAGTATCTTGTTGGATAATAGCTTCTTTTAAAGACCTTCGAACTGGACGAAACTGTTCTTGCGAATCAAATTTTTCAACATCTGCTACACCCATTCCGATTGCGGTATTTACAAATTTAATAGATTCCTTCGGGTCTGAAATAATTTTTTGATAACTTTTCTTAAGGATAAATTCTTGAACTGATTCACGAGCTTCTTCTGGTGAATATATTGGTGGCGAAAGTAGAAATATCTTATCTACAAGATTCGGGTACATTTTTGAAAATTCAGCAGCAACTAAAGAACCCATTGAATGACCTACTAAAAACAAGGGTTTTTTATATTTTTTCATTGCAAAAACCATTCTACGAACTGCCCGGGCTTGCACGGTAAGACTTTGCGCACCCAGCCATTTCGGTTTTGGTGATTTTCCATGACCAATTAAATCAACAGCGTAAATATCGAATTCACCCTCAATTTCACTTTCGGCTTTTTTCCACATTGCAGCATTGCTTGCAATTCCATGAATAAAAACCACCACAGCTTTAGGGTTTTCCGAACTACGCATTTTTGTGGCGTGAAGTCGATAAGGCACTCTCATATTTTTATGCAAAAACGAATCAAACATTAATATTATTATAACATATCCAAGTAGTAAAATAAACCCTACTAAAAAGACAAGCCCTCGTTAGAAGACTTGTCTTTTAAATTTAGCTTTAAGGATTAAACTACCAAACTTTAAGTAGCAATTCGCCACCAAGTCGTTGTTTTTTGGCCTCAAAACCATTCATTACACCTTTTGAAGTTGAAAGTAGAACCATTCCACGACCACTTTTAATTCGTGGGATTTCTTCTACACCTACGTACATTCGGCGTCCTGGTTTACTCATTCGAGTAAGTTCATTAAAGCGAGCAGCTTCGCCATCTTTAGCAATTTTTACTACCAAGATATCACGAGGTTTTGCTGATTCAACTTTAACAGATTCAATATAATTAGCTTTAGCAAGCTCTTTCGCTACTACTTCTTTCAATTTACTTGAAGGAACGCGAATTTCATTTTTGCCAACCATTGCTGCATTTCGAATGCGAGTTAGAAGGTCGGCAATAGGGTCAGTTGATTGTAATGACATATTTTCTCCTTCCTTCTACCAACTACTTTTCGTTACGCCTGGGATTTCACCCTTTGAAGCTTTAATGCGGAAAGTGATTCGGCTCATACCAAATCGTCGCATGTAACCGCGTGGTCGACCATCAAAATTGTCGCGGTTCTTAAGTCGTGTAGGACTTGAGTTACGTGGAAGCTTTTGAAGACCTTCTTGGTCACCAGCGGCTTTCAATTCGGCGCGTTTTGCAGCATATTTTTCAATCATTTTTTTGCGCTTCAAGTCTTTTGCAATCATTGATTTTTTAGCCATTACGCTTTTCCTTTCTTTTCAAATGGAATACCGAATTTTTCAAGTAGTGCTCGACTGTGAGCTTCACCTTCGTTTTTAATTACGAAAGTAACTTGAAGTCCGTGAAGAATTTGTGTTTCTTCGAAAGTCAATTCTGGGAAAATTGATTGTTCTAAAATTCCCAAGTTATAGTTTCCACCTTTGTCGAAACCTTTTGCACCAACTCCATGGAAGTCTCGAACACGAGGCAATGCAACATTTACAAGACGGTCAAGGAATTCATACATTCGATCACCACGTAAAGTTACACTATAACCAATTGGAGCACCCATTCCACCACGAATTTTGAAAGTTGCAATTGATTTTTTAGGCAAACGTGCTACTGGTGTTTGACCAGTAATTTTTGTAACTGTATTTTTTACAGCTTCTTGAAAACGCTTGTCTTCTTTCTTTTTTCCTGTTCCTACGCTAACAACGATTTTTTCAAGCTTTGGAACTTGGTGGATATTTGTTAGCTCTAGTTCGCTTTCGAGTTCTTTAACAATAGTATCTTTGTAAAGAGTTTTCAAGCGAGGAACATAAACAGTAGTTTTAGCCATTATTTATCTCCTTTTTTGCTTGATTTAGCGCTTTTAGCTTCTACTTTTTTAACTTTGTGAACTGGAGTTGGAACATGAATGTCTTTTACTCCACCGCGTGGATTAAATTGGTTTGGTTTAATGTGACGGTGTTTTTTACCAACACCTTCAACTAGAACGGCGTTTTTCTTTGGTAGAACTTTAACAACTTCACCTGTCAAACCTTTATCTTTTCCACTGATAATTACAACATTATCACCTTTTACAATTCCATTTAACGCCATATTAGAGCACCTCCGGAGCTAAGCTGATAATTTTGTTATATCCCAAATCGCGAAGCTCGCGTGGCACTGGACCAAATACACGAGTTGCTTTTGGAGTTTTGTCATCAGCGATAATAACTGCAGCATTATCGTCAAAACAAATAGTTGAACCATCTTTTCGACGAATCTGGTCGCGAGTTCGCACAACAACAGCCTTCACAACTGATTTTTTCTTAACGTTACCAGTTGGGTTAGCGTCTTTAACAGTAGCAACGATAATATCACCAACTCGTGCGTAGCGGCGTTTTGAACCACCAAGAACACGAATACAAAGGATTTCTTTTGCACCACTGTTATCTGTTACTTTAAGTCGGCTTTCTTGTTGAATCATTATGCCTCCTCTTTCAATTCTACTGAACCTCGGGCTTTTTCAACAATTTCAACTAAAGCAAAACTTTTAGTTTTCGAAATTGGTCGAACTTCTTTGATAACAACTTTGTCGCCTTCACCAGCTTCATTGTTTTCATCATGAGCAGTGTATTTTCGAGTTACAGTATATTGTTTGCCGTAAATTGGGTGTGTTTCACGGCTATGAACTGTTACGGTGATAGTTTTGTCGGCCTTAGCGCTCGAAACAACACCTGTCAATGTAGTCGCCATATTAGATTTCACCTTTCTTTACGAATTTAACTTTTACTGGAAGTTTGTGGCCAGCAAGTCGCATAGCTTCGCGAGCAACTTCTTCTGAAACGCCATTCATTTCAAACATGACAGTTCCAGCTTTAACTTTTGCCACAAAGAATTCTGGATTTCCCTTACCGCTACCCATTTTCACGTCTTGTGGTTTTCGAGTAACTGGTGTATGTGGGAAAATTCGAATCCAAACTTGACCGCCACGTTTAATGTAACGAGTCATAGCTGTTCGAGCTGATTCAATTTGTCGTGAATTGATTCGCTCATTTTCAAGGCTCATTAGACCGTAGTCACCGAAAGCAACAGTGTTTCCACGAGTTGCTCGGCCTGGGTTTTTACCTTTTCGAACTTTTCGGTGAGCGGTTTTCTTTGGTAACAAAATAGCCATTACTTAATATTCCTTTCACCTTTATTAATCCAAACTTTTACGCCGATAATACCAGCTGGGGTTTTTGATCGTGCGCCGTGATAATTGATGTCTGCACGGATTGTATGTAGAGGCACAGAACCTTCTGAGAATTTCTCGCGACGGCTCATTTCAGCACCATTCAAACGTCCGGCAACCTCAATACGAACACCTTTCGCACCAGCTTGCATCGTATTTTGTAAAGCCATTTTTACGGCTCGACGGAAGTTAATTCGACGTTCAAGTTGACGAGCAATATTTTCAGCAACTAATTTAGCTGAAAGTTCTGGTCGTCGAACTTCTTCAATATTAATTCGAACTGGCAAGCTAACCATTTTTTCAAGTTGAGCTTTTAGTTCTTGAACGCCAGCACCACCACGTCCAATCACGACACCTGCTTTTGCAGTATGAATTGAAACAGTGATAAGGTTTTCTGTTCGTTCGATTTCGATTCGGTCGATAGTTGGTCGGCTTTCGAATCGTTTTTCGATAGTTTTTCGGATTTTGTCATCTTCAATCAAGAATTTTGCAAAATCTTTTTTCTGAGCGAACCATCGTGAATCCCAGTTTTTATGAGCTTGCAAACGGAAGCTAATTGGATTAACTTTTTGACCCATTATTTGCTCTCTTTCTCTGCTTTTGCAGTAGTTTTCTTAACTTCAGCTTTTTTAGCTGGAGCTTTTTTCTCTTTAACAACGCCAGAAACTTCTACTAAAATGTTTGAAGTTTTCTTTTGGAAAGGAAGCGCCATTCCTCGCATATGAGGTTTAAATCGCTTTAGTCGTGAACCAGCTGTAACCGACAAAGTTGTGATTACAAGAGTTTTTGGATCAGCATTATCGTTGTTTTTAGCGTTAGCTGCAGCCGATTGAATAGCTTTTTTAACAGCTAAAGCGCTTCGGCGTGGTGTGTGATCAAGGATAACTAGAGCATCAGCAACAGTTCGACCCCGAACAAGACTTGCCACGATTGAAACTTTTCGTGGAGCCTGACCAATACCTTTGATGTAGGCACGAGTTGTTACATTAGCCATTATTTCTTATCCTTTCCACCGTGTTTTCGGAATTTACGTGTTGGCGCAAATTCACCAAGTTTATGTCCAACCATATTCTCTGAAATATAAACAGGAATATGCAATCGACCATTGTGAACAGCGATAGTTCGGCCAACCATTTCTGGTGTAATTGTGCTTGAGCGAGCCCAAGTTTTAATCACTGTTCGGTCATCAGCTCCAAGAGCCGCTACTTTTTTAGCAAGCTTGAAGTCGATAAACGGACCTTTTTTCAATGAACGACTCATTTATTTTCTCCTCTTAGCTTCGTGACGACTCTTCACGATAAATTTATTAGTACTCTTACGTCGGCGAGTTTTGTAACCGAGAGTTGGTTGACCCCAAGGTGTGCGTGGAGTTGAACGACCAATTCCGTGTCGTCCACCATCACCACCACCGTGTGGGTGATCTACGGCATTCATAACAACACCACGAACTGTTGGACGAATACCCTTGCGGCGTTTGCGACCAGCAGAACCAAGTTTAATATTTTGGTGTTGAATATTTCCAACTGTTCCAAGAGTTGCCTCTGCTTCCAATCGGAATTTTCGAACTTCGCCTGAAGGTAACTTAACCTGCGCGTAATCACCTTCTTTAGCCATCAACTGAGCTTTTGCACCAGCTGAACGAACCATTTGCGCACCTTTTCCTGGTGTGATTTCAATTGCATAAATCAATGAACCAACAGGAATTTCTGAAAGTGGCATTCGGTTTGAGGCTTCAATTTCAATGTCTTTTTTACCAGTTTGGAAAACTTTTCCTTGGAACATTGATGTGTCAGCCAATACATAGTAGAATTTACCGTTTTGATCTTGAACTCGAGCAATTCGCGCGCTTCGGTTTGGATCATATTCGATTTCTCGAACCGTTAAAGTCAAACCTGTTGGTAATTTGTGAGTTAAGATTCGGTAATGTCGCTTAACACCACCACCTCGGTGTCGAACTGTAATTCGACCAGAGTTGTTGCGTCCAGCATTTTGCTTTTTCGCTTTCAAAAGACTTTTTAGCGGTTTTCGAGTTGTGATTTCGCTATAGTCTTCAGTCGTCATACCGCGTCGAGCAGGAGTCGTAGGATTATATTTCTTAATAGCCATTACTTCTTCTCCTCAGCAGTTTCAGCTTCAGCGCTTTCAAAGATTGCAATTTTATCACCTTCTTCTACAGTCACGTAAGCTTTCTTGATATCTTTTTGAGTTGTTGAACCAGCAACGTATCGTTTTGGATTTCGAGATTTGTTGATTCGTTTAACTTTACCAGCTTGAACAACAGTTCGAACGCCAGTTACAGTTACTTCAAACTCTTTTTCAATCGCTTCTTTGATTTGATTTTTATTCAAAGTTAGCGGTACATTAAATACGTAAACATTTTTTGTTGTAGAAAGAGCATAAGCTTTCTCGGTTGCTCGTGGAGTAATAGGTTTGATCGCCATTATTTTTCTCCTCCTAACCAGTTTTCGATTGTTTCAATTGCTTTTGGTGCAATAACAATGTGGTCAGCGTTCAAAATGTCGAACACATTTAGATACATTGGTGAAACAAGCAAAGCTTCACTAATATTATTTGTTGCACGAATTAATTCGTCTGTTTTTTCAGCAACGATAAGAACTCGTCGATTCAAATTATTCTCTTTCAAGAATTTTACAACTTCAGCAGTTTTACCAGTTGTTTTGATATCTGCAACAAGAACTTTATCAGCTTTAACTGTCAAAGCTTGTCGAAGAGCAACTCGTTTTGAAGTTTTTGAAATTTTCTTAGTATAGTTTTCATTACCGCGTGGTCCAAAAACAATACCACCGCCTCGCCAGATTGGGTTTCGAATTGATCCAAATCGTGCGCGACCAGTTCCTTTTTGTCGCCATGGTTTTTTACCACCACCACGAACTTCACCGCGTTGTTTTGTTGTAGCGCTTGCTAAGCGGTTATTAGCAAGATAAGCGTCATAGGCAAGCTTCAAGAGTTCGTGGTTTCGAACTTCAACTGCAAAAACGCTTTTTGGAAGAGTTGTTTTTTCAGCCATTATGCTTTACCTCCAATGCTAACAAGACCTTTCTTTGGTCCTGGAACAGCACCTTTTAGCCCAATTAAGTTATTTTCTACATCGATATAGGCAACTGTTAGATTTTTAACAGTAACTTTATCGTGTCCCATTCGTCCAGGCATTCTTTTACCTTTAAAGACTTTTTGTGGATACATTGATCCAATTGAACCAACACGACGAACGTTTCCGTTTCCACCGTGTGAGCTCTTGCTTGTGTTAAAGTTATGTCGCTTAACTGTTCCAGCAAAACCTTTACCTTTGCTTGTTCCAGTTACATTAACAATGTCTCCAAGCTCGAAAGCTTCAACATTAATTTTAGCGCCAACTTTTACATCCGCAGGGATTTCGTCAACGCGGAACTCACGAAGATGTTTCGGAGTTACCTCTGCTGGTTTTACATGTCCAGCCACGGCCTTGCTCAGGTTCTTACCCTCACCAAATGCCACTTGAACTGCGTTGTAGCCGTCTGTTTCAACGGTTTTAACCTGAGTCACAGTTACAGGGCCAGCTTGAACGAGCGTAATTGGTGTAACAACGCCGTCTTCACCGATGATTTGGGTCATACCAATTTTGGTACCGAGAAGTGTTTTCATTTCACTTATGCTCCCATTAATTTAATATTAGTAAACTTTCCACGATTAAAGCTTGGCATTCGCGTGGTTTCGAAAGCGGGTTTTCCCTGTTACGACCCTCGCATAGCCAAGTTTTACATTTACGTAAATAAAGTTCACCCTTAATTTTAGCATATTTATCTCTAAAAAGCAAGGGTTTTATATTAAAATCTTATTTCGAAAATCGCATAGCGACTACAAAAGTTGTTTTAAATTTTTTAGTCTTAGGAATTCGCTCATTTTTCACACTAATATTACTGTGTGTTTTATCGGCTAGCTTCTTTGCAATTGCCAGCCCTAAGCCATAACCTTCGGTTCGATTATTACAGCTACGCACTTTATCGCATCGATAAAATCGATCAAAAAACCGATTTAATTCATCTTGCGAAATCTCATTCGAAAAATTCGAAATCTCCAAAATAGCTTGTCGATTTTGCCGAAAAATCTTAACTTCAACAGGATCTTTCGAAACATTATATTTTAAAGCGTTATCAATTAAAATTGTCGCCATTTCATCTATTACAGTTTCGTTATTTTGTACGATAAAATCTTTTCCACCTTCAAACTTAATTCTTTTATCTGCATCTGGAAATTTTGCAATTCTTGCCTTTACAACTTCATTCAAATTTGTTGCCGAAACTGGGATTTCTTCATCAATTTTCGAAAGTTTCAACAACATATTCACCATTGCGGTCAAGCTCTTAGCTTCCTCTAAGTTGCTCTCCAAAACTTCACAAAGCTCCTCTTTAGACGCGTTTTTATCTTTTAAAATCATTTCTGTTTCGAGTTGTAATGCGGCAAGTGGCGTTCTGATTTCATGACTTGCATTTGAAACAAACTCAGACTGCAATTTATGGGCTTGTTCGAGCGGCTCTAGAGCGCGATGCGCAAGCCAAAAACTGCCAACCCCACCGGCGAGCAAAATTGAAAAATCTAGAATTAGAATGGCTTCCGTTATTTGTTCGCTAGCCCGCTTGTTTCGTGCGGCAATTATTCTCGTTCTAAACTCATCGCTACCGTATGAGTCTTTATCTTCCTCTTTAAAAGCTCCCATCTCTACCGATGGTGTAGAGATTTCCATGTTGTTCGTATTTATCGAATAAAAAATAACTATATTAAAAATACCAACAATCGCTAATAAAATCAAAAAATATAGCATCGAAAGACTAAAATGCGCACTTCGAAAAATATCGCCGCCAAATCGTAAAAAATTACTGTTTTTATTCTTCATCGATTTTATACCCTAAACCACGAACTGTTTTAATTAATTTATCCTTAAACGGCTTATCAACCTTTTCGCGCAAATAGCTAATATAAACTTCAATATTATTTGGCAAAATATCAGCATCATAGTCCCAAACGTGGGCGATAATTTGCTCTTTCGAAACTGGCCGACCAGCGTTTCGAACAAGATATTCTAAAAGCGAAAATTCTTTATTTGTGAGTTCGATTTTTTGATTATTTCGAAGAACTTTATGTGTATTTAAATCTAGCGATAGATCAGCCACTCTTAAAACCGTTTCCACTGACGTTTGAGGCCGACGTAAAAGCGCACGCACGCGTGCAAGAAGCTCATCGAGCGCAAATGGTTTTGTTAAATAATCATCTGCGCCACCATCTAAGCCTTCTGTTTTATCTTGAGTTGCTCCAAGTGCGGTTAACAGCAAAATTGGCACATTTTTTCCTTCTTCTCGAAGTTTTTTAGTCAAGCTCAAACCGTCATAATCGCCAGGAATCATTCGATCAAGGATTAATAAGTCATAATCAATCATTCCAGCCATCGCATAGGCATCTGTGCCATCATATGAAATATCTACAGCATATTTTTCATTTTTTAAAGCTCGGCCGAGTGCTCGAGCAATTTTTCGTTCATCTTCAACAATCAAAATTCTCATATGTAATTATTTTATCACGCTTTGCTTAAAAATTCCTGAAAATTTGATTTTTCAAAAAAAGAAAAGCCCCGAAATGAGGCTAAGTAAGATAATAAGTTATCTTGCAATAAATTTACGGCGAGTTCTTTTTTTGCTCGATTCTATGTACTTTTTGAGCTCAGACAGGAAAAGTCCAACATAGCAGCCAGAATTGCTTTCTGGATTAATTTCGAAAAATACGTCGGATCCATTATGTAAAAAAATAGTTCCAATTCTACCCCCGCTCTTTCTGCTAAAAATTATACATCCATCTATAGGATTATAGTTCATGGAACGTTTTTTACCACTAAAGCATATAAAAGGCTCGACACTGTAATTTTTTTCAACTTTATCATTGAAAGACTTTTCAAATATCTTTTTTAAAACATCCTCGCTAAACATCATAAGGTTCCACCTCCAATTTTTTTGATTTTGAAAATCTTTTAAACTATACAACTTTTTAAAATAAAAGTCAAGAGCCGTCCTTTTCGAACAGCTCTTTTTGATTTTTAAATAATTTATGCGATTTTCTTTTTCGAAAAAATACTTTTTAGATTTATTTTTGACCCATATGCAATCGTACCAAAACGGAAAATTCGTACGGCTAGCCAAATTGCAACAATCGCAAAAATAATTAGTAATAAAATTCCAACTAACGCTTCGGAAAAACTTAAAGTTCCAAGCATATTTCGAAGCAACAAAGAGATTGGCGAAGTTAGAGGGAAATAGCTCAAAAAGATTACAATCTCATTTGGCTCGTTCACAAAGAATGAAGGAAGAACAAAAAGCGGCGCCATTAGAGTCATTATAATCATCCCAAAATAGTTTGAAGCTTCTTGCGCTGTTGGCATCATTGCGCCCAACGCAACAATAAAGCCCGTCACCATCATAAATCCAGCAATTAAAATTATTGCCGAAATTGCAATTGCGCTAAACTCCCATCTTATATTTGGAAGAATCGTTGATAAATCTGGTAAATTAATGTTTTTTGCTAAATCTCCTACATTCGAAATCAAAAACAGCATCACAACTCCAGTTAAGAGTAAAGTCAAAATTTGAACAATTCCTAAAACTATGATTGAAATTATTTTGCCCAAAATAAGTGTTCGTGCGGAAATGCTTGTTAGAATTATCTCCGTTACGCGGTTTTCTTTTTCTTCGGTTGTACTTGTAAGCATTCGATTTGAGAGAAAAACCGTAATAAAGTAAAAAACAAACAAGAAAATTCCTGGCGCAATCATCTCATAAATCTGCTCATATTTTTGGCCATTTTTAAATATAGTTTGTTCGGTTTTATATGTTTCATTGATTAAAACCAACTGATTTGCGCTCGTAGCTTTCGCGCTTGAATTCTTTAATATACTCTTTAAAACAGCACTATATTTAGCATTTTCATTTATATTTACATTCTTGGCATAAATCTCAACTTTTTCATGAACCAAATCTTTTGGAATAAAATAAAATGCATCAATTTTTTGATCTTTAACCTTCGCAATTGAAGCTGCTTTATTTTTCGAAACATTACCTTTCATTCCAGCAATGATATCTTTCGAAATCATCGAGCTTTCATCTTGAATATCGAATGAAAACGTTTCTTTTGCGAGTTTTTCTTGATTTTCGCGAGTTTGAGCATTCGAAATTGCGCTAAAACCAAATATTACACCATAAATCAAAGGTATCGCAAAAATTGCAGCCCAAAAAGTTGGCTTTTTTAACGCTCGAAAAACTTCAAATTTTAAAACCGTTCCTAGATTATACATTTTTTTCCTCGCCTTCTTTACCATAAATTTCCAAGAAAATTTCATTCAAAGTTGATTTTTGAACTTTAAAGTTTAGAATTCGCAAATCTTTCGAAACTAGCTCTTTTATAATTTCTTGCGAATCCACTTTTGGCGACAATTCAGCGTAATTTGTTTCTTTTTTAATTATTTCGAATTTATCGCTTTCTGGCAAATCGCCAACAAACTCAAGAATAATTCGTTGCTTACCGAACTGATTTCGAATTTCATCAACCGTACCATAAGCCTTTGTTTTTCCGTTTTTTAGCAGTAAAGCACGATTACAAATCTTTTCCACTTCTTCCATCTGATGTGTCACCATAATAATCGTTGCTCCACGAGCGTTTTCTTCCTTAATAATCTCCATCAATAATTCGCGATTCACAGGATCGAAACCTTTTGTTGGTTCATCTAAAATAAGCAAGTCCGGCTTCCCCATAATTGTAATTCCAAGCTGAATTTTTTGCTGCTGACCGCCCGAAAGCTTATCGATATTCAACCGCGCCTTATCTTCAAGCCCAACGCGCTTTAAAAAATCCTGCGAAAAATCTCGTGCTTCTTTTTTCGAAAGTCCTTTAAGTTGACCAAAATATTGCATTACGTCAATCACTTTCTCTTTTCGATAAAGCCCGCGCTCTTCTGGCAAATAACCAATCAAGCCAGTTCTTTCTGGTGAAAATTTCTTCCCATTAATTAAAAGCTCGCCCGAGTCTGCTTGATAAATTCCTAACAACGCTCTAATTGTTGTTGTTTTTCCGCTACCGTTTGAACCCAAAAAACCAAAAATTTCGCCTCTTTTAACACTGAAATTTAGTCCATGAATTATTTTCTTGTCGCCAAACGATAGCTCAAAGTCTTTAATTGAAACAATATCTTCATTCATTATATAACCATTTTAGCACGAAAACCGCAAAAAAAAAGCCCCACAATTGAATACCTTTTCGAAAAGTGTTAAAATGTAAAAATGGAACTTAAAGATTATACTTATGAATTACCCGAAGACCGAATCGCGGCACATCCGCCAAAAATTCGCGGAACTTCAAGATTGCTAGCTTTAAACCGAAAAAATGGCGAAATAACAGATAGCTTTTATAGAAATATTGCAGATTTTTTCGAAAAAGGCGATTTGCTAATTTTAAACGACACCAAGGTTATTAAAGCGCGCCTTTTTGCAACAAAAGAAAATGGTGCTGAGCGTGAACTGGTTATTTTGGAGCGCCACAGTTTTGATAGCGACTGGCATAAACACAAGGTAATGTATCGCGGAAAACTTAAAGCAGAAAACAAACTCTTTGTTAAAAATTCTTCGCCCGAAGAAAAAAATCAAAATCAAAATTCTAAAGCTGAAATTGTTGTAGAAGAAATTCTTGGCGACGGAATTGCAATTGTAAGTTCGAAAGCTGATTTACGCGAACTTTGCGAAAATTTCGGTACAGTTCCACTTCCGCCATATATGCGCCGAGACGCAACTCCACTCGATATTGAACGCTACCAAACAGTTTTTGCGGAAGAAAAAGGTTCTGTTGCTGCTCCAACCGCTAGTTTAAACATGACAGAAGAAATTCTCGATTCTTTACGCAAAAAGGGTGTAGAAATTAAATATTTAACCCTTCACGTTGGACTCGGAACTTTCATGCCGATTCGTGTTGAAAAAATCGAAGAACATAAAATGCATCAAGAATATTTCGAAATTCCGGCCGAGACAGCCGAAGAAATTCGAAAAACACATAAAAACGGTGGTCGAGTTTTCGCCCTTGGTACAACCGTTGCCCGAACACTAGAATACGCCCATAACGCAATTTTTGAAAAAAGCTTAAATGGAAATTCTGGCAATCGTGAAGATTTAAGTAAGGTTTCAAAAAACCAAAATGGTGATTTATCTGGTGAGGCTGATATCTTTATTTTTCCAGGCTATGAATTTAAAACGATTCAAGGCTTAATCACAAACTTCCACGCGCCAAAATCAACAGTTCTAATGCTTGCAAGTGCATTTGCCAGTTGGGGAAACCTTAAAAACGCTTACAATCACGCAATCCAAAATGGCGAATATAAGTTTTTGTCTTACGGCGACTCAATGATTATTTACCAATAAAAAATAGAGCGACTCAACGCTCTATTTTATTTTTACTCACCTAGCGAATATTCTTTTAAAACTTTCAAGTTTTCATCAAATTCAAACACTAATGGCGGAAAGTTAGGGATTTCGACACCCATAATTTCATCATCACTCAATCCTTTGATATGTTTCACGAGCGCACGAATTGAGTTTCCGTGAGCGCCGACAAATACATTTTTACCACTTTTCAAAGCTGGTGCAATTTGATCTTCCCAAAATGGCAAAGCTCGCTCCAAAGTCACTTTTAAGTTTTCGGCATCTGGAATAACTGAATCATCCAACAAAGCATATCGACGATCATTGTGCGCAGAATATTCATCATCTTGTGGCATTTCTGGAGGTAAGGTATCATATGAACGACGCCAAATATGAACTTGCTCATCACCATATTTTTCAGCTGCTTCGGCTTTGTTTTTACCGGTCAAGCCACCATAATGTCGCTCATTCAAGCGCCAAGATTTTTGAACTGGAACCCATAGCTGATCCGAATACTCTAGTGCTAAATCGGTTGTTTTAATAGCACGCTTTAAAACTGATGTAAAAGCAACATCAAACTCAATCCCAGCATCTTTAATTAATTTTCCAGCATCAATGGCCTGCTGAACGCCTTTTTCGCTTAAATCAACGTCAGCCCAACCAGTAAAAAGATTCGCTTTATTCCATTCACTTTCACCATGTCGAGCAAAAACTAATTTAGCCATTCCTTCTCCTTTCAAAATCTGTTTTTTCATTAACAATTTTATCACTTTAAAAGCATTCCTTCAAGGCTTATTTAATATTGACTTAACACCTAAAATATGTTAAAATTTCTTTTAATCGATTGATGGTTCTTTAAAAAAGTTTTTCTAACTTTAACTATTTTTCGAAATTCTTTAAAAGGAGGCTCTAACATGAGAAAGAGCAATAAAAAATTAACCGCGGAAGAAATCCAAGAAGCTAAAGATATTTTAGAGAAAATCCAAGAAATCCCCAATTTCAAGAAAATATTTGGAGATGACACGATCAAAGCTCTAGAAAATTCTATAAAAACTGGCGTTTTACTCCCGGATAATATTATTTCGAAAATACACACTTTAATGATTCGATTTGGTATAAAGCCCCACCGTAAAAATATTAGCCCCAAAACTAAACGCCGAAAGCGAAGGTCGGCTACAAAAAACGAGGCCAAGAATGAAGCTAAATACATCAAAACGGTCAATAACCTGAAAGAAACCGTTAAGAATAGAGACCGAGATATCGGTAAAAAAAATCTAACCATTTCTAAATTACGGCAAGAAAAAAGTAATCTAGAAGAAGAAAATCGCGAACTTTTAGCAACTGTAAATCGTCAAGAAACTGAGATTCGTGAGCTCAATAATCGTCTAGATTCTTTACAAAAAATCGTTGAAGATCCCGAGAAATTGCTTGAAACTTACGCAAAAATAATCCAAGAAAATGCTACGAATGAAGCATCTAAAAAGTCCGGAGCACTCATCGAAGATCTTCAACAAAAAAATACCACTTTAACTAAAAGAATAAACAACCTAGAGCAAGAAAATGAAGAATTATTGAATATTCAAGATTCAACTTTTGAAACTCAGAAAATTTTCACTAATGAAGATATTACCGAAATGCGAAAGTTAAACATTTTCGTAATTAGAAATAACATGCGAAAAGGTAGTTCAAGTCTAATTCAGAAAAAGCTTCTTAATGATTTTGGTGATAAATCTGAGATTTTCAACGAAATCGACAATATCCAGCAAGCGCGCGACAAGATTAAGGCTGCACTTAGCGGGAATCGGTTCGATTATGTTGTTTTATATATCAACGGGATATCTCACAGTATTTCGAACGGATTTAATATCTATAACGAACCTCGAATAATTGTCATTAAAAAAGATCAAGAAAATTTGAATTCTATCAAATCTAAAATTCTTGAACGAAATCGAACATTAACAGTTTAATTAAGCCCTTTTGGGCTTTTTTATTTTTCATTTAAAAAAGCGCCAGATAACCTAGCGCTCAAATAATATTTACTTAGAAAAAATTTAAATTGTCGAACCGTTCATATGTTTAACTCGTGCAGAGATTTCCTTATGGCGACCTTTAACCATTGGTCGAGCCTGAGGATTTCCCAAATAACCACAAGTTCGTTTTACTACATCACAAGTTCTTGGATCGGCGTTTCCGCAATTTGGACATTTGAAACCTTTTTCAGTAGGTTCAAAATCACCCTCAAAACCACACTTGTAGCATCTATCAATTGGCGTATTTGTTCCCAAATAACCAACCCGGTCATAAGCATAATCCCAAACAGCCTCAAGTGCTTTCGGATTTTGTTGCAAAACTGGATATTCACAATAATGAATAAATCCGCCCGTTGCACCAGCCTTAACGTAATCTTTTTCAAAATCAAGTTTTTCGAAAGGAGTTGGATTTTTTCGAACATCATAGTGGAAAGAGTTGGTGTAATACTCTTTATCTGTAATGTTTTCAATTACACCAAACTTCTCTTTATCCAAACGACAAAAACGGTCAGTTAAGCTTTCGCTCGGAGTTGAATAAACACTAAAGTGATAGCCAAATTCATTCGACCAGTCTTCACAGAGTTCTTTCATTTTTCGAACGATAGAAATTGTAAATTCTTTAGCCTCTGGATTATTTTCCCATGAACCGCCATAGAAAACTGTACCAACTTCGTAAAGACCAATATATCCAAACGAAACTGTCGCACGACGATTTTTAAAAGCTTCGTCAACCGAATCTTCTGGAGATAAACGTTTACCGAAGGCTCCGTACTGATACAAAATTGGTGCATTAGTAGGGAGAGCTTCTTTAGTACGATTAACTCGAAAAACTAGTGCGTCTTTAACAATTTTGGCGCGTTCATCAAAAATTCTCCAGAATTTTTCGAAATTACCACCAGATTCAATTGCAATTCGCGGCAAGTTTAAAGTAACCACACCCAAATTCATTCGGCCAGAGTTTACTTCTTCACCGTTTTCGTCTTTCCAACCTTGAAGAAAAGAACGACAACCCATTGGAACCTTGAATGAACCAGTTAGTTCAATAATCTTGTCATAAGAAAGCACATCTGGATACATTCGTTTTGTTGCACATTCCAGAGCAAGCTGCTTAATATCATAGTTCGGATCTTCAGAATAAAGATTTACACCACGCTTAAGCGTAAATACCAGCTTTGGAAAAATCGCTGTTCGATGCGATGCGCCCAAACCTTTAATACGAATCTTCAAAATAGCTTTTTGAATTTCGCGCTCAAGATCAGTTCGACCAAGTCCAAAACCGAAAGTCACAAACGGCGTTTGACCATTTGAGGTAAAAAGCGTATTAACTTCGTATTCAAGAGATTGCATTGCGTCATAAATATCTTTACGCGTCTTTTCCCGAGCATATTGCTCTTGTTTGTCGCTGTCTTCAATCCATTTTTCAGCATCTTTCAGATGTTTTTCGTAATTAAGCTTTGCATAAGGCGCGAGAAGCTCATCAATACGGTCGGCTGAGCAGCCACCATATTGGTTTGATGCGACGTTTGCAATGATTTGCGCCATTTGTGCTGCTGCTGTTTGAATTGATTTAGGACTTTCGATATTCGCATTCCCCATCAAGAAACCTTCTTTCAGCATTCCTTTAAAATCAATCAAGCAACAGTTAGTCATTGGTTCATAAGGGCTATAATCCAAGTCATGGAAATGAATTTCGCCCTTTTGGTGTGCATTTGAAACATGTTCTGGAAGCATTTGTAAACCAATTGCTTTACCTGTTACACCAGCCGTTAAATCACGTCTTGTCGCAAAAACTCCGCTATCTTTATTTGCGTTTTCGTTAACAGTTGTAGCCTCTTTCGAGATTAATCGATCGATTGTTTTATCGATTGATTTAGCGCTTTCACGTTCTTTTTTACGTTTTTCGCGCCAATTTTTGTAATGATAATACACTTCGTCTTCTTTTAAACCCCTAAGAGTCGCCTCAACTTCATCTTGAATTTCTTCAATAGCAAACTTATCTTGACCGTTATTGATTTTATTTTTTAGATTTTCAATAACTAAATTACTAACTTCAAATGCTTTCGAAATTGAGTCTTCATTTTCGCCATATACCGAAATATAGGCTTTTTGAAGTGCGCGATAAATGCGTTCAGCATCAAATAAAACTTCACGACCATCGCGTTTCAAAACCTTCACATTTTTAAATAAGCTAGACTCTGCTTGCATTTTTTGCAATTCTTCTTTATTAAATAGTTCAATTTGTACCATTTTATTTCACCACGTTTTTCTATTCTAAGTAAATATTTTAAAGTTCTTCTGTTCGACTTATATAATTATAGTGCTTTTGTTTTAAAAAAGCAAGAAAAAACGCTATATTTAGCGTGTATTATTTACAACAAAAAACCGCTTCTTTCGAAACGGTTTATTCTTCTGTTGTACGTCGCCATTCTCGACAGGCTAAATTTGCTAATACTAAATACAATAAAGTAAAAAGTATTCCTCGCCATAGGTTATATCTCACCAATTGAGAAATAGCTCCCGGATAGTCCATAAGTGCTTGAGTCGCAATAAACGCAGCTCCAAATAAAGCGAGATCTTTTCTAAACTTCGCAATACCAGTTGCCTTCACTAAAATCGCTAAGCTTATCACTACTTCCAGTATTAATCTGATTATTAAAATTGGACCAGAATCATTTTCGATAGCTAAGAAAGAAAACAATTCCATCTCTTTTCCGGTAGCCTGCCTAACGATTAGCAAAATCGCATTCAGCACAATGATAGAAGAAAGGAAAATTAGTAGTTTTCTATTTATCCTTTCTCTGCCAACAGAATTAAAAAGAATTAGAACAATTGCAAACAGAATCACTATTATTTTTTGCAACATAACGTACTTCACCTCCGATATTGTGATTAATACATTATACAATTTTAAATTAAAAATGTCAAATCAAAAAACCTATTGGCAAAAAGAAACTTATAATTCCGCATATTAATGACACTGCATAAAAAATTCTTCGGTTGTCTTGACGCTTTTCAAAAAAGTAAACACCCAAAAAACCAGCAAAAAGACCAAGTGGAATACTCACGGCCTCATGGGTTTTAATCCAAAATAGCGAAATCAATGCACACAAAATTAATTTAAATAAAAATATCGCATCGTTTTCTGGGTTCTTCTCAAAACCTCGACGGCTCAATTTTGTTCGATTTCTGGCATAAGTTCGTGCATTTTGTTTTTGACTCATATTGCTTATGATTATATCATATTTTTTATAAAAAATAAACTTAAAAACGAGCCAAATTACTGACTCGTTTTTAATTTTTTATATACTACATTTTGATTTCTGCATCAACACCAGCTGGAAGGCTAAGGTTTTGCAAAGAATCGATAGTTTTTGGTGTAGCATTGCTGATATCAATCAATCGTTTGTGTACACGCATTTCATAAGCTTCACCACCCATTTTGTAAACGTGTGGACTTTTTACAACCGTGAAAGTACTTCGACGTGTTGGTAGTGGAACTGGTCCAGCAACAGTTGCTCCAGTTCGAAGCGCAGTATCAACAATTTGTTTTGCACTTTGGTCAATAACTTTGTGATCGTATGCTTTTAGGCGAATACGAATCGTTAGGCCTTGTTCTGCCATTTTTTACTCCTTATTTTTTGCGTTTGTAACTTCTTTCGAAACTTTAAGACAACCTCGAACGAATTCTCAAACAATTTTATATTGCTTTAATATTTTAACATATATTATTATCAAAATCAACAAAAAACACCCCTTTCGGAGCGCTTTTTGTAAAGTCATAAACTATTATTTGATGATGTTTGTAACAACACCAGCACCAACAGTTCGTCCACCTTCACGGATAGCAAAGTTCAAACCTTGTTCCATGGCAATAGGTGCTTGCAATTTAACTTTGAAAGTTACATTGTCACCAGGCATAACCATTTCTTTGTCAGCTGGAAGTTCAACTTCACCAGTAACGTCAGTTGTTCGGAAGTAGAATTGTGGTTTGTAACCCTTTGAGAATGGAGTGTGTCGTCCACCTTCATCTTTCTTCAAGATATAAACTTCAGCTTCAAATTCTGTGTGTGGAGTAATTGTGCCAGGAGCAGCAATAACTTGTCCACGTTCGATTTGATCTCGGTCAATACCACGAAGAAGAAGACCAGCGTTGTCACCTGCTTGACCTTGGTCAAGAGATTTTTTGAAGGCTTCGATACCAGTAACAACTGTTTTTTGTGATGGGCGAAGACCAACAATTTCAACTTCGTCGTTAAGTTTAACAACACCTTGTTCGATTCGTCCAGTAGCAACTGTACCACGTCCTTTGATTGAGAAAACGTCTTCAATAGGCATCAAGAATGGTTTGTCCATATCGCGAACTGGTTCTTCGATGTATGAGTCCATAGCATCAACCAATTCCATAATAGCGTCTTCGTATTTTTCATCACCTTCAAGAGCTTTAAGAGCTGAACCTTTGATGATTGGAGCGTTGTCGCCATCAAATCCATTTGCTGAAAGAAGTTCACGAACGTCCATTTCAATCAATTCAACAAGTTCTTCGTCGGCCATATCCATTTTGTTCAAGAAAACAACAATCTTAGGCACACCAACTTGTTTTGCCAAAAGAACGTGTTCACGAGTTTGTGGCATAGGACCATCTGTAGCTGCAATAACAAGAACAGCACCATCAACTTGAGCGGCACCAGTAATCATGTTTTTAACATAGTCTGCGTGTCCAGGCATGTCAACGTGAGCATAGTGTCGGTTTTTTGATTCGTATTCTTGGTGAGAAGAAGCAATCGTAATACCACGAGCTTTTTCTTCTGGAGCGTTGTCGATTTGATCGTACGCGATTGGTTTGTTAACTTCTGATGGAAGTCGTTTTGCAAGAACTGCTGTGATAGCCGCAGTAAGAGTTGTTTTACCGTGGTCAACGTGTCCCATTGTACCAACGTTTACGTGTGGCTTTGAGCGGTCAAAATCTGCCATTTTTAGATTTTCTCCTTTTATTAATATTATTATGCGCGTCGCACGAGTCACTGTTTTAGCAAAACACACGACGCGACGCTACCTATAATTATACCTAATTTGTAATATTTTGTAAAGAGTTTTTATGAAAATTATTTTGAAGCTTTATAAAGTCCTTCATGTCGCTGATTCTCATAAATCAAAGTTGGAATACTTTTCGTTTTAATCTCATCGTTCACAATTCGCAAGTTTTCTTTAACACGATTCGAAATTTCTTCACTTTTTGCCTTTTTCGAAATTTCTTCGATTTGCGAATCCGAATATCCCGCATTTTTTAGCCAACCTTGCAGAATCTTTTCGGTCTCTTCGGTTGTAGTTGCGGTTTGGTTTTCGCCGTTAAATTTCTCTTGGAATAAAATTCCTTTTTCGTCCTTTTCGATAAAAATCTTCTCAACAATCATCCATTCAGCTGAAATCTTCTCACCATTTTCAGGTTGAGTACCTCGCACAGCTTCGATATACTTAGCAATAAAATCAGAATTCTTGAATTTTCCAGGAATTGGATACGGCAAAAGATATGTTTTATGCGTCTTAAAGAAACCGCTATTTTTTTGATTTATAAACGTGCGTCGGCAAACAATACAACCAGGGTCGAAAATATCAACCGCTACACTTGCATCTTTCGAAACTTCATTCGAAAATTCACCACGATAAGTTGAATTCTTCACAACATAATCTTGTGCGTTCCAACTTCGAAACTTCGCAGGCATCGCACTAAAGATTTGCCCCCAATCTGTAAACCATGAAACTATTGGACCTTCTTTATTTCCGCCATCAATCGAGCAAGCTTCGGTTGAATTTAACGCACAAGAAGCTGGTCGTTGAATATCGCAAGTTCCAAAAACAAATAGTGCTAAAGCTGATTTAATCACCGTTAAAACCGACCAAACGGTAATCAAAACAATCAAGCCAGCCACCGCCTCAATCGCCCAAGAGACTGGTTTTACCCATTTTTTGTGCTTTACAATCACTTTTCGAAGAATTGAATTTTTAATTTCATCCTTGAAATTCGAATCACAGGCACGCAAAGTTACTCTTCGCGAAAAGCAATGCATCGATTTTTTAAACATTTGATTGATTGATTTTGCTTGTTTTTTAAAGCCCAACAACTTTAAAGCAGGCGTAAACAGCCAAATAATCAACAAAATTATAAATGCAGCAATACAAACCATTAGCTAAAAATCCTTTCTAAAACTTCTTTCAATTTTACAACATCGGCTTCAGTATTGTGCAAGCCAATCGAAATTCGCACCAAATGTGGCAATTTTCGAACTTCTTTCAAATAATAATGTGCGCAAAAATAACCACTTCGCACCATAATTCCCTCATCGCTCAAAGCTTGTGCAATTAAATGCGCGTCAAGATCATCGTGATAAAAACTAATAACTGGTGCTGATTTTTCGTTAATTACATGCACGCCTTTTTGCGTATTTAAAAACTCAAAAATTTCATCCGCAAACTTATCAATTTGTGAAGTTTTCTTTTGCTTTTTTAGCCAATCAATTGCTGTTCTTAAAGCAATAATTTCACCCCAAGCTTGAAGCCCTGGTTCAAAAAGTGCGTGAATATGTTCGCCGTCTAGCACTTCATAAGATTCTTTCAAAACGCCTGAAACCATTCCGCCGCCAACAAAAGAAGTTTTTACGAATTTTGCAAAATCCTTTCGAACAACCATAATTCCAAGGCTCGCTGAATACATCTTGTGCGCGCTCGAAACGATCGCATCTGCTGGAATCTTTTGGAGTAATTCATAATTTGAACCTAACGCTTGCGCCGCATCAATAATTACAAATCCACCTTGTTTTTTAATTTCCTTAACTAGTTTTTTGATATTTTCGAGTCGTCGCCCATCAATGTTTGAAGCCGCATTAACCACGATCAAAGCTTTCGAAAAATCATTCTCGAGTGAAATCGAGCCATCTTCTTCGCGCTCAAGTACAATTCGTTCAATTTGATGTTTTTTAGCAAACTCAATCGTTGAAAGAAAAACCGAATTATGTTCAATCTCGCTAGTTATCACTTTCGAAACCGGCAATTCAAGTTGTGAAAGCAACAAATTTAAACCATAGGTTGTATTAAGCGTAAAGCTCACAAAATAATCTTTTTCTTTTAGCTTTAACAAATCCAAAACCGCCTCGCGAGTTTCTTCAACCTTTTCATCAACTTTTCTACCCCAAGCGTATTTTACACGTTCACCACAAGAGTTAAAATTCAAATAGTAATCATTTAAAGCATCCAAAACTGGTTGCGGGCGCAAAGACTGGCACGCTGAATCAAAATAATGAGCATTTTCTGGCAAATATTTAAAATCGTCCAAAACTCAAACCTCCTTCTTTAACTTTTACCATTTTAGCACAAAAAAACATAGGCGTAAAGAAAAACCGCCCTTTTTGAGCGGTTGATTACCTTTAAACAAATTGTTTTTTAGCTAGCAAGCCATTGACGCTTCTTTTTATTTGTCCGTGCAATGTCGCGATCGCGCTTGTATTCCTTTTTATTTGGAATATGTTTAGCAGGAAAACCATATTTCTTGTCTTTGTAGTTTGAGCTCTTTACGGCATTAACTTTTCGAATATCTTTAGCTTCAGTTCCCTCTAAAACCTGAATCGTCTTATTTAAGTTGGGAATTATTACTTTATCTATATGACTTAAACATTTTTGGAAAAACTCCAGTAGTTTATAGTCATCTTGAGACGGATTTACTGAATTATTTAGTTCGTTCGATAATTCACTGATTGTGCCTAAAAGCTCTGCTCTTTTTTGCCGAACTGAACTAAGCGAGTTCTTGCGGTCTTCAAGCGTTTCACTTGGAAAGCTAGACTCAAATGCTTTAATCGCATTTTTGTAACCAGCTCTCGTACGGCCAAGGTTTGCTATTTGTTTAAAATTACGAGTTGCCATAAGCGACAACCTCCTTTAACTAAATCTTATCTAGAACTCTTTCGTTTTAGATAGATTATAATTTTACCACATATCATATTTTTTGTCAAGAAAAAACCACCTTGTGGTGGTTAAAGTCAGGTTTCCCAATCGTAGCGAGCGTCTACTCGTGCCGTTAAAAGCTTTTCGTTGCTCTTTATTGCGCTTCTTAGGCTGTTAATTGCTTGGCTATTCTTTCTTTCTGCAGTAGTGAGTATTCTAATCAAATCTTTACACGCTTCAACTTCTTCACCGTATTCAGAATACTTATCTTCTGAAATTTTACCGTTCTTATATGATTTTTTTGCCTGTTTGCATCTCCTTCTTGCACAGTCTAAAGCTTCATTCGCAAGTCTTAAATCTTCACGAACACCCTCTTGTGATTCATATAAGTTGTAAAGCTCACTTTTAAATGTTTCGTTTTCTTCTGAAATACTAATAACTCTCGAGTAATCATTATTGATTCGCTCCATAGAAATGTTAAATCTAGCCATGGCTTTTGCACCTGCCTTCAAATTTACTAAGGTAAAACCTCGTAATTCCTATTCTACAACCAAAACGGCAAAAAGTCAAATTATCGCCGCAAAATTTTGCTCAAAATCATGCGCAACAAATATCTTTTGCGATATTCGCCGGCATATTCAACCGCCACACCACGAAAACCAGCCTTAAAGCGCAACAAGCTCGCCTTTGGTTCTGCCGTAATACCATAAAAATTATATTTCGAAGCTCCTGCACGAATCGCCTCTTTAATCATATAATCTTGCAAAAACGTAGAAGCTGGAATTTTGCGATATTCCTGCAAAGAACCGCCTTCAAAATAAACAACTTCATTTTTCGAAAAAATAAACACGCCAGCAGAAATTAATTTTCCTTCAAATTCTACGCCCATAAAATGCGCTTGATCACCAAAACAAGTTTTTAAATTGTGATAATATTCTTCATCCCGCGTGCCAACACCGTTTTTCTGGTTTGAACTCTTTAAAATCGCCACAAAATCAGCAAATTCATTCTCTTCAACCTTACGAACATTCACGCCCTTTTTTATTGCCGCTCGCAAATTTCGGCGTGTAGTTTGGTTATAAGTTGAAGCCACGTCATCTTCACTTAGCTCCGTTAGATCTTTCAAATAAACGTGCATATTTACATCCATGTTAAACTCGTGTTTAAAGCCAGAATAATATTTAAAACCAGCTTTCAATAGTGGCTCGCTTAGCCATTTCAAGTTAGCACTTTCGATAATTTCAAGCTTATCATTACGAAGCGCACGCACCACTTTTGGTAAAATCCGGTAAGAAATTGCTCCACGTTCACGTGCAAATTCTTCGCTCTTCACTAATAAATCCACAAAATCTGCTTGCGAAGCGCCATTTTGCTCAACCATCACCAAATCGAAACGCTTATTTTTACTAGAAATTAGCCCAGCGACTTCAATATTTTCATCATTTTTTAACGCCACAAAATAGCATTCCGCGCCACGCTTCTTGCGCATTTCGGCAAATTCTACACTTTGCAACCAGTCAATGTTTTTATCTTGGCAATAGTTTTGGTATTCTTCTTTTAAAATCTCTACAAGGCTTTTCATATATCCTCTATTTTAACACAAAAAAACCAATTTTAAAACCAGCCCGATAGCTCTTTTTGCTACTGGAAGCTGGTTTTAAACTTCAATAAGTTATTTTTCAATTTTGATATTGATCGCCTAAATATCCTAAAAAGTTATTATAAATCCCGTAATATAGTTTTAATTTTATCTCTACTAATCTTATTATTAAAGAAAGGCAGCCCAACGATACGATAATTGTCATTATCAATCAGCATTTTAGCATCAGACCGTTTTGTAATCTCATTCAAGAAGCGTTGCTTCCAACCTTCTTTTCCTTTGTCGAATCCACCTTCACTATCAAAGGACCCATCACCTTTTGGCTCAATAAAGATCTGCCATGAAGTGTTTTCGCTCCTTTTATCATTAGCAAATAGTAAGAAATCTGGTTCAAAAGCTTTTCCATCCTCAAAATTATATATCCGGACAGCTTTTTCGTTTCTTAGCAGATAAATATCTGACCATTTTTCTTCCAGTTCATTTATTAGAGGTTTTAATGTTGTAACTAGTAACTTCTCTTCATCGGTTCCAAAATTATCATCATAAGCATACCATTCAAGAGCATCTATGTTCGCATAATATTGCGTGTCATTGGGGTTCTTTTGAGAATGACCAAATTCCTTATTATTATGTTTATTAATTGTATATCTACGAATAATATCATCTTCAAAAATTTCCCGAATTGAATAAGCCTCAAAGGTATCTGACCCGAAGTAACGCTGCTCCATAGGCAGTAAAGAGTTTTCCATCTCCCGAAGAAGCTTTTCTGCAATAACCAACTTTTCATCTTGGTTTAGCATATCTTTATTTTTTGCACACCCCTTATACTGTACTTCAACATTTGATAGCTTATCTATAAATCCAGAGACGCTAGAAATACCAACTATTGCCTTACGAATCTTATCAAACGTAAAGTTTTTATTCCTATTCATAGCATGTCGAACAATATGCATGTCAATTACCTTGCCAAATTTAAAGAAAAATTCATTAGGATTATTAATCGGAGTACTGTCATTATCATCCCCAAAAGCGTCTATCTCGAAAATACTATTAGAAGGAAATGATACTTCAATACTATCTGGCACAAATGTTGTATCAAATAAACTACCTTGTCTGCTTTTAACTACTTCTTCATACGAAAGACGTTTGTTCATCCACACAACACCGTCAGTATAAGTACGGGTTCTCTTGAACGATTCTTTTAGTTTTAACTCTCGTTCAACCATATTTTGATCGTCATAAATTCCGGATTCACGTAAAACTTGCTTCATCTCATAAATATATCTAGGGTTATTGGCTGAATGGTAATGTAATTGTTCAATAACACGAAGTTCGTTATTTTCGTTTTCGTCAAATTTACGAGTATATTTCTCTTCAACTTTTCCATCAATCACAAAAGGATAATAACGTGCCCCACGCCCGATTAATTGTTTTTCAGCATTTGTAGTTTTGCCAGCTTGAAATCCTGTTTCAGTTGTTTTTCCATCACGCTTATCATACAAACGAACAATATCAAACAAGTTTAGTACATCCCAGCCTTCATTTAACATATCTACTGCAAAGATTGCACGAATTTCGTTTGAAGGTAACTCCAACGTGTTTAGTGTTACAAGGTGATTACTATTCTTATTCTTTCCATCAATCAATAGCAAACGCTCTTCACGAAAGTCTTCTTGTAATTCAGAAATTAGGTCAAACAAACTGAGCTCAGACGCTTCAAAAAAGTCCAACGCTTTTTGCAGCACATTGACTTTTGTGTCTGTATTAATCTGAATCATTTCTTTTTGCTCTAAAATCATTTCAGGGGTCAACTCTGATAACATTTCTTGGAACAATTCCATGTTCCCTTTATTATCCGCAATTTTCTCAGATTTAAACATGACTAGTGGTTTTAAATTCACGCCATTCTTTAATGCAATTTTTTTACGATATTGACTGATAAGAATTGCATTCAACATGCGAACCTTTAAATTACCATCAACTAAATGGAACAAAACATCTTTTGAGTACTTATCAAGACGGAATTCCTTCAAATCGTATTTAAAAATTAAAGAGTCTTTGTATTTTTCTGCAATATCTTTATTGGAAAGATCAATGGTAGCCGTAAACTCAAAAATACTTGAACGTGCCGCTCTTTTTTGAATGTTCTCAATTGTAGAAGTCCAGCTTGTGTTATCATCTTTTTCGCCTTTACTTAATCCAGCGTTTAGATGGTGAGCTTCGTCTGCTAATAAAACAACTGATAAACCTTCAAACTGTTCATATGACAAGCGGTTCTCACGCGGTGTATTTAAATCTAAATGTAACTTTTGAATTGTTGTAAACACAATATTAATAGCATCTGATTGTGCATCCGAGAAATCAGTCACTTCACGCACATTCACCACTTGGTTATCAATCACAATTTTGTCTGCAAATAAATATTTTTCATTACCAGAATCTACAAAATTACTTCTCGTTTTTGTAAGAATATTGTCATTATTAACAAAGAAGATAAAATTACGTTCACCTTGCTTATACTTTTCAAGAATGATTGCAGCCATTAACAAGGTTTTACCTGAACCTGTTGCCATATTAAACAAGATTTGTTCTCGAGAAGACGCTTCACAAGAATAATGATATAAATAACGGTTCACTGCTTCTTCTTGATATGGGCGAAGAGAATATTTTAAATTACCTACTATATAGTCTGGTATCTTTTTTCGGAATTTTTGTTTTTCTATTTTGTCCAAAGTATTATAAAATTCATACAAGAAGTTATAATCCATTCTGCTCACCTCTATAAAACTCATAATTTAATTTCTTGTCAGCATCCGAAACTCTATTGCTAACATCGTCTATATCAGAGTAATTTACATACAAATTATTATTATCAACAATCTCGGATAGGATTTGTTTTTGTTCAGCTAATGAAAGCTTTTCAAATTCATTCGCTTTCAGCTTTTTAGGGTCAATACGATAAGATAAGAAGGAAGATTTTTTAGCAAGCTCAAACAATTTCAGTAATTCTTCTGGATTTGTCGCATCAAGAATGGCTTGTTTGAAATCTTGGGCGTCGTTCTTGAGCTCGGCGTAAACAAAACTTCCCCCACCAGACCAATTGGTATCTTTTGAGATGCCGCTCTGCTCTCCAATAATAACTTTCTTCAAGCGCTCAACAGAAATTGTTTCAATATAATCCATTTGTTCAATACCAATGTATTGGCGATTCATTTTATGCGCAACAGCGGCGGTTGTGCCTGAGCCGAGATGAAAATCAAGAACGATGTCGTTTTCGTCAGTATGTGCTTCAATAATACGTTGTAGTAGTTTTTCAGATTTTTGACCTTTCAGATCATCGCCACCGAGCAGTTTGGATACACTTTCGCCTGCGAAACTCACAATCGCAATACTATTTAAATCATCGTATTCGTTCGCATTCCACACATCTTCTAACGGATAACGTTCAGGGCGATTGGCAAAATTCAAATCATTCAAGATTTGCGTTTTTACAGTTGCCGAAATACCATATTTTTCAAAGGTTTCTTTGGTTTTTTTATCATCTTTAATGAGTGGTTTAAATTGCGTATTTGGAATGTAATGCTTATTAAAATTCAATTGAGTAGCATTTTTTGAATAGAATAAAATAGTGTCATGATTACGTACGTAATTATTCACACTTGTTTTATAGCCAGACACCCAACCAATTCGCCAAATAATTTCACGCTGAAAATTTGCCTTGCCAAAAATTTCGTCCATTAACACTTTACAGTAATGTACTTCGTTGTAGTCTAAATTAACGTAAATTGCGCCATCGTCGGCTAATAATTCTCGAGCAATTTCAAGTCGATTCTTCATAAATGTCAACCAGGTTGAATGATTGAAACTATCATTATACTTAAATCCATCATTTCCCGTATTATAAGGCGGATCAATATAAATCAACTTAACCTTGCCAGCAAAGCGTTTCTTGAGACTATGCAGAGCAATAAGATTATTCCCTTTAATAATAAGATTATCGGTATCTTTTACCTCTTCCACGTTATGTTCGCCAGTTTCGTCATAGCGTTTGAAGTTGGTCAAGACCTTATCATCCAGTAAACGATTAATTTCCGTTGGAGCAAACGTTTCGTTAAAGAAAATCTCTTGACGTTTAGCATCGTCCTTAGTCTGTCCACCCTCAAGGACACAGTCTTTGTACGGAAAATTTAAAACAACTTCTTGATTTTCTGACAGGTACTTATCGCCTGTCGCTAAACCGATTTTAGTCTTGTAGGCGGTAAAGCTATCAGGGAGAAACTCCTTATTGTTCAAAAACTGCAAAAAGACATCTTTCTTAAAGACGAGGGAGCCAGTTTCGAGTGTTGAAAAGAAATGATTAGAGATTTGCTCATCACTCATTAAAGTATTTAGGAGTTCAGGATTATACTGTCGTGCCAGCTCTGCTAATTTATTCTTATTTAATACTCCGTCTACTAAAAAATCAGGATTTTTAACTAGGAGATTTTGCAATTCTTTCTTCATATTAAGAGGTTCCTTTTTTACTTATTTTCTTTAAAGGGTTAATCGTGGGCTTCTCTATATGTAGAGAAGACCCCTATAGCTTGATTTTATTAAAATCTATGTCTCTATTTTACCAAATTTATCTGTTTTTCGCAAAACAAAAACCACCTCCCGAAAGAGGTAGTTTTCAAGTTTTCGAAATTATTATTTAGCGTTTCGCTTTTCGATAATTTCTTGCGCAACGTTAGGTGGAACTTCTTCGTATTGCGCAAGCTCCATTGTTGAGGCTGCACGACCTTTACTCATTGAGCGTAGGTCTGAAGTGTAACCAAACATATTTGCAAGAGGCACGAAACCTCGAATAAGTTTTGTTCCACCCATCAAATCATCCATTGAATCGATTCGACCACGGCGTGAGTTCAAGTCTCCAATCACATCACCCATGAATTCTTCAGGAGTTGTAATTTCAACTTTCATCACAGGTTCAAGAAGAACAGGATTTGCCTTCTTAATACCTTCACGAGTTGAAAGCGCACCAGCCAATTTAAAGGCCAATTCGCTTGAGTCGACATCGTGGTAAGAACCGTCGTAAAGCGTAGCTTTAACATCAACTACTGGGTAACCAGCAATCACACCGCCCTCAAGCGTTTCAAGCACACCTTGTTCAACTGGTTTGCGGTATTCTTGTGGCACAACACCACCTTTAATTTCATCAAAGAATTCAAAGCCTTTTCCTGGTTCATTTGGTTCAAAGCGAATCCAAACATCACCATATTGACCACGACCACCAGACTGTTTTGCGTGTTTACCTTGAGCTTCGGCAGTTCCACGAATAGTTTCACGGAAGGCAACTTGTGGCTCACCAATATTAGCTTCAACGTTAAATTCACGTTTCATTCGGTCGATCAAGATATCAAGATGAAGCTCACCCATTCCCGACATAATTGTTTGACCAGTTTCTTCATCTGTGTGAACCCGGAAAGTTGGATCTTCTTCAGCAAGTCGTTGAAGAGCAATTCCCATTTTTTCTTGGTCGGCTTTAGTTTTTGGCTCAACCGCAATCGAAACTGGTGGTTCAGCAAATTCAATACCTTCAAGAATTACGCCGTGGTTCAAATCACAAAGAGTTGCACCAGTTGTAACATCTTTCAAACCAACAACAGCAGCGATATCACCAGCAGTAACTTCTGAAATTTCTTCACGCTTATCAGCATGCATTCGAACAATTCGTCCGATTCGTTCTTTTTTACCGGTCATCGTGTTAAGAACGTATGAACCAGCAGTAATTTTACCACTATAAACACGTACGAATACGAGTTTTCCAACAAATGGGTCGGTTGCAATCTTAAATGCAAGTGCAGAAGTTGGTTCGTTTACAGATGGTTTTCGTTCAATAGGTTCACCAGTTTTAGCATCAGTTCCCTTAATTGAAGCGATATCAAGTGGGCTTGGAAGGTAATCATTAATAAGATCAAGAACCTTTTCCACGATCACACCACGACCATCACCACCGGTTACCAAGAAGAAGTCACCAGCAAGAACTCGTTTTCGAAGAGCAGCTTTAAGTTCAGGAATCGTAATTGATTCTTCACCTTCTTCAAAGAATCGCATCATCAATTCATCATCAGCTTCAACTGCATTTTCAACAAGCAATGAACGTGCATTCTTAGCTTTTTCAAGCATGTCAGCTGGAATTTCGCCAACTTTCAATTGGTGATCGGCATAATTATCGTAAGTGTAAGCTTTCATGTCGATAAGGTCAACAACACCGTTGATATCTTGCTCGAAACCAATTGGCAAGTGAATTGGGAAAGCTTGTTTGCTTAGGCGATCATGGATTGATTTGATTGATTTGTAGAAATCACCACCAGTTTGGTTAATTTTGTTAATGAAACAAACGCGTGGCACGCCGTATTTGTCAGCTTGTCGCCAAACAGTTTCAGACTGAGCTTCCACACCCATTTTACCATCAAAAACAGTAACTGCACCGTCAAGCACGCGAAGTGAACGTTCTACTTCGGCAGTAAAGTCGATGTGTCCTGGGGTGTCGATAATGTTAATTTTGTGATCTTTCCAGAAACATGTCACAGCGGCAGAAGTAATTGTAATACCTCGCTCTTTCTCCTGTGCCATCCAGTCAGTTGTTGCACCGTCACCCTCACCACGAACAACACCGATTTTGTGTGTCAAACCAGTTCGGTAAAGAATACCTTCTGTTGTTGTAGTTTTACCGGCATCAATGTGCGCAATAATACCAACATTTCGGAAATTTTCCAATGGAGTATTTTTATTCATTTGATTCCTCTTAAATTTATTATTTTATTGCTGTTTCACGCTAGTTTTGTTGTTTTTTCGAAACCAGCACAAAAACAGCGCTTCGCTATTAATTTTATCATATTTTTAAAAAACTGTAAAGTATAAATAGCCAAAAGAAAAAGCCAGTTCCTCTGGCTTAAAAAACTATCTTCGAGCGTGTTCGGGTACCTTTTCATTATATCTTTTAATGGCAATTATTAGAGTAAGAATAACAATTCCAAAAATAAACACGCCAAAGTTCCAATGCGTCAAAATTGTTAAAAATAACGACACACCATAGGCTGCGATAAAGTACAAGGAAACCAACAAAGACCCTTTAGCCTCGTTCAATGCTTTTTTCATAAGGATAATTTCCTCCAAATTTTTATTTTCCACCCAAAGCGGAATTTCTATTTTATCACAGCCTATAGCAAAAGTCAAGAGTTAAATCGTTTCGCCGTTTCTTGCCCGATTTGCCCATTCATCAGCCATTTCGTTAAACTCATGACCGGCATGCCCTTTTAGCCATTTTAACTCTACGTTCGAATTTTTATAAAGCTCATAAAGAGGCTTTACAATATCAAGATTTTTAATTTCACCAGTTTTCTTTTTCCAGCCATTTCGTTCCCAAGTTGGCGCCCATTTCGTTAAAACGTTAATCCAGAATTCGCTATCTGTTTGAATTTCTGCCTTTTCCCCATTTAAAATTTCGAAAGCTTTTTTTAAAGCCAAACCTTCCATTCGAATATTCGTGCTAGGGTTTTCAGATCCAAGTGCGATTGGTGCGCCGTTTTCAATCACAGCAAAACCACCAGGGCCAGGATTTGGCGAAGCACTACCATCAGTAAAAATAATCCGCACTATTGTCGTCTTCCGTTATCTTGTTGAACAAAGTTTTGAACAAAAGGTGTTTGGTTTATATTTTGATTCATACTATTCTGTAGTTGATTTTGGTAGGCTTTTGCTTTTTTCATTTTCCTGAAAGAAATAATTGCTAAAATTAGTCCAACAACACCAAGAACCAACAAAACTACAGGGATAATAAGATTCACAATTGGATAGTCGCCAACAACTGCTGCACCAGGATTTTTTTCATCATAAAAAACTTTAACTTTTTCACCGATTATAGGCTGTTCTTTTTGTGGATCCGCCTTTACTTCTGTCGTTTCATTGTCTTGAATTGAAAAGTCAATCGTTGGTATAAATTTATACTCACTTGAATTTTGACTAGCCAGTTCCTTTTCGAAGCCAACAATTTCACCTTCAATTTGTTTCCAAGTTATTCTTTTGGCAAAACCATCAAATGGTTTCATGCCAAAACATACGCCCGAAGCAATTAAACAAATTGCCAAAATCGTAAAAATAATTCCTCGATTTCGATAAGCTTTTGCGCCAACTCTTATTGTTTGATTTGAATTCATCTTTTCTCCTATTTGATTTATGCTATAAGTATACCATTTTTTATTTTTTTAGGCAAATTAAAACACTGGCGATTAAACCAGTGTTTTAGTATTTTTACTCTTCTACAGAAGAATCATTTGTTTCATTCTCAGAATCTAAATCTTCATTGATTTCGAATTTTTCTTCATGAGCTCGAGCGCCAGTTCCAACAGGAATCTTGCGTCCGATAATCACGTTTTCTTTCAAACCATGAAGTTTATCAACTCGTCCAGAAGTTGCTGCGTTAATCAATACACTTGTTGTGTTTTGGAACGAAGCAGCCGATAGGAAGCTATCACTAAAGATTGAAACTTTCGTAATTCCAAGAAGTTGTTGCTTGAATTCAGCAGGCTTTTTACCTTGAGCTACAAGAAGTTTATTTGCTTCAACAACCGCGGCTTTCGAAACTACATCACCAATGATAAATGATGAATCACCAGCGTCTTCAATTTGAACTCGGCTAAACATTTGTCGAACGATGATCTCAAGGTGTTTCGAAGCAATATCTTGACCTTGAGCTGCGTAAATTCGCAAGATTTCGTTCATAATGTATCGTTGAGTTTCTTCAACACCCTTGAACTTCATCAAATCTCGAAGATTCAATGAACCAATAGTTAGGCGATCACCCGCTCGAACAATATCATTTTTAGAAACAGCAAGAGCCGCAACATTTGGGATTTCATATTTTACAGGATGAGCTTCACCATCTTCAGTCTCTTGAGGTGTGATCTGGACAATGTTCATGTTTCCATCTTCCCAGATGTCAACTACACCTGAGACTTCTGTCATATAAGCTTGACCTTTAGGAGATCGAGCTTCAAGAAGCTCTTGAACACGAGGCAAACCTTGAGAAATCGCACCAGATCCAGCAACACCGGAGCTGTGGAATGTATTCAAAGTTAGCTGTGTACCAGGCTCACCAACAGACTGAGCGGCGATCACACCAACTGGTTCTGCAGGTTTAACAAGAAGTCCTGTTGCCATATCAATTCCATAAGATTTTTGTGGAATTCCCGCAAGATCTGGAGTTGAAAGCACGCTTTGAATTTTAACTTCTTTAATGTTTTCATCTTTCTCGATTGCATCGGCAATTTCCCGCGTGATAAGCTTATCTGCTTCAATATAGCCAGGAACAGCTTCGGCAGTAAATCGACCATAGAGACGATCGCTGAACGGAATCATTGTTTCTTGACTTTCAGAACGATAAATCGCAAATCCAGGATCAACTTCAGATGGATTATCTGCTACAGAGAAGACATCTTGAGCAACATCAACGAGACGACGTGTTAGATATCCGGAGTCGGCAGTCTTAAGCGCAGTTGAGATCAATCCCTGACGCGCACCACGAGTGGCCACGAAAGCTTCAAGTGAGCTCATTCCGTGTGTGTAGTTTGAGCGAATTGGAAGCTCAATTTCACGGTTTGTTGCGTCCACCATAATTCCGGTCAAACCGGCAGCAAGACGAATGTTTGTTGCGCTACCACGAGAACCAGACACAGCCATCAATCCAACCGGAGAGTCAGCACCTTGGTGTTCAACTCGCTCAGAAATCTCATCAGAAACTTCATCAATAACTTTGTGCCAGTTTTCAATAATCAAGTTGTATCGCTCTTGGTCTGTTAACAAACCTTGATCGTATTGTTCTTGAATCAATGTTGTTTTTGCGTCACCGTTAGCGATGATTTCTGGAATCTTTTCACTTTCGTAAACTGTGTAGTCTTCTTTACCAATCGATAATCCTGATTTTGTTACAAATCGGAATGACAAGCCTTTAATTTTATCGGCAATTTTCACAGTCATTTCAGCACCATAACGCGCAAAAACATCTGCCAAAATCTTATTGATTTGTTTTTTAGTTTGTGGATTATTATCGTATGGGTAATCTTCTGGTAGGAGCTCATTAAAGAACACTCGACCAAGAGTTGTGTTTCGAATTTCACCCTTTACAAAAACTCGAATTGGTGTTTGAAGTGCGATAGCACCTTTATCATAAGCCATTTCTGCTTCGAAAACATTTGCGAAAGGTCGTGGTTTCTTATCCATTTCAGAATGTTTGTCGTAGGTAATGTAGTAATTTCCGTAAACAACATCCTGGTCGACAGAAAGAACTGGTTGACCATCTGCAGGTTTCAAAAGGTTGTGAGAAATACTCATCAAGTCACGAGCTTCGGCTTGAGCGGCATCAGAAAGTGGCAAGTGAACAGCCATCTGGTCTCCATCGTAGTCGGCGTTAAATCCGTTAGCTACAAGTGGGTGAAGTTGAATCGCTTTTCCTTCAACAAGTTTTGGCTGGAAGGCCTGAATCGAAAGTCGGTGCAATGATGGAGCACGGTTCAAAAGAATGTATTTTCCTTCAACAACAGCATCCAAAGCATCCCAAACTTCAGCTTCTCGCGCATCAATTAATCGAGTTGCTGAACGAATATTGTGTGCATATTCTTTTTCGATCAACCATGAGATAACGAAAGGTTTGAACAATTCTAGCGCCATTTGTGTTGGCAAACCACATTGATGAGCTTTCAAAGTTGGTCCAACAACAATCACAGAACGACCAGAATAGTCAACACGTTTTCCGAGCAAGTTTTGACGGAATCGACCTTGCTTACCTTTTAACATATCGCTCAAAGATTTAAGCTTGCGGCGTCCACCAGCCGTACTTACAGAACGACCACTTCGAGAAGCATTGTTATCGATTAATGAATCTACAGCTTCTTGGAGCATTCGCATTTCGTTTCGCTTAATCACCATTGGTGCATTAAGTTCGATCAATTTCTTCAAACGATTGTTTCGGTTAATTACTCGGCGATACAAATCGTTTAAGTCTGAAGTTGCAAATCGACCACCCGTCAATTGAACCATAGGCCGCAAATCTGGTGGAATCACTGGAAGAACAGTTAAACATAGGCTTCCTGGTTTAATTCCAGCATTTTTCATACCTTCGATTGTTTTTAGGCGTTTAAGAATTTTCTTCTCTCGTTGGCCTTTAGCCTTTTCAGCTTCAGCTTCAAGTTTTTCGATAAGTTCATCAATGTTGATTTCATCAAGCAAAGTCTTAATTGCTTCGCCACCCATTCCAACTTCGATAATCTCTTCGTATTCTTCAGGAAGGTTGCGATAATCAGTTTCACTCATCAATGAGCCTTTAACAAAACTATCGAGTTGACTTTTCTTCAAAGTGTAATTTGAGTTTAACTCTTCAATTTCCTTAGTTTGAGCTTCAGCTAATGATTTAATATCAGCACCATCTTTTTCGGCTTCTTTTTCGTAACGAATTTGAATTGCCATTCGTGCTGCTTTGTCTTCAGCGTCAAGATCTGCAAGCATTTGATCGCGTTTTTCTTCGTCAACATTAAGGATTACATAGCTAGCGAAATAAACAACACGCTCAATATTTTTAACTGTCATGCCAAGAAGAAGACTCATTGCACTTGGAGCACCGCGCATAAACCAAATATGTGCAACTGGAGCAGCCAATGCAATGTGACCCATTCGTTCACGACGAACGATCGCTTTCGTAACTAACTCACCATTCTTGTCAACAGCGGCTTCACGAGAACGAACACCTTTTAATTTGTTGTCGTAAGGGTTAATATCTTTAGTTGGTCCAAAGATTTTTTCACAAAACAAACCATCGCGCTCAGGTTTTTGAGTTCGATAATTAATTGTTTCTGGCTTCGTTACTTCGCCGTAAGACCAGCCCAAAATGTCTTCTGGGCTAGCAACTGCGAGGCGAACTGCGTCAAAATCAGCAATTTGGTTCGTATTCACCACTTTCGCCATTTACGCTTCCTCCTTATTTTCTTCAATTTCATCAATATCTTGGATGTTCATGTTATCTTCGAACTCACCATCAGATTCATCTCGAACAGTTTCGATGTTTTCATCTTCTTCGAAAGTTGAATTTTCACCATCCTTATTTCGTTCTGCAAGAATTTCATCAGCATCAACGCTTGAAGCGTGTCGATCTAGCAAATCAACCCGAAGACCAAGACCTTGAAGCTCTTTTACAAGAACGTTAAATGATTCTGGCAATTTTGGACCAACAATCTCGCTATGCTTAATGATACTCTCATAAGCTTTCGAACGACCAACAACATCGTCAGACTTAATTGTGAGCATTTCCTGAAGCATATTAGCAGCACCATAAGCCTCAAGTGCCCAAACTTCCATTTCTCCAAATCGCTGACCACCGTTTTGAGCTTTACCACCCAAAGGCTGTTGTGTCACCATTGTATAAGGACCAGTTGATCGGGCGTGAATCTTGTCTGCAACCAAGTGGTGAAGTTTGATCATGTGCATAAATCCAACAGTTGTGCGTTGTTCGAACGGTTCACCAGTTCGACCATCAAACAATTGAACTTTTCCATCACGAGCAACACCAGCAGCTTCAAGTTCATCACTCAAAGTTTCAGCATCAACACCATCATACGAAGGAGTTGCAACTCGATATCCTTGAGTTTTTGCAGCCATTCCAAGGTGAACTTCGAAAAGCTGACCAAGGTTCATACGTGAAGGCACACCAAGTGGCGACAAAATAACATCAATTGGAGTTCCGTCTTCCATGAATGGCATGTCGGCTTCCGGTAAGATTTTCGCAACAACACCTTTGTTTCCGTGTCGTCCAGCCATCTTGTCTCCAACCATAATTTTTCGAGCCTCAGCAACGAAAATCTGAATTTGTTGAAGAACACCAGCGCGCATTTCGTGTCCATTTTCTCGAGAGAAGATTTTCACACCGATAACTTTTCCTGAACCAGTATTTTTCATGCGAGTTGATGTATCACGAACATCTTTTGCTTTTTCACCGAAGATAGCACGCAAAAGTCGCTCTTCGCTTGAAAGTTCTTGCTCACCTTTTGGAGTAATCTTTCCAACAAGTACATCACCTGGTTTAACTTCTGAACCAATTTGAACAATTCCGTTTTCATCCAAGTGTCGCAAGCTATATTCACTAGCGTTTGGAATATCACGAGTTACAACCTCTGGTCCAAGTTTAGTTTCTCGAACTTCAACCATGTAATCTTTAATATTGATATTTGTAAGCGTATCTGCTTTAACAAGACGATCAGAAATAATCACAGCGTCGTCCATATTGAAACCACCCCAAGACATAAATGCTACGCGAAGATCACGACCAAGTGCAATTTCTCCATTTTTAATGCTTGCACCTTCAACTAAAATATCACCTTTTTTAACTTTTTGACCACGTGAAACTACAACTTTCTGGTTATAGCATCGATCGTCAGCAGTCTTTTGGAAATGTTTTAGTTCATATTTAACAACACCCGTCGCATACTTAACTTCAACAGCAACAGCATCAGCACGAATAACCTCACCATCATCTTCAGCAACAATAATTTGGCTTAGATTTCGAGCAATATCAGCTTCAACACCGGTTCCTACGGTTGGAGCTTCAGTCCAAAGAAGTGGTACAGCCTGTTTCTGCATGGCTGAACCTGTTAACGCACGGTCAATTCGGTCGCGCTCCGCAAAAGGAATCAACGAAGCCGCAGCACCAAGAACTTGTCGGTGAACTGCATCCATAAATGTAACTTCGCTAGAATTAACCTGTGATGGAATAAGATTTTTTCGGGCTGAAACTTGCGCTTCAACAAAGCTTCCATCTTCATTCAATTTCGAACCAGCGTCGGCGATAATTTCACGCATTTCGTGATCTGCATCAAGATATACAACTTCATTTGTGACTTTTCCATTTTTAACACGAAGATATGGGGCTTCAATAAAGCCATATTCGTTAATTCGGGCAAATGTTGCAAGGTTTGTCACAAGACCAACGTTTCCACCTTCTGGTGTTTCAACAAGACAAATTCGTCCGTAGTGGGTTGGGTGGCTGTCACGAACTTCAAGACCGGCACGATCCCGAGTCACACCTCCAGGACCCATTGAACTCAAACGACGTTTGTGTGAAAGTTCTGAAAGTGGGTTAGTTTCATCCATAACCTGCGCAAGCTGTGAACCGGCAAAGAATTCACGCACTGCAGCAACAACTGGTCGGGCATTAACCAATTGTCCAGGAGTTACAGTTTCGATATCTGTCATCGACATTCGATCCATGGCATTTCGTTGCATTCGAAGCATACCAACACGGAATTGTCGAGCAACAAGCTCACCAACCAATTTCACTCGACGGTTATCAAGACTATCGATATCATCAACTTCACCTTGAGTATTGTTTAGGCGGATAATTTCTTTAATAATCTCGAAAAGATCTTCCATTTGGAAAGAACGATTTTCAGCTGTGTTTGGAGTTTCAAGATTTAATCGTTTATTAATCTTATAACGTCCAACACGACCATAATCAAATCGTTTAAAGTCGAAGAACATTCGCTCAATCATATTTCGAGCGTTCTCAATAGTCGCCAAATCTCCTGGGCGAAGACGACGATAAACTTCGATTAAAGCAGTTGACGGGCTTGAAGTTTGATCTTTTTCAAGAGTTGAATCGATAAATTTAATATCGCCAGTATCAACATCTGCAAAAGTGTTTCGAATTTCAGCATTTGTCATACGACCAAGTGCACGCAAGAAAGTCGTAACTGGAAGTTTTCGACGACGGTCGATTTTTACGTAAATTACACCTTTGTTGTCTGTTTCAAACTCTAGCCATGCGCCACGAACTGGGATAACTTTTGCACCATAATAATTCTTTCCATCATTTCCAGTTTCAGCATTGAAGTAAACACCTTCAGAACGAATCAACTGAGAAACAATCACACGCTCAGTTCCGTTAATAATGAAAGTACCTTGGTCGGTCATCCAAGGGTAATCACCAAGATAGATTTCTTGCTCTTTAACTTCACCAGTAACTTTGTTTGTAAGTTCAACTTGAACGTGAAGCGGAGCTTCGAAAGTTAGGTTATTTTCTTTTGCAAAATCTTTTGTAGTTTTTGGATCTTGAAAATTATAGCTCTTAAAACGCAAAGCTAATTTTTGACCGGTGTAATCATCGATCGGGTTAATTTCTTCAAAGATCTCACTCAAACCATTATCGACAAAATCCTTCCAAGATTCTTTTTGGTGAGCGATTAAATCTGGGGTTTCAAGAACGACGTCTTCTTTAGAAAAGAAAGCGCGCCCTACAGCATTAAAGTGCTTTTTTGCCATTTTTCTCCTCGCATTTAAAGTGTTATTAGAATCGGCCCGAAGATTCCCCGTCTATGACTTTCGAAATTTTGCCATCAATTTCGAAGTATTTTTTCCCACAGACACACTACTTCTTGTAGTCCATTTTAACATATTTATCAAAAAAAATCAATAAAAAAACCACTTTAAAAAGTGGTTATAAAAAATTATATTCGAGGTACTAAGGAAGCGGTTTCCTCTACTCTTAGAGTTGCTCGCTCTCCTTCTATCATTTCTCGATTCTTCTTTTCGCTAATCACTTCAGGATTAGCATGCTTAATTACTTCAGTCATTCTCTTTACTACTGTCATAATTTCACCCCCTACATTTTTTTGCTCGAAAGCTTAAATATTCTACACCTTTTTCAATAAAAAGTCAACCCTTATTGATTTTTTATTGAATTTATGGTATTATATAGGTGTTAAATAATTATTTATGCACCTTGATTTTGCTTTTAGCTATTTTTTGAGTGCATTAGAAGGACTTAAAATGAAAAAATATTTCTTTTTAGTGCTCTTCGTAGCGCTATTTTCGTTTTCAACATACTCTACAAGCAAAGCTTTTGCGCAAGAACGTAAGAATAACATTACGCAGGTTAGCTTCAAAGACTATTTCGAAAAAGGTAAATCTTTCTCGAAAGATAAGTGGGGCAAATTTAAAAAAAGCAGAGATGAATATTTCGCTGAGCCATTTGAAGCAAAAGGGTTAACCTTTACAGACACAAATGGTCAAAAAATTGATAAAGTATACTTTTCAATCTCAACGAAATTAAGAATTCACCCGTTGATTAAGCTTGTAGACGAAGATGGAAAAGGTATCACAAATTGCGCCTACGATGCGCAAAGCACAGGATCTGAATTCAGATTCATTGATGTTATTGGCCGCTCTCGTGCGGAAACTCCTTATGCTGCAGGCGTAAATATTTTATTGCCAAATGGGCAATATTATGTTTTGGCGCAGCGTATCCCTAAGAGTGGAGATAATTCAGAAGAACAAATTTGGCCTGTCCCTGTTTCAAAAACGGAATGGAATCGGCTAAAAGCTTTAAAAAAATCCGCCATTGGCGAAAAAGTTACACCAATTGACGGATATAGCTATTAATAGTCTCGTTCGCGAGGCTATTTTTCTTGTTTAATTATTTTATCAACCAAACCATACTCAACAGCTTCTTCAGCGCTCATCCAATAATCTCGCTCCATATCATTTTTGAGCTTTTCGAAATCTTGACCAGTGTTTTTCGAAAGAATTTTTGCAAGTTTTTCTTTTAAAAGGAGTCCTTCGCGCAAATCAATTTCTTGATCAGTGATTTTTCCACGCGTACCACTTGATGGCTGGTGAATCATCACTCGAGCATTTGGTAGTACTGCACGTTTACCTTTTGCGCCCGCCGAAAGTAAAAATGCACCCATTGAGGCTTGCAAGCCAATTCCTATTGTCTGAACATCCGGCTTAATAAAATTCATCGTGTCATAAATCGCCAAACCATCGTACACACTTCCGCCCGGACTATTTATATAAAGCTTAATATCTTCATCTGGATTTTCATATGCTAAATGAAGAAGTTGCGCCACTACAACATTTGCCGTATGCGAATTTACCTCTTCACCCAAAAAAATCACACGCTCATTTAAAAGCCGCGAATAAATATCAAACGCACGCTCACCTCTATTTGTTTCTTCAACAACGGTTGGCACTAAATAGCTTTTTAAATTATCTTTCATATTTCTCCTTATTCTTTCGAAATTTCAATCTTAATTTCACCCTTCCGCATAGCCGCAATAAATTGCGTTCCTTCTGGTGGATTTTTATCTAAGATTTCTTCAGCCAAAGGGTATTCAAGTAAATCCTCAATTGTTCGTCGAAGCGGTCTTACGCCATTTTTACTATCATAACCCTTTTCAATAATCCTATCTTTAACAGCTTTTCGAACCTTTAGATTCAAACCTTTTCTCAACAAACGATTATTTAAATCAGCTAGAAGTAATTCAAAGATTTGACCAATTTCCTTTTTCGAAAGCGGCTTGAATGTAATTATTCCATCAAAACGATTTAAAAGTTCAGGTTTTAAGAATTTCGAAAGTGCTTTTTTAGTTAATTTCTTATTTTTAGTGTGGCTTTTTTCTAACGAATTTTCCGCTTCAAAACCGAGTGAATTTTCACGCATAATTTCATTCGCACCAAGATTGCTTGTTAAAATAATTACCGTATTTTTAAATGAAACTTTTCGGCCTTGCGAATCTGTCAATTCACCATCTTCTAAAAGCTGTAAAAGCAAGTTAAAAACATCAGGATGTGCTTTCTCAATCTCATCAAAAAGCACTACAGAATATGGCTGTCGGCGAATTTTTTCGGTTAAAGTTCCACCCTCTCCGTAGCCAACATAGCCAGCAGGCGCGCCTAAAAGCTGCGAAGTTTTATGCTTTTCGCCAAACTCGCTCATATCGATTTTAATCAATGCTTTCGAACCGCCAAAAACCTCCTCGGCAAGCTGGCGCGAAAGTTCAGTTTTTCCAACACCACTTGGACCAAGAAAAATAAACGAACCAATTGGGCGATTTTCATCTGATAGCCCAGATTTATTACGCCGAATCGCTTTCGAAATTTGCTCAATCGCCTCGCTTTGCCCAATCACCTTTTTCGAAAGATGTTTTTCGAGATTTTTTAGGACTTTTGCTTGATTTTTTGAAATCTTCCGCACGGGAATATTTGTTTTAAGTGAAATTGCCTTCGCAACCAAATCACTTGTTAAGATCATTTTTTTCGTTTTACTGCGTCTCTTTTTCTCTTCAGTAATCTTTTTTTCAAGCTGCAAAATTCGTGATTCATAAATTGGAACCAAATCTTTTTCACTAAATTCAGCTATCATTTTCTTCTTTTTTAGTTCGTCAATTTCATGCAAATAATTGACAATTTTATTCGAATGTAGAGAATTTTTACTTACAAGCAACGCGCTAGCTTCATCTAGAGTGTCAATTGCTTTATCTGGCATTTGGCGATCAAAAATATACCGCGCACTCATATCAACAATTTCGCTTAAAATTTCATCAGAAATCACAACGCCGTGATATTTTTCATATTTTTCACGCAAACCTTTGAGAATTTCAAGCGTATCTTTTAGGCTCGGCTCATCAACCTGAATAGACTGAAAACGTCGAGTTAACGCAGAATCCTTCTCTATCGTTTTCTTGTATTCATCAAAAGTTGTCGCACCAATTAGTTTAATTCTACCTCGAGCAAGCGCCGGCTTTAAAATATTTGCCGCATCCATTGCGCCATCCGCCGAACCAGTTCCTGTTAACAAGTGTATTTCATCGATAAATGCAATAATTTCTTGATGTTTTTCAAGCGCACTAATTACATTTTTCAAACGCTCCTCAAACTGACCTCGGAATTTCGTGCCAGCCAACATTCCCGCAAGATCAATTTCGAAAATCTTTTTATTTACTAACTGATGTGGAACTTTTCCGCTCGCAATTTTTTGCGCCAAAAGTTCAACTACTGCCGTCTTTCCAACACCCGCCTCACCAATCAAAACTGGGTTCGATTTTGTGCGCCTTAATAAAATTGTAATCAACCGCTGTACTTCAATTTCTCGACCAATAACTGGATCAAGTTCGTTATCTTTAGCTTTTTGAGTTAAGTCTTCACCAAATTTTTTCAAAAGTGTTATTTCTCGCCCACTTTGCTGTTTTGGGATTGTTTCAGTTTCTGTTATCGAATTAAAAACGTTTCTGATATTATCATCAGCGCCTTCATTTGCCATTTCTTCATCCAAAATTGCCGAAAGCCCATCAACATCCGTTCCAATTTTTCGAAGCATCACCTGAAGCTGTAAGTTTTTCTGTTTAATTATCGAAAAAAGAAGATTTTTAGTAGTAATTTCTTCAGAATTGCCAGAAACCAAACTTGCCATTTTTATCGCAAAAGCTGCTCGATCGGTTAAAATTCTCATATTTGGATCTTCTGGCGCAGGTATTCTATGTTGCGAAAGCGGGCTTTCAACTAAAAAATCATATACATTTTCAAACTTTAAATTGTGGCGATATGCTAAAAGCGTCGCTGAAGATTCGCGATTATCCAGAATCCCCAACAAAACGTGCTCAATTCCAATATAGCCCATTTTAAATTCACGCGAATAAAACTCCGCACGCTCCAGACTTTTTTGTGCATTTTCGCTCATTCTTGCAATAATTTCTTGAAAATCTTCAGGATTCATATTCTTATTATACCACATCTAGCGACCTAATACTTAAACGACTTACCTCTTTTTTATTTTTGATACAGTTTTGGAGCTTATTTGACTTTTATTCTTTTTTTGTATATAATTATTGTATTAAAATGTGTGAACTGAAATTATCTAAAATTCAAACCCCCTTGGGTGAAATGATTGCAATTGCGAATGAAGACGCATTAGTTTTTTTGGAATTTCAAGACAACGATAATTTCGAAAAAGATCTTGAGCAAATTAAAGATTTTTTCGAAACAACTGAAATTTCTGAAGGCGAAAATTTGCCTATAAAACAAATTCGCGCCGAACTTGAAGATTATTTCAAACACCCTTTTGCCGGCTTTCAAACACCTATTGAGATGATTGGCACAGATTTTCAAAAACAAGTTTGGGAAGAAATTCGAAACGTTCGATCAGGCTCAACTACAACTTATTCAGAAATTGCCGAAAAAATCGAAAACCCAAATGCAATCCGCGCAGTTGGTAATGCCCTAAACGCCAACAAGCTTTCAATAATTATTCCTTGTCATCGAGTTCTCACTAAAGACATGGATTTTGGTGGCTACAATAGCGGACAAAATCGCAAAAGCTGGCTACTTCAACACGAAGGAATTTAAAAAAACGCTCATTACTGAGCGTTTATTTTTTACTAGAGGCTTTCAAAATATTCAATAACTTTCTTCAAATCTTTGATGTATTTTTCACGGTCTTTAGTCATCATCATTGCTGGGACTGCTAAAGCATAATCGTAGCAGTTTCCGGTATCGCAATACAATCCGTTGATTCGAACCGCATGGAATTTCATTCCATCATTCATTGCCTTCTGTACAGGAATCTGATACATCAACTCACCATTTCCGTCAAAATTTTCCGCGTAATCACTCATATATTTAATGAGTTCGTTTTCGAAAATCGCTCCGCGAACACTTGCGAGCTCACTTTTAGCGTTTTCAAAACCTGGTTTTTCGTCAATTTTTTCAACTTCTAAAACCAAATTATCGTCTTTGTTTCGCGGGCGATGAATAATTTCACCTACAACAATCGCATATTTCGAATATTCAATATCATCCTGCACCTGTTTAACCGGCAGAATACTTCCACCGTATTCTTCATAGGTTTCAAAGATCTGTTCGAATTCATTTTTACCAACTGTCGCAAAGTTATCATCCGGGAAAAAGTATGCAAAATCGCTTTTACCAATAAAATCAATAACTTCAGGCGTGCTAAGCGGAGCTTGATTACCATAGAATTTGCAGTCTTGTTGGATAAATTTCGCCGGAGCTAAAAATTCGACTTGTTCAACTTTTTCAGCAAAATCATGTTTACCCTTACTCTGAAGTTCTTCGATAATTGATTTTTTATTTTCGAAAATACTCTCTATCGAAGTTTTTTCAGGACTAATAACGATTGCAATATTCTGCGCAGAGATTCCAGCCTTAACTAGTTTTTCCATTAAAACCACAATGGAATTTTGTAAGTAACCCTCAAAGGGTAATGGTAGTAATTCTTTAGCAAATCCTGTAGTTGCTGGATATCCACGCGTACCATTTCCTGCCGCTGGAATAACAACTTTTAAGTTTCTACATTTCTTTTGCATATAAATGCCTCCTTTTTTAAGTACTTTGGTCGCCCAAAGCCAATGTAGCAATTATACCATAAGAAAAGCTAGCAGTCAACCCCTGCTAGCTTTTAAGGTTTTATTGGTCTTCACCACCAAACTTTTCCCGATCACTTTCATCGCCATCAAGATTTTCAACAACTTCACTCTCAGTCGCCTCATTTAAAGCGTTAAACAATCCATCCTCAACATTTCCACGAGGTTTCTTTTCAGCAGATTTAGCAAGCTCAATATCAAGCTCATAGCCTGTTAATCGACTAGCAAGACGAACATTTTGGCCCGCACGACCAATCGCAATGCTTTGTTGATCTTCGTTAACAAGCACTGTTGCACGTTTTTTCTCATTCTCACCAGTAGGCTTGATTTGAACTTCAATAACCTCAGCTGGGTTTAGAGCTTCACGAATGAATTCACTTGGGTTTTCGCTCCATGTAATAATATCGATTTTTTCGCGCTCGCCAATCTCATTCATAACCGATTGAACACGTACTCCACGGCTACCAACAAATGTTCCAACTGGATCAACACCACTCATCATTGAACGAACAGCCATTTTTGTTCGACGACCAGCCTCACGAGCAATTCCTACAATTTCAACCATTCCAGTTTCAAGTTCAGGAACCTCTTGCTCAAAAAGATTTTCAACAAATTTAGCGTCTGCACGAGAAAGAATTAGCTCTGGCGCACGACCTTCACGCTCAATCTCTTTAATCAAAACTTTAACTCGTTGACCAACGCTAAAGTATTCACCATTAATTTGTTCACGAAGTGGCATAACTCCAGTCGCTTTACCGAGATCAATTCGAACAAACCGTTGATCAATTTTCGAAACAGATCCACTTACGATCGTGCCAACCTTATCTTCATATTCCTCAAGAATAATTTCACGTTCAGCTTCACGAAGCCGTTGCAACACAACTTGTTTTGCAGTTTGCGCAGCAACTCGACCGAAAGTTTCAACAGGAAACTTCTCTTCAACAATTTCGCCAACCTCAGCATTTGGATCAAGTTCTTTTGCATCTTCGAGCGAAATTTCGTTATTAATATTATAAGCCTCCTCGCCATCAACAACTTCATATTGAACAAAAACTTCCGCATCACCGGTTTCAGTATTAAGCTCAGCACGAACATTCTGGTCACGATTTCCGTTCTCACGGCGCCAAGCTGCAGCGATTGCCATTTCAATAACTTCTAGAACTTTTTCTTCAGGCAAGTTCTTTTCAGCAGCAATGTTTTTTGCAGCTAACATCATTTGTTTAACATTCAAATCTTCCATTTTATCCTTTCAAAACATTTTCTTATGAAAAATGCCGACCCGCTGGCCGACTACTTTTTAATTCTATCACAACCGGAACATTTCGTCAAGAACAAAAAATAAAAGCCTGCAAAATTTGCAAGCTTTTTAGTCCATTAACTGAAATCTTCCATCAGTAAATGTTTCTATCGGGCGTGACCAGATTTCTTCTTCACCAATTTTTTGGTAATTTACCAATTTCTCGTCATGATCTGTATGTTGAGAAATGTTTTTAACAATAAATTCCTCACCATCATAATGTCTATATTTACCTCCAACCTTAACCTCTTTGATCGGCTTAAAAACATTATACCCAAGAGATTCTTGAATTGTTTTAATAAGAATATTCTTAACTTTTTCATCTAAACACTCTAGGTCTACAAGTTCATTATTTTCTATCAAAAAACTAAATGAAATCCTTGGTCTATTACTCCTCTTTCCAGGCAATAAAATCCCAATACAATCAAGCTTTGAGTCGATAACCGCATGACCAATCCGAAGATTGTAATAAATTATGCCCAGCCAGTTTATCTCTTTTATCGAAAGAATTATCCTTTTGTAAACCGGTGCTACATTTTGAAGGCTGGGCGATTTATTTTCAATTGCTTCTTCTAAAGAAACCATTTTCTTCACCTCCTAAGGTACTAAACTTATCCCATTATATTTTATTTTCAATTTAAAAACAAGCTCTTTAGAATGTCGCTGTTTTTCATAAGAGATGCTTAGAAGCTAACTACTCTGTTTCATTCCTTGACGGAACCTATCTTCCGTTAAGACATGGAACCGTTAGTAAAGAATGTATTCATATCGCACTTGGCATTACACCAGAAGGACAGAAGGCTGTTCTTGGATATGAAATCGCCCCAAATGAAAACAATGCTTCTTGGTCCCCCCTGTTAGACAAGATTCAAAACCAAGGCATCCAACAGGTTTCTCTTGTAGTGACCGATGGTTTCAAGGGGCTTGAGCAGATTATCAGTCAGGTTTACCCATTAGCTAAGCAACAACGTTGCTTAATTCATATTAGTCGAAATTTGGCTAGTAAGGTGAAGCGATCTGATCGAGCGGTTATTCTGGAGCATTTAAAACGATTTATCGTGCTGAAAATTTAGAAATAGCAGTACAAGCTTTGGAGGACTTTATCGCTGAATGGAAACCAAAGTATAAGAAAATAATGGAAAGTTTGGAGAATGCGGAAAATCTTTTAACTTTTTATCAGTTTCCCTACCAGATTTGGCACAGCATTTATTCGA